>Ga0207695_10000779_pt1 | contig 60281 bp, 62 predicted proteins | sample KBSC54metaG_FD_184354 | JGI IMG/M metagenome (GOLD analysis project Ga0207695, IMG submission 184354) | Corn rhizosphere microbial communities from Kellogg Biological Station, Michigan, USA - KBS C5-4 metaG (SPAdes) (version 2) | ecosystem: Host-associated > Plants > Roots > Rhizosphere > Soil...
AGAGTGTTTACTCTATACACCCCTTCACCAGATGCAAACAGAACATAGCCGTACAACTTCACCGACGGATGATCCTCTCTGATCTCTCTTCCACCGGGCCAGTTCAGGCGGTAATGCTCTTCGCCATGACCGGAAGCATGGTCCGGCTATAGGTGAAATACCCTACTCCGTTCGCCGGCACAGGCTGAAGAGCTCTTTGTAATACTCTCCGGTTCGTGTTTCGATATCAGCCCCGCAGATTCCAGCGACATTCGGTGCCTGATGCTTTGAAAGAGATTGCCTCATCATTGCGCACTCGATCTCTGATCAGTGCGCAACGACTTTCGAGGAGGAAATAGCATTGCGCACATTGTCTTCAGGGCGTGCGCAACGGCCGAGGCAGTGGTCAATACTATTGCGCAGCATCGGGTCGGCGGGTGCGCTACGGAGAGCCCAGATGGCTCACATAGGCAGTCAATGTGCAAGATAATCGATCTGCTCAAAACCTCCTATATTAGATAGAGATGAGGGTCGAGAAAGGGCCTTCGATCTATGAATTATCCTTCCCCGCTCGCAAAGCTAAAGGCCGACTGGCCCAGTCTTCACGATCTGGACCGGGCAGCTGCGGTCCGTTCTCTGAAACAATCCGGAACCTCCATTCGAACGACCGCCTCTGCTCTCAACAGGAGTGAGTCATCACTTCGCCACATTATTACCGCCCTTGATGCCCCCGCAGAAGATCGGGCACTGGCCCGGCTCGGCAAGATCTCCACTAACGAGCTTGTAAGACGGTCCGAAGCAGCGGAGGAGAAGCGAGCAGATAAGGCTCGGGAAGAGACCACGCGTAAACAGGAGGAGCAGGCGCTCAAAGCGACCGCTCAAATCTGCCGCTGGCTTCGTACCGAGTCTATCTTCGGAGGCAATGCCGAACAAGTGATTGAGGAGGTCCGCCGTCATCTGTACTGGGCCGAAGCCCAAGGAAGGCTCAACCAGCCTAAGAAGAAGCCGAACGCCTCGATAAGTCGGATTATTGAACTCTCCAAGCCTACCTTGCCAATCGGCGAAAATGCAGAGTTTATCACCTGGTATGCCGCGTGGCTTTTTCGTTGGTCTCTGTGGAGCTTCGTTGATCCTGTGGTGCGTGACAAAGCACTGGACCTTGCTCTGCAGCAGCATTAGCTGAGGCAACTGCCTCGCACCTTCCCAAAACGTCGGCTCTACATAAGATGATCTTTAAGCCTGATCAGGATCTGCAGACGTCTAGTTGAGATTCTCAGAGTCTCTAAACGATGAGAGTGATTATGTGTGCAACTGGAGTGGGTTCGGGCAAACGCCCAAAGATACTTGACTGACCCTCCTAATACCTGGGAACGGGCGATTATCCGGGGTCAGCGAAACGAGATCCACTAAATCCCATCCCCGGGCACTGGCCGACTTTTCAGTATCGTTTCTTGGCGAAGCCCGTAATCCGCACCGTCATTAGAGCGGATCGACGGCGCTCAATTGTCCGAGATGGCGACTCTACGGCCAGCTGGCCAACATCATTCGTAGAAAATCTGGTTTGCCAAGAATCCTAAGGACGAGTCGGTTTCAGGTAAGTCTTGAGAATCCGGCAGAACCAAAACCGAATGATGTAGTTTGGCAGTTTTGCCAAGATTCAATTCTCAGATACTGATGCCATCACCACCAGTGTTCCGCCTGCACCCCGTACGTCAGCCCAGCTGTTTGATTTTCGAACGGAATCCCGCCCACAAGGCCATGAAACCCGTGAGACCAATTGGCATAGGTGATGAACGCTCGGAACACCGGACGGCCGAAGAATTTTCGATCCGCGCCTATCTGTGGCGCGAAAGTGCATTTGCGCAACCACCCAGTGTAAGAGCCTGGAAGATTCGTATGATCGAATCCACAATCACCTGTGAGCGACAAGTGCTTTGTGAGAAAGACGGCCGGTCTGGCCCCAAACGACACCCATTGAAGCGAGCTCCCGTTCGTATTCAAGTTCTTCATCCGCTGAAAGAGGAAGATTGGCATCACAGCAAACTTGTCATTTGGCTGTAAAACAATCTGCTCGGCGATAAGAAACTGTTTAGATTTGGCCGTGTAAAGCGAGGGAGTAGGAACTGTGCTCCCTATGCCAGGTCCGCTGAAATTGCTTGCCGCACCAGTACCGTAGAAGATCAAAAATGTGTGATAGCCGCCGTGCCACTCGAGACGCTGATGGCGCATCCCGTAGGCATAGCCGGTTGCCGAGGGAATGTTGGTGACAGTTGAAGATCTGGGAGGTGAGCCGGAGGCGACTTGACCGCCTTTCATATTTGCATAGTCGAACCAAACTCCCCACAGCCCGAGAGGTCCCTTCACGTCATATACCGTCGCATCTATGTGGCTGGTTGTCAGGGCACCATTTTGTGTGGTCACGTCAGGTTGTGCTACGCCAATGTAAGCCACGGCGGCTTTGCCAATTTTGACGTCAAAATCTTCGACACCGCCGCCGTATCCGCTCATGTCCAGGGGAAAGAAATCATTGCTGTCGATATGTTGGCGACGATAATACCTTTCCCCGGCCCAGAACTTCGCATTCGGTTGACTCTTGAATAGGCCGCCGCCTTGGACGAACGCTTCCCGGAGCCGGAATTGATCAGCTCCGACGCCTGTCGTCATAGCAAAGTTGTCAGAATTCGATGTGTTGGCCTCGACGGTCAATTCGCTTTTGAACCATGCCTTGTTGGAGCCACGATCTGGATTGAGCCAGTTATTGACAAATATCAATTCCGCGTAGGTCTCCGTTTCATTTCCCAAGCGGTACTTGGCTTGCGCTCCTGGCGCCCTAAATGCAACCTGCTGTCCGCCTCGACTGTTTAGCCCGAAACCCGAACGAAAGTATCCATGAAACTCAAATGAACCAGCACGCTCCTGCAATTCCGCGATTTTTCTGTCGGCCTCTCTTAGGAGATCGTATGTAGGCTCAGAGGGTAGCTGGCCCTGAAATTTGGCTCCGACTTGGCTCGAATCTTCAAACGGAGTTTTCTGGGTCGCCAATTTCTGTTTAGAGAGGGTGTTATCTGCAGTTTGCCTTTCCGTAGCCACCGCTTCGGTCAGCTTCCGTTGTTCTTCCGCAACCTTTTCTTGCTCAATTTGCTGCTCGAGCACGGAAATCCGTTGCTGGAATTGCTTCGTGGTTTCTTCATATTGTTGCTTCAGAATTTGCAGCTGCCGCTCAATAGTATCCTGTCCATGCACAACAGGGCAGGCAGAGACGATGGCCGCGATGCAACATATGCACAACGTGGCTAATTGGACCTTCGACTTCGACCTTGGGCATAACATACTTGGCCCTCCCCGCATCAAAGCGCATTGATCAGAAACTCGCTTGGGTCTTTGCAGACCCGTGCGACATCGAAGAGCAATTTCCCGCAAGCTCGCACAGACCCTTCTGACTTTCAGCGAGTTCTCTACTCTTTGGCTGCTGGCATCTCCGCCGTGAGGTCGAGAGATCCAAGATGGTATCCGAGTCGCTCTTCTACATCTCCTGGCGCGTGAAAACCCCGTTCAAAAAGGGCACGGAGCCTCGTTTGCGCGGCAGGCCTAGCAATTGAGGCCATGCATGCATCCCACTCCGGTGCGATTTCAGCGTCCGGCGGCAAGCTATTCAAATCAACAAAACTTTTTGTCTCTGAGATTGCCCGTTTGTCAAAAGTCGAGATCCTACGGGCGAGAGCATCGACAAAATTGTCCAGCTCACTATCAGGCAAGGAACGATTGACATAGCCATATAATTCGGCAAGATCGCCGCCGATGCTATCAGCTCCCATCAGTATTTCCAAGGCTCTTCCACGCCCTATCAACCTTGGGAGTCGAGCCATGGGTCCCCCGCCAGGAACCATGCCGGCCCCGACTTCCCATTGCGAGATGATGGCTTTCTCGCGGCTCGCAAATCGCATGTCGCAGGCAAGAGCGAGTTCGCCTCCGACACCCGTCGTTCGACCGCGAATAGATGCAATTGAAACCACAGGTGCGCGACTCAACCTGGCAAGCATGTCGGGCAATGCGTGCATTCCTGTTCGTCCCAGTGGGAACTTCGCAGACTCTTCAGGTTTTGCCAGCAAGTCATAGTGATAGAGGAAGAATCCTTCGACGGCACTGTCGAAAACCACCACCTTGACCTGCTGATCCGATTCGAGCAAACCCACAACTTCCTCAAACTGAGGGATGTTCGCGGGCCCAAAGATATTCAAAGGCGGGATGTCAAACGTCACTCTCCAATACACATTGGAAATCCGAGACAAACCTATCGTTCCTTCCGTTCGAGCGCCAATCATCTTTGCTCCTTTCTCTTCGATTAAGCCGGATGTCTGAGTGGGAGGCGTCAAAGCTCAGCGAGAGCTCGATGCACCAAGCTGACTGATGTAGAGCCCTCGCCAACTGCGGCTGCTACTCGTTTGACACTTCCAGCTCGGACATCACCCACCGCGAACACTCCTGGAAGATTGGTTTCGAGCATCAGGGGCGGGCGTGAAAGCGGCCATGGATGATCCGCATCTGGCCCGATGCTCGCTGTCAACTCACGCCCGGTAAGGACAAAGCCCTTCTCATCGAGAGCCACACTGCCCTTGAGCCATTCTGTGTTTGGCGAAGCACCTGCCATGATGAAGAGGTGATGTGTTGAGACAGAACGTACTTCTGCGGTCTGTTTGTTCATCCAGCGCACTTCTTCGAGGGCGTTCTCGCCTTCAAGACCGCATAGTTCAGAGTTGCAGAGCAACTGGATGCATGGATTTCCCAAAATGCGTTGAATGAGATAGCGTGACATCGATTCGGAGAGGCCAGAGGCGCGTACAAGCATGTAGACCTTTCGCGCTCTTTGCGACAAGAAGACGGCAGCTTGGCCCGCGGAATTGCCTCCGCCCACTACAATGACGTCCTGGCCCTCACAAAGCTGCGCTTCGATATGGGTTGCACCGTAGTGAATCCCACGGCCGGCAAAACGATCAAGGGGGACGGTGTTTGGCTTGTTATAACAGGCACCCGTCGCGATGATGATGGATCGAGCGAAGAACACTGTTCCATCATTCCTGATGAGTTCGTATGGGCGGCGTTGCGAACGAAGCTCGACAATGGACCGCGCTAGCGCCAACTTCGCTCCGAATTTCTGAGCCTGCCGGGCGGCACTCGTCGCCAAGTCCTGGCCAGAAACCCCGGTCGGAAATCCCAGAAAGTTTTCGATCCTGGAGCTGGAACCCGCCTGCCCGCCGGGCGCATGGCTTTCGATCAGAAGAGTGTCCAATCCCTCTGAGGCGCCGTATACCGCAGCCGCCAAACCTGCCGGCCCGGCTCCAACAATGACAAGGTCATGCAGAAGTCCGCTATGGATATTGTCATTAAGCCCCAGGGAGTCGGCTAGTTGCGAGGTCGATGGATTGCGCAAAACCATTGTTCCGTTGCCGATCACGATTGGGATTTCCGAGACTGCGATCGAAAAGCGGTCTAGAACGGTCCGAGCAGTATCGTCTGAATCCAAGTCGATATAGGTGTACGGATGTCCGTTACGAGACAGAAATTCTCGAAGTCGGAGTGTATCCGACGAATGTTGCGAGCCAATTACAACGACATTGCCGAGTTCCTGTTTGATCAGCAGCAACCGGCGCAGGATAAATGCGCGCAACAGAATCTCGCTCAGACCTGCATCGCGCGCGACAAGCGTGCGAAGTTCTTCAGGACGAAGCTCCAAGATTTCGCCGGCTTGTGAAACCCGGGCCTGCACAACTGTTCGCTGACCCGCAATCATTCCCGCCTCGCCCGTGAACATTCCAGGAGGAAGGTTCTTGACGAGTCTTTCCCCGTACACAGTCGGCTGAACAATCTCCAGACTGGCCGACAGGAGAATGAAGCACGGCCGTCCTACTTCTCCTGGTCGATACAGGATCTCGCCAAGTTCCGCGTTGCGAACATGACCATATGGCCGCGCGCGGTTTATTTCGGCCTCTGTGAGAACTGGCCAAGTCTCCGTTTCCGCCGTCGAACCGATGGTTGTTGGGGATCGTGTCATAGCCATTGCCGATCGAACCGGACTGGGTGTGATCAGACCACGGGCTGAACGTGGGAACAATCAGACGATGGTATCGGCAATACTTTTGGATCGGTTGACTACTGTGCGGGTAGCAACTTTCGTTCATCGGTGGTGGGCTCCCTACAAAGGTCTCGCCGACACCTTCGTCTAATTGATCCAATCCGCTCACTCCGCCTAGGCTATTTCGGCTGCGGTCGACACCTTCGTCCGGAGATATCGCTGGACCGGCGGCTCGAAACGGATGAATGGTGCCTGTTAGTTGGAAGTGCAACACGCTCGAAGCTGTACGAACAGACGCTCCCATGGTGGCAAACAAATGCAAATCACTGACCAGATTGTCTTCAAGGCGATCCTACCCGAGCATCTAGATTGGAGACCGTTTCCGGCCTTCCCTCCTTCGGTTCGCCTTGCTGTCGTTGTCGGCCAGCCAGCCCAACCAGGCCCTTATGTCATTCGGGTTAAGGTTCCTCACGACGTCAAATTGATGCCGCACACGCACCCTGAAGATAGGGTCTACACAGTACTATCCGGAGTGTTCTATGTCGGGCTGGGCAACGAGTTCAATCCGGACAGCTTGGAGGCTTATCCGCCCGGAACCGTTCTCGTGCTTCCAGGTAACACGCCGCATTTCCATTGGGCACGATCAGGTGAATACATATCTCAGATAACAGCGATGGGACCGCTTGGAATCGAGTACGTCGAGCCGACCGATGATCCGCGCGCGAGCACCCAACCCTTTGAAACCGGCACCCTTTCCGCCTAACGGCTTTGGGCCCCGGTGGTACGGTGCTCTCGTTTGGCGTGCGGGTAGTGTGAAATCCACACGGATCACGTTTGGTCGCCAGACCCTTGCGCCGAGTTCATCGGGACTACGACTTGCTACCCCGCGCATTCGACTCATGCAAGCGACGGTGCCCAGGAAAGTGGCAACGAAAGGGGCATACAAATGCCGGATCTGGGTGTAGTTTTGCGCAGAGAACCACGCCCGTACAGACGCGTACGTAAAGTTCAGCAACTAGGAACATTCCCAGTAGCGGCGCGATGAAATAGAGCCAGCCTGCCGTCCAGACGCCAGCGAATAGAGCGGATCCCGTGGTGCGCGCCGGATTAATGCTGAAACCAGAAATGGGCGCAAAAATCACTACGTAGAGTGCAATCAGAGCAGCAACTGCGTAGCTGACGTAAGCAGCCAGATGAACTCGGTTGGAGAGCAGCAAAACAACCGCCATCAGAACAGCCGACATGAGCATCTCCGCAAAGAAAGCTGCGGCAATCCCGTATCGTCCCGGGACGGTCACTACGTAGTCGACCGCCGGTTTAGACAAACTGCTCTTGAATATGATCGCGGCGATGGCCACGCCAATAATCGCGCCCACGAATTGGGAAGCAACGTAGAACAGCGAGTCCCAGAAGCCTATTTTGCCAAGCCGAAAGTAGGTCAGTGTAATGGCAGGATTGAAGTGCGCTCCTGACCGTTTGCCCATCGGCGAGTGAATGATGACCAAGGCGGTGAAGCCCATAGCGACGCCCATTAGGGCTCGCCGAATGATCGCATTCGGAATAAGGCGAACAGCCAGCCACGATGGATCGAAAAGGAAAATCGTGAACGTACACGCGGAGACCATGAACAGTGCGAGTTCGACGGCCTCATACGCGTAGAGATGCCAGTTCTTCTTCACAGCGTCAATCGGCAGTGTTCTCATTCCGTGTGATGTGCTCAAGATGGTGTCGCGCTCTTCGATTGCCATACTGCCCCCCCTGCTCTAGGCCAGGTCATTAGATCAAACTACGGAAAGTGAATCGATTGAACGTTGGTGTCGGCCATACGAAGGTATTGGCAACACCAACGTCTAATGGACTTCCTTTCGCCCCTCTGGCGTAATGACAGCGATGCCGGGGATTCTGGCCCGGCTACACGACAACACTTGAAAGGGAGATTCATGTCATGAGTTCGTCTACCGCGAGCATGCCTTCCACCACCGCAACCACCGCTCACAGCACGTGGAGTATTGATCCGGCACACTCGGTGGCCGAGTTCAAGGTGCGGCACATGATGATTTCGTACGTGAGGGGTGAGTTCTCAGGGCTTACTGGAATTCTGAAACTCGATGAGGCCGATTACACACGGTCGACCGTCGAAGCGTCGATCCCCGTCGAAGGTGTGAGAACAGTCGACGAACGGCTGGATGCCCACCTAAAGAACGCGGACTTTTTTGATGTCGAGAAATTCCCGACACTGACATTCAAGTCCACAAGCATCCGATCCAGGGGCGGGCGCGATTATGCGATCACCGGAGATCTGACGATCCACGGAATTACTCAGTCCGTGACTCTGACCGTGAACGATGTAAGCGAGCCTTCCCTGGACCCCTGGGGCAACCAACGTATCGGCCTCTCCGGATCAACCAAAATCAATCGCAAGGATTTCGGGATCATCTGGAACACAGCTTTGGACTCGGGTGGCGTACTGGTTGGCGACGAAGTCTCGATCTCGCTGGACGTGCAATTCATCAAGGAATAGGGCAAGCCTTCGCATCCCGTCAGCGAAGTCTTGCCGGTCATTGCCCTCGCGTCATGACGGCGATTTTAACTGAGGCGCTCATGACCGATCAGATGCGACAACGATGTCTTACCCGACTGCTTCCTGGTGACGTTGAGCCTGAGCTGGATTCGATAGCGCATGCTGCCGGCAGAGATGAGCGGGAGTGGTACCAGGCACAGGAGAGGGCTCGTGACGTTCTCATAGGCGACCTGCAAGAGTGCATTTGCGAATTGCTCATCAAGAACCAACAGCTGAGGTGGTTGTTGGAGTCAGAAAGATCCAAGAAACGCGAGGAGTTCAAGAATGTTTAGGAACACACCATCGATGGAGATAGACCATGGGCGCCGCCGCTTTTTAGGCAACGCTGCAATAGTTGCTGTGTCGGCCAACTTCTGCGTGGCCAATTCAGTCAAATCGCAGCCGAGTGCGGCGAGTTCGATCTCTTTATCCCCGACGTCAAGCCCATCGTTCGGTACCCTCAAGCAAATCGCTGCCGGTCTGCTGAATGTCGGCTATGTTGAATCCGGCGCATCGGATGGTCCCGCCGTAATTCTGCTGCATGGCTGGCCCTACGACATCCACAGTTTTGCCGAAGTCGTGCCTCTATTGGTTTCACAAGGCTACCGCGTGATCGTTCCGTACTTGCGGGGCTACGGTACAACCAGTTTCCGCTCTAGCGAAACGATGCGGAACGGGCAGCAGTCGGTTGTTGCTGTTGACACCGTCGCCTTGATGGATGCGTTGAAGATCCAGAAAGCGATCTTCGCCGGCTTTGACTGGGGGGCCCGCACGGCAAGCATCATTGCGGCGCTCTGGCCCAATCGCTGTAGGGCTCTAGTTTCCGTAAGCGGGTACCTGATCGGGAGCGCTGCCGCGAACGAAGCTCCATTACCTCCGAAAGGTGAACTCGCGTGGTGGTATCAGTTTTATTTCGCCACGGAGCGTGGCAAGCTCGGGTATGCCAGGAACACGCGCGAATTCAACAAACTCATTTGGCAGCTTGCTTCGCCGAAGTGGAACTTCGATGATGCAACATTCACTCGGACTGCTGAGTCTTTCGACAATGAGGATCACGTTGCCATCGTGATTCACAACTACCGTTGGCGGCTCGGCCTTGCGAAAGGTGAAACGAAATACGACGATCTGGAAATGCGTCTTGCCAAAAGCCCTGCCATTGCCATTCCAACGGTCACCATGGAAGGAGACGCGAACGGCGCGCCGCATCCCGACCCCACGACATATCGAGCTAGGTTCGAAGGCAAATATGAACACCGCCTCATTACTGGAGGCATTGGCCATAACCTGCCGCAAGAGGCCCCGCGAGAGTTCGCAAAAGCTGTAATCGACGTTGCCGCGCTTTGATCGACAGAATTCGACAAATACAAAAGTATCGGCGATACCATCATCGGATTGCGCAGGTCGCATTGTTCTGGCTCAATGAGCCTAATTCGAACTGCAGATTTCCTGTAATGAACCAGCAGCACACCGCCGGTCTTCATCGTCGGCTTCAATCACCGCTTTCTGCGACTAACACATCCCCAGGAGGAAACCATGGCTACCATAACTGCACCAACAGATTCCGCACAATCGAGTACCCCCGCGAAGTCCAAGCAGCTTCGAGTGACCCGACGGTCACCTGCCTATTGGCGTGTAACGATCGACAACCCTCCCATCAACGTGATGGGTCCCGAAATGGTGAAGCAATTCCAGGAAATCATAAAGGAAATCGAGTCGGACGAGAATCTCAGAGTTGTGGTTTTTGACAGTGCAGTCGACGACTACTTTCTCAATCACTCCGATTTCGAGGCAAAACTCGAAGATCTGACTGCACTGCCCCCCGGACCGACCGGCCTTCCTCCGTGGCCTGACTTTCTGGTGCGCCTCACCCGCGCGCCAATCGCTTCAATTGCGCTCATTCGTGGCCGGGCGACCGGGAATGGCAGCGAGATCACCCTCGCCTGCGACATGAGTTTCGCCAGCCGGGAAAAGGCAATCATCTCGCAGTGGGAGGTTGGGGTGGGGATGGTAGCAGGCGGCGGTCCGATGGCCCGACTGCCTCAACTCATCGGGCGAAACCGCGCCCTCGAGGTACTCCTCAGCTCGCAGGATATCCGGGGAGAGCAAGCGGAGGCCTACGGCTATGTGAATCGAACTCTGCCAGATGCCGAACTCGACGCATATGTCGAGGCACTTGCAACCCGAATTGCCAAGTTCGATAAATGGGCGATTGTCAATACGAAACGCCTCGTCAACACCAGCTTGCCGCCGGACGTCGAACTCGGCGCCGGATGGGATGCGTGCATCGCTTCGCTCGGACGCCCTGCTGCACAAAACGGAATCAAGTCTCTCAAGGCTCGCGGCTTCCACAAGCCGGGAGACGCCGAGAACCGGCTCGGCTATTACCTGGAGCAGATTGAACGCTAGACCCGCGACGCCGCTCCCGAGCCTAACTCAATGCGGAGCTTGAAGCAGCAAGCTCCGCAATAACCTGGCGGCCTCGATTCCATTCCCTATTGTCCGCTGCACCTGTGCGGAAGTTTGCCAAACCTTTGAACCCAACCAGACTTAGAGGAGAATATTATGCCAAGTCGAGATGCAGCAGTCGCTCTAGAAGAAGAACACGCTCTGACCAACCCTCTTGACGCAATCCCAGACGAAATGCCGTTCGATGTGCCCTACGGGCCTTCCATATTGCTAGAACGGGCGCAAGCAGTCATTCGAGCCGCAGTGGAAGAAGCGAAGAAGCGGAACTGGAAAATGAATGTGGCTGTCGCTGATTCAAGTGGCAGCTTGGTTGCTTTCCAAAGAATGGACGGTGCTATGCTCGCGTCGATTGAGATAGCAGAACACAAAGCGAGAGCAGCCGCGCGATTCCGTCGTCCTACGAAGGTATTCGAGGATGGAATTCAGGTCATGCGTCTCAACTATCTGCTCGCGTTCGATGGTGTCATCGCGTCCCGAGGTGGCATTCCATTGATCGAGCACGGTGCGATTATAGGCGCCATCGGTTGTTCGGGAGGCACGGATTCTCAGGACGAGGTCGTCGGTGAAGCGGGCGCCGCAGTCATCAACTCAGCAGCCAGCTAAAAACAGATGGTGCAGCAATTGCAGAATTGTGCGGCGCGATGTTCGAGCAAAAAGGATGGATATGAGTGAGAACAAGACGGTAATCGTGACAGGAGCTTCGCAAGGCATTGGAGCCGCCATCGTCCAGGCCTTGCTTGATCGACAATACAATGTGGTGGCGAACTCGCGCAGTATCTCGAAGAGCATCCTCAATCCATCCGCGACCCTCGCTCTCGTGGATGGCGATATTGCCTACATCGCGACAGCCGAGAAGGTCGCGAAGACTGCAGTATCCGAGTTTGGCTCAATCGACCACCTAGTCAACAACGCTGGCATCTACGCTGCCAAGCACTTCACCAACTACACAGTTGACGACCTCAGCGGGTTCGTTTCGACCAACCTTAACGGCTTCGTGTTCGTCACTCAACTCGCCGTGAAACAGATGCTCGCCCAAGGCGGTGGTGGAAGCGTAACTACCATAACGGCAGCTCTTGCCGACAACCCCATTGCTGGCGCCCCTTCATCCGTTCCGATGATTACCAAAGGCGGTCTCAATACGGTCACTCGAAGTCTCGCAATTGAATACGCTAGGAAGCACATCCGCTTTAACGCGGTCGCGCCAGGCGTGGTCAACACGCCGATGCATGAGAATCATCCGAAAGACTTCCTGAAGTCCCTTGCGCCGATGAGCACAATCTCCGAGACGCAGGACGTCGCGGATGCAGTCGTTTATCTGATGGAAGCACGCTATGTGACCGGGGAGGTGCTGCACGTGGACGGCGGTGCGCACATAGGACGATGGTAGGCCCTCATATTGCACGATTCAGCGGCCCCGAGCGGCGGCTCGAGGAACTCGGCATCCAACTTCCCACAGCGCCAAGGCCTTTCGGTTCGTACGTTGAGGCTTTGCAAACTGGGACGCTTTTGTTCCTAAGTGGGATGCTTCCTGTCGTCGATCATAAGGCGGCCTATGTCGGCAAACTAGGCGAGGATCTCGACCCGGCAGCCGGACGAGATGCGGCGCGTGTCGCGGCATTGGGAGCACTGGCTGCAGCCAGGGATTACCTTGGCTCCCTTGATCGAATCGGTAGAGTCGTCCGCCTGGGCGTTTTTATGGTGACTTCAGGGAACTTCGCAGATCATCCTGGCGTCGCCGATGGTGCCTCGGACTTCCTTCGCGATATCTTCGGCGCGGAGAGCCTGCCTGTTCGATCCGTCATCGGTGTCGCGAGCCTCCCGCTGGGTGTGCCAATTGAGCTGGAAATCACCTTCGAACTCAAGGATTGAGTCACAAGGAGTACGAACGATGAGATCAGTGACTTTGATGTTGCAGATCTTCCCGCTTTTTTTCGCTATGAGCGCCAGATCAAACCTCGAAGCAAAGGAGCCTCCAATGGAGAGCCAAGTGTTTTTCAAGACGGTGAAGGTAAACGGACTCACCATCTTTTATCGCGAGGCGGGGCCAAAAGATGCGCCGACCCTTCTTCTGCTCCACGGACTGCCATCCTCCTCGCGTATGTTTCAACCATTGATTACGCGACTCTCCGACAAGTATCATCTGGTCGCTCCGGACTATCCCGGTTTCGGCCACAGCGACTGGCCCGACCCAAAGCAGTTTGAGTACACCTTCGACCACATTGCTTCGGTGATGAACGACTTCACGCAAACGCTGGGTCTTGCTCGCTACGCGCTTTACTTGCAGGATTACGGCGGTCCGGTTGGCTTCCGTATGGTGCTGGCACATCCCGAACGTGCCGCCGCACTCATTGTCCAGGATGCCGTGGCTCACAACGAAGGCCTTGGAGCAAACTGGGCAACTCGGCGTGCTTTCTGGGCCGACCGTTCATCGCACGAGGAGGCTTTGCGAAACAATCTGCTGTCGCTTGCAACCACGAAGGCACGGCACGTCGGCGACGATCCCAATGTTGAGCTCTACGACCCGGATCTTTGGGCCGATGAATATGCGTTCTTGAACTCTCTCGGGCAAGCTCAGATTCAGAGCGATCTCTTTTACGACTACCGGACCAACGTCGACGCATATCCACGATGGCAAGCCTGGATGCAGAAGACCCAGCCAAGACTTTTGGTCATCTGGGGCAAGCACGACCTTTCTTTCGATCTGGGAGAACCGGAGCGTTACCGGAAGGATGTGCCCAAGGCGGATATCCATGTGCTCGATGCCGGCCACTTCGCGCTCGACACGAAGCCCAATGAAATCGCGGCGCTCGTCCGCGCTTTCCTGAGCGCGCAGAACTGATCAGCTTCTCAACCACGAGCGCGACCATCTGCGCGACAGGCTCATTCACGATCTCGGTAAAAATTCTACCCATAATACTTTGGTATTGGTCGAGACGTTTGTCCAATAGCAAGACTGTCTCGCTTCTGGCTCAATCGATATCAGTGAGGATCAATCTTGACGTGATCCCCATGCCGACAGAAATGTCCGACACTCTCGACAGTAATCGAGACGCAACTGAAGATCCTTGAGAAGGAGCGAACCAATGATTGGACGTACGACAGAATCGATGGCGAAAGCTCAACCAAAACAGACTCTGAAGACACGCATCCGCCCACAACATATCGTTGCTTGGACTATCGCTGTGGCCTCGTCGCTGCTTATTGCCCTCGGCGCCACTCTCTACGCGCAAAACCAGGACCAGGACAAATACTCGCTGATATCGCCCGGCGGCATCTCGTTTTCCGACTTTAGGGGATACGAGGACTGGTCTGCGGTCTCTTCCGCTCACACCGACGAAGTCCTTAAAGTAATCGTCGCCAATCCCACGATGATTAAGGCGTACAAAGTAGGCACCCCAGGGAATGGCCAGACCTTTCCGGAGGGTTCCATGATCGTGAAGCTTCAATGGAAGCCGAAGAAGAGCACAGAAGCCCCGTTCTCAGTGGACGTGCCTGATGTGTTCAAGCAGGCATTCGTGATGGAGAAGGACAGCAAGAGGTTCCCGACGACCGGCGGCTGGGGATATGCGGTTTTCAACTACGATGCTGCAACTGGCAAGTTCAGCCCTGACGTTGCGGCCCATGCAGATTGCGGAAACACCTGCCATATGGCGGTGAAGGCGAAAGATTACATCTTCCACCCGTACCAGGTGCGCTGACGGAATCCGAACGTGGATGGGCCTTGGCCAGTTCCGACCTCACCACAAAGCGGAATTCAGTCCCCAAGGCGAACGGGCGGGCAGTGCAAAGTAGACAGGAGTCGCCAATGAACAGAGTGCAAGTCGACCAGAATCACTATGAGATGCCGCCGCGAGAAGGGATTAGCATCGCGCACTTTCTCACAGTTGGCGATATTGAGCGATCGGCTCGATACTACGAAAAGGTCTTCGGCGCTCGCATCCTCAGCTTAGGTGACGGCAATGCTCCGGGGTACCTTCAGCTCGCAAATATCTGGATGATCTTGAACGTCGGAGGCGGCCCGACTCAGGATAAGCCGACCGTAACGCTTAGCGTTCCCGACCCGACTCAAATCAACAGCTTCATGAATTTTCGGGTTGCAGATATCCAAGAGTGCTATGAATCATGGAAGAGTCGAGGGGCGGAGTTCATTACGGAGCCGATCCCCAAGTACGGAGAGATACGTTGCTACATCCGCGATCCCGACGGTTACATCATCGAAGTCGGACAGAGCACTGACCTCACGTACGGCTAACGCATGGCCGGATGACATATGGTTACGAAGGTCGGGAATAGGACTTCTCCGGCTAATGCCGTGCTAATCATGAATAGCGAGAAAATGAGATGACCAAAGGTGAATCGCCGGTAAATGAAGACGTCCGTCTCACGAACTCCGGCAGAGTGAGGATGAACCTCGAGGCAGTTGTCATTCCTGTCTCGGATGTCGATCTTGCGAAGGATTTTTATGCGAAGCTCGGCTGGCGGCTCGATGCGGACTTCGCATTTGATAATGGCTTCCGAGTCGTTCAGTTCACCCCAACCGGCTCAGACTGTTCCATCCAATTCGGCACAAACATCACACCAGCTGCTCCCGGCTCGGCCCAGGGCCTCTACCTGGTCGTGTCGGACATAAATGAAGCTCGCAACGCAATTTTTGCCTGCGGAGTTGAAATCAGCGATGTGTTTCACGCCGCACTCGCCGGCGCGCAGTTTCAACCTGATGGCAGCGCAGGTCGTGTGATTGGGCTGGCACCGGATCGCGCGAGCTACGCGTCCTTCGCAACATTTACCGATCACGACGGCAATGGCTGGCTATTGCAGGAGATCACCCGGCGCTTGCCTGGTAGATAAGCGAGACGCGTGGATATCACTGAAGGAGCTTGACTAAATGCGTTCTGATATTGTGCCTGGTGCCAAATTCCCGAATTACGAGCTTCCAGACCACACGGGGAACATGCGAAAGCTCAGCGACCTCCAAGGCGACGATCCGATGATCCTCACTTTGGCCCGTGGCCACTACTGCCCAAAGGAGCACCAACAGCACCTGGAGCTTTCTGCCTTTTATCCGAAGATTTCCGTTGGGTATACCCAGATCGCAACGATTTCAACTGATGACCACCATACGCTCCAGGAGTTTCGAGCATCGGTCGGGGCCCAGTGGACCTTCCTTTCCGATCCCGATCGAACGGTCCAAAAGGATCTCGAGATCCAGGAGTACACAGACCCTGATAACAATCCCATGATTCCACACACGCTGGTGCTCAAGCCAGGCCTGGTGGTCTTCCGGATCTATAAAGGTTACTGGTTTTGGGGTCGTCCGTCGGTCACCGATCTGTGGCACGACTTGCGCACAGTATTCAGTGAGATTCGCCCGGACTGGGATCTGAGCAAACCAGGACTTCATGAATCTTGGGATGCAAGGGATTTCTCAAGCTTCCACGGGTGGAACAGGAAAGACAGTGAGAGGGCGACACCAAATGGAACGTCGAAATAGTGCTCGCTTGCGAAATCTCATGTCGAGTTTTCGCGATAGGTAGTTCCCATGTGTGATTGAAATGGCTCGCAGTGACTAGGGAACAGCTACAAATCTGCAATAGACGGAGAGCGAATGCATGAGTCAACCGACCCAAGCCGCCGCCGCTTCCTGCGAAGTGCCGGGATGGTGATTGCGGCTGCGACTGCTCAATCCGGCGCGATCGCTTATGCGAAAGCGCGAGCGGAAACTTCTCCTCTCGGCAATGCGACAACCTGGCTGAATAGCCCGCCGCTCACCGAGGCACAGTTTCAAGGGAAAGTAGTCGTGGTCGACTTTTGGACCTACTCCTGCATCAATTGGCGCCGCCAGCTTCCGTATGTGCGAGCGTGGGCACAACGATACGGCGACCTGGGTTTGACCGTGGTAGGAGTGCATTCGCCGGAGTTCTCGTTCGAGAAGAACATTGATAATGTACGCTGGGCCGCTAAGGATATGCGGATTACCTATCCAATTGCGATCGACAACGACTTCGGCGTATGGCGCGGGTTCAACAATGAATACTGGCCGGCGCTCTATTTCATAGATGGTGTGGGACGCCTCCGCCATAGCGTGTTCGGTGAGGGGCAATATGACGAGTCGGAAGTACTTATTCGGAAACTGCTCATCGAAGCTGGCGCCGCTAACCTTGGAGACGATAGGGCCTGGATTGAGGCGCGCGGCGCAGAAACCCCGGCAGACTGGAGAAACCTGCGGTCTGAAGAGAATTACCTCGGCTATCGACGTACTGAGAATTTCGCATCACCGAGCGGTATCAAAGCCGATCAAGCTCACCTGTACATCGCGAAAGGGCGCTTGAAACTCAATCAGTGGGATCTTTCTGGAGCGTGGACGGTGGGCGCCGAAGCGCTTAGACTGAGCCGTCCCAGTGGGAGCATCTCGTATTGCTTTCACGCGCGCGACCTTCATCTTGTAATGGGGCCGCCGCCGGGGAAAACAGCACGATTTCGCGTGCTCATAGACGGAGAACCACCGGCTGATCAACAAGGGGTTGACGTAGACAAGGAAGGAAACGGCATAGCGAACGAACCGCGGATGTACCAACTCATCAGGCAACAACCGCCCATCGTTGATAAGCAATTCACGATTCAATTTCTAGATTCTGGTGTGGCGGCCTTCTCGTTCACTTTCGGCTAGGCGGCGCCAAGAAATTGAGGATTCAATGAGCGAGCAGGAATTGTTTTCCTTTTCGATCTACAAGGAACAAGCGCGTTTGGAAGACGGCGAGTTGTCTGCGTTCATCAATGCGGTAATAGGGCTGTATGGCCCCGGGCTCGGTCGGTCCGCAACAGAGAATTGGCTCCGCGAGGCGGATCTCCTTGATGAACCTCCGCGTTCCACCTGCAGAGACTGGCGATCAGTCACGATCGCCGCATCGGCACTCCTGTCAGATCAGATCGACGCTCCGGAGGACAGCCAGAATCTTCTCATAGCTTCCATCAATCCAAAGACCCCGCCGACACTTTCGTCCAATTGTTCACGCTGAATTCTTTTGTTTTTGATATACGCAGCGATCTCCATGGACCCTAAGCCACGGATCAAAATTCAATACAGGTGAACAGTCGCGGGAGGACAAATGGCGAACCTGACTGATGAAGTTCAGGGCCGCGAAGATACTAACGAGGTGAAGGCCGCCCAAGTGGATCTCAAGTTCGAGATAGTGGTCATTCCTGTCTCAGACGTTGAGCGAGCCAAGGATTTCTACGCGAGGCTTGGGTGGCGATTCGACATTGACAGTGGCACCCACAACATCTACCGCTTGGTGCAGTTCACTCCGCCTGGCTCGTCTTGCTCGATCATTTTCGGCAAAAACATCATCACGGCTGCGCCCGGCACCGTACAAGGCCTTTACCTTGTTGTCTCCGACATCGAGGCCGCCCGCAAAGAGCTGCTCCGTCGCGGTGTTGAGGTCAGCGAAGCGTTCCATGGAGACGTGGGCGTCTATGAGGGACCCGACGAGCCGTTCTTGTTCGGGAGACGCACAATCCAAGGTCCGGATCCGGATCACGTCAGCTATCGATCGTATGCCTCATTCGAGGATCCGGATGGTAATCGCTGGTTGCTCCAGGAGGTCACGACACGCTTACCGGGTCACATGGATCCAATGCGACAAGTTTCGCAACCGTCAGTGATCTTGAGGCAGCCTTGATGCGCGCGGAGGCCGCCCACGGACAGATTGAGAAGCGTGCCGGACAGGTTGATAAGGACTGGTCCCGCTGGTATGCCGAGTACATTCCATGAGCAGAATGGCGAAGGACTGCCCCAATGAGAAACACTCGCTCTCTCGTCGCCGGAAAAAGAGTTGCAGGTGCGAACGTCCGGCGGAGGCCGTGATTTCCTCTGCCAATGACCCCCGCCTAGATGAAAGTGCTATTCGAAAAATCACTCCAGCGCACGAGCTACGCAGAGGGGTAGCGAAAGTCGGTCAGTCTCGTATCACTTTCGTTTGGACTTGAATTTTAGCTTGGCACCTGCCTTCGATTCGATCTGGAAACCAGTAATGGTTCTCAGAGTGTCCTCCAATTCAGCCGCGGCAACGTCCCCTTTTGCTTGGCCCGTAAGTACAGAGTGAACCGCCCGCGCATACGCACTTGCAACGGCGTCGTATTTCCGAGGGACTACCGAAGATGGACGAACAACCACTTCCGCGCCCCGATTCGGTCGACCTCGTCGAAGTCTCGGATAGGCCTTCAAAGGATCAGGCAGCTCATAGAGTTCTCTGTATACCAACTTGCTCGAATTGGCCGCCGCTTCCGCGTCCTTTTCCAAGAGGAAATGAATCAACTGAATCGCTTCGGACCGATGAGTTGATGCCTTCGATACGGCCAACCCCGATCCACCTAGCGTTGCTGTTCGTGCCTCTGTGCTTCCAGGAACGCTCGTGACCCCCTCCCAACTCGGTACAGACCCGGCGCGCGGGTGAAGCAACAGGTCGTCCGAGGTCCAGCCCCGAAGGAATGCCGCATTCCCAGCATATGCGAACGTGTTGATAGTGTCCGGCTCTTGGTATAGCAAAGTAGCAGGTGGAGAAATCCGACCGATCCAACCCTTTGCCCTTTCCCAGGAACGAATGGCGGCGGGATTATTCACACTTATCTCTTGATTTGGCTCGATGATTTGCCCGCCGCCTTCAGAACCCTGCCACTCAAGCGCATTGCATAACAGTCCTTCACTGGTTGCACCGGGCCAGACAAATCCCCAGAAATCCTTCTTGCCATCAGTTCGCTCGCCTTGCTGAATACGCGAAGCCATGGTTTCAAGTTCATTCCAGGTTCGAGGGGGATGGGTGTAGCCATATTTTTGAAGCAAATCCGCTCGATAATAAAGCGCGCCCACAAGAGCATGGTACGGAACTCCCAGCAGCTTACCTCCAATAACAAAATTGCGCTTCACTGCTGGGTCATTTGTCAGTTCTGTGGATTGAAAATAAGGACCTAGATCAACAAGATTGTCCGCGAACATGCCCGGCCAAATAACATCTAGACTGTAGAGGTCCGGACCGGACTCTCCCATCTTAAGCAAGTGATCGATAAGGGCGATTCGCGCCTCGTCCGTTTCGGGAGCCGGGAGATGCTGAACACGAATGCCGGTTTGACGCGTGAATTCCTGCAAAACCACATCGGGGAAGAGCCCACGGTCGTTATTAGACCATTCAGGATCGAGGAATGTCAGTGTGACCGGCTCGCTGTAGTGGCTTTTGCAAGCACTCAGGATACTGAGCACAGTCAGCAAGAAGGAGAAGAAAAGTGGCCAACTGACAATCGAAAATAAAGATGCGTTGTCATGGGACCGAGATTGCGGTCTCTCATCGAAGGGGCGGGAATGGCACAAACGTCCGACTGAGACCGAAAAAGTTCCCAAGTCGTTTTTGAGATGACGTGAGTTCGGAATAATTCGGCGGCGCATGCATTCTAGCCTCTTCGTTTGTGATCTAGACAGCCGAGTGTTGATTGCGTGTGAGGCGAAGCCGGGTTGCCATGTTTACCAATTCCGCCAAGGAAGAAGCCTGCATCTTTCGCATCATACTTCCCCGGTGAGCTTTCACAGTGATTTCACTGATGCCCAATTCGCTGCCAACCTGCTTATTTGGTAAACCGGCAACTACGAGGACGCAGACCTCTCGCTCGCGCGATGTGAGAAGCGAGTAGCGGCTCTTCAACTCTCTCAGAACTTCATCGCGGTTGAGCAGGATTTTACTGCGCTCAATCGCGTTTCTAATCGCAGTCAATAGAACGCTGTCACTAAAGGGCTTGGTCAAGAACTCGATGGCACCTGCCTTCATTGCTTGCACAGACATCGGAATGCTTCCGTGCCCCGTGATGAAAATGATCGGCATATCCTGCCGTTCGATCGCAACGCGCCTTTGAAGCTCAAGTCCATTCAGTCCAGGCAGCGAAATATCCAGAATCAGGCAGCTCGGAACGAGAGAGCGCGGGCGATCAAGGAACTCCTGTGCTGACTCAAAAGCCTCGACTTCGAAGCCCTCGCACCGGAGCAGAGACTCCAGAGATTCGCGAATCGAGATATCGTCGTCGATCACAAAGACAACAGGAGAGTTCTGCGGATTGCATTGCGACATCATTCGAGAGATATACCGGCCGACCGTGATCATTCTATCTCCGTTTGGTTCGTCCTATCTGCATTGCTTCTCACGAATTAGGGAGGGCCGCTTTCAGAGCATTCAGGAGATCAGCATCGCTAAAAGGCTTGATAAGGCATTCCACAGCGCCACCTGCAAGGAGTTGGCGCCGAACTGCCGCGTCTCCATGGGCGGTGATAAAGATGATCGGAGTCTCTATTCCTTTCCGTTTTAGCTCCAAGCCCAGCTCCGGACCAGACATTCCAGGCATTGAAACATCCACGATCAGACATCGAGTTATTCTCACCGCATCGGATTCGAGATACTTCTCGCCCGACGAAAATGCGTTTACCGAAAACCCAAGGGCTCTCAGCAGCCCCGGAAGCGATTCGCGAACCGACTCATCATCATCGACTACGGATACGAGTAAACCTTTTTCCATGCTGGATTTCTCACGCCGCACATGTGCCTACGGCCTTGCTCAACACTGGGATTGGTATGTCCAACAGCGTCTCGTGGGGAAGTTGGTAAGTCTTCCAGATGTACAACTCCGAACCGGGAAGCAGACCAACTACGCGGCTGAGTATTCCGTGTAATGCTACCTAATAGGCTCCATGGAATATCCTCTCTAAGAACTTTGCGGACGCCAATTGTACTTTGGTATTGGTCGCAGAGGATAGTTCTTGGTAAAGCCCGGCGGGCGTGATGGCTTGCGAAAAATGGAGCTTCCGGGCATCGCGACATCAACTCTCAGCTCGCTTTAGGGAGACATTTGCAGGCAGAGTGAACCGAAAGCTTGAACCGCAAGGATTGTTGTCGGTAGCCCAGAGTCGGCCTCCGTGGGCCTCAATGATGGTGCGGCTGATGCGCAGTCCCATCCCTGTGCCGTGTTCCTTGGTTGTGAAGAATGCGTTGAATATCTGTCCTGCCTGGCCCTCCGGAAGCCCGACCCCGGTGTCCTCCACCGAGACTTGAACTTCCTGACTGCTATTGCACTGAGAATGAAGTGTGAGTAGACGCGGGCCATCACTCCCTTTCATTGCGTCGATGGCATTAATCATGAGGTTCATCATCACCTGCTGCAGCTGCACCCTGTCCGCTACGACGAGTGGCAGATCGCCTGCAAGCGACGTTCGAATCGAAACGGAATGCAGGGAAGCCTCATTTCGCAAAAGCACATCCATGTCACGTACCAGACTATTGAGGTCGATAAACTCCTTATCCACTACCCCTTTCCGGAAAAACAGTCTCACGCGATTGATGATCTCAGCTGCGCGGTTCGCGTCCCGAATCATTCGCGAAGCGGCCGTTTGGGCTTCTTCGAGATTCGGCTCTTCACGCTTAAGCCATCTCAAACAGGTGGAAGCATTGGTCACCGCCCCGCTGATCGGCTGATTGATCTCATGTGCAAGAGAGGCACTGAGCTCACCCATCGTAGTGACTCGGTTTGCATGAGCGAGCTCCGCCTGGGCCTTGCGTAACGCTTCTTCAGCGCGCTTTCGCTCTTCGATATCGATGCCTGTACCGTACCATTTGACGATCTTCCCATCGCGGTCGCGCAAAGGCACGTTGCGTACCAGCAGCCAACGGTAGTCATTTAGCGAATAGAGAATCCTGGCTTCGATCTCCATGGATTCCCCTGATGTCAAGGCAGATCTCCATTTGCTCACATACTTTTCGCGGTCATCCGGGTGGACAATCGATTGCCATCCGGAGCCGAGCAGTTGATCGGCTGACAGGCCGGTCGATCCTAGGAGGCGTTGGTTGATGAAATCTGCGGACCCATCAGGTAAAGTGCTCCAAACGTGAGCTGGGATTGTATCGATCACTCGGCGAAGCCGATCTTCGCTGTGCTGCAATGTCTCGTAGAGCTCGCGCAACCGGCTCGCGCTGTCGTTGAAGGCATCACCAAGAGCAGCGAGCTCATCTTTGCCGTGAATCGAGACTCTATAATTGAAATTTCCGCTTGCCAGCATTTTAGAACCCGCAACTAAATGCTCTAGGGGCCGGGTAATGCTGCGAGTGATCGCAATGCCCAGAGTTGCGGCAATCAACAGTGTCAGAGCTACTGTAATCGGCACGCTTAGGAAGATCCTGTGCTGGATCCCACGAATCTCAGCCGCGGCCTCGGCTTGTTCACCTTTCACTTCTCGATCAACTCTCGCAACGAGGGCAGAGATTGAGAATTCGAGGGGGCGCAGTTGGTTAGCAAGGCGCAAGCGAGCTGCATTCCAATCACCACCTTCGGCAAGTCCGATCACGGACGAAGTTTGGGACCGAAGAGCTGACTGAACAACCGCGAGAGTAGGAACGATCGTCGGGTCCGATATCCCACCGAAATGTGCAGCCTTCAGGGCATTTTCGGCACGTCCAATGTCGTCAGCAAACTCCTGGTTCATCGAAACAACTTCAATCTTGAGTCGAGGGGCGTTCCGTTCGTTGGCTGCTGATTCAAGAGTATCGCGATATTTGAGGAGGTCCGCATGGACGCGGAGCAGAGTGGTCAACTCCTCTTCAAGGTCATTTAGTCGCTCTGCCTGCGCCTGGACGAGATGAAACTGCCAGAGGACCACTACATCAGCTGCAAGCATCGAAAATATGATGATCGCGAAACACACGATCAGTCGTGGCCCAATGTTTAGCCTGAGCCGCTTCATTTCAGCGTTCTCGCATCTCTGCTTGAGCCAAACGGCTGCTGGGAATATAGCGGCATGTGAGTTGCGCAGCGGCACGCGGACAGGGCACGCCTCGGGGACATAAGCTTATTCGGATGAAAGATCTGGCCAGGGCTTACCACCTTCAAGCCTTAGGAAAATGAGATCGCTCAAGTTTTCGAACGAAGTCCAATTTTCCCCTATTTTCCACGAAATGCGGTACTGAAATCTGCGGCTCCCTACGACCTCAATTCTGAGGAGTATCGAGTAACGAACCGGTAACAAGACACCGATCCGGTCAAGAGTTCCGTGGGCATCCCTTCGCAGGCGTGGCGACATTCCTTCGCGTCAACCAACTCTGTGAGCCGTCCTTGACGCCAAATGGCCAACTCGCCCATCGAGACATGATCCCGACGATATATGGCCAAACGCTCCAGTTCGCGACCCGCCAAAATTGATTGCGGCTAAGGAGCCCGTTTAGGTCCTCAAAAGTCGGCCAGGGTCCATCGATCTCTTTTCCGTCAAGTAGGCGAAAAACGGGCTTTTCGGACAAGTGATCCCACCTAGCTGGCAAACACCGCCGTTCCTAGCGAGCGATAATCGCCACTGTCTCAGCGACGGCAACTCGATTTGCGCTCTCGATGATCAGACCTCGCGAATCCGCGGCTTTTTGGCGATCTCGGCGGTCTACGAAGAGGCTTAGGCGGTGATGGTCTCGACGCCGAGTCCAACATCGAACGGGTGATTCCATCTCTGACCCCGTGTAATCGCCTCTTATCAGAGGCTAAACAGTCGGCATCGCCATGTGAAAGTTGGCTCCCCTCGTTCGGAGCACGTATCGCACATATATAAGGATGGGGAAGGCCAACAGCGTCTGGGATAGCGCACCAGCAACGCGGTTCTGGGTTACGGTCAGTTCCCGGTCAGTTAAAGGGAGGGATCGCAAGTCGATGATCCGGAGCACAGTGTGGAGATCTACCAAAATGAGCACCTAACTCTACAGAGGAAAAGGCTTAACGCCACGCCAAATTCTTCGGCGGCGGAAGACCTGGAGAAGGAGCGAATCCCCCTTGTTTTCAAATGCTCGCGAAATGAGCCATGTCTTTGAATGTCGCCCGTCCTTCCGGAAAATAGAAATAGCGCGACGACTATCCGGTCCCGTGTTGTTCGATCACAGGCTTGTGGCACCCGATCAGCTCATGTTTGATAGGCGCCAAAGGCGTGTGAGTATCGGTATCGTGCTCGCTGATATTTCGCTCGCGAGAATCCAGCCAGGGAAAGGAGGGTCAATCAAAGTGGACAGACATCAGAGGTTCGACGTAGCCGGATTACCGGTGGGGAACGCGAGTAGCGCGATCCCCAAATTCATCCGGGTCGAGAAACAAAATGCCAATCTCCCAGAAATTCAACCTTTATCAATATCTGAAGAACGTCGGGGATGACGTCCCAGCTGCACACGAGCCAACATCAGATCGGCAGTCGTGCGCGGCTGTCGGCGCAGGTAGCTCGAACACGATCGATGTACGTTCACGGCTTCGCCAGCTTGCGGCCGTCGAGCCCGTTGAGCAGGTAATTGATGACCCCGTCTTGAATACCGAGGATGCAGCGACGATCCTCGGACTAAGGCCGGCTCGCCTTGAGAAATGGCGCCAGCGTGGTATGGGGCCGGAGTACCTCCAATATGACCAGGACGGGATTCGGTACGAGCTCTCCTCGCTTGTCGCCTTCAAAGCGTCGCGACGGGTACGCCCCTCTCGCCAGCCTCATCCGGGGCGTGCACGATGATCACTCGATATTCGCCCCTCTTTGATGGCCGGACACATCTGGGAGCAATCGCCAATGAACTACGAGCGCGAGTGTTGATTGAACTCTGCGAACTGCGAATGCCAGTCGAAGATATCGCCTTGTCCCTGAACTGCAGGGAGACGCATGCCCGCGCGTTGTTGGCTTCTCAATATCGGAGTGTCTGTCCGGCTTCTGAAATCGTGGAAGTCAACTTCAGTTCAATCTCTGGCCCCCACTCTGGTGAGAACTCGAAGGTGGCCAGGAGCCTGAGGGCGCCCGAAGCTTTGAACCCGAAAATGCACGCCGTTCTTCTGGCAAGAGAGATCAGCCAGTGGCTGAAGGGCTTCGAAGCGAGCGATCAGGATATCCAACGCGCCATCGAGAATGCGCTCAACTTGCTCGATAAGGGACCATTTGATCCCAGCGGCAAGCTCGAGTTCCAGGTCTGGTCGGTTCGGCACGAGATATGGAATCTCTGGCAACCTCCTGAAATGAGGGCAGGAGAATGGGAACTGGCCGTCGTGATCGGCCGTTGGCTTGCTGTCTGGATTCGTTTCTGGGTACTTGATCGGGCGGTCTGGGAGCGAGCTCTTGGGATTGCCCACGCGCGCTTCGAAGGGCCGGCTTTGGCAGCATGAAGTACGTCGATCCAGGGCACGCTGCGTCAGCGTGCCTTTGGATCAGATCCACTTCTGTGGTGGGATTGATGCCAGAGCGTGACAAAAGGCCTGAAGCAGGTTTCGAACACAAATAGGAGCAGTATCATGCATTCACTCAAAACTGGATCGTCTGGAGTGGCTCCAAGGCAAACTCTCGATCCGCCGTTATGCGTGCCGGCTTAAGCCGGCCTACCATAACGGAGAGCACTTTGTCAGACATCGTTTCAATCTCTAGCGGATCGTCCTCAAACCCTCAGCAACCGACCTCGCTTCGTCCCATGACCCCAAAGGAGACGGCCGCCTTTCTCGGGCTTGACGAAAAGACCATCACTCGCTGGGCCCGGCAGGGATACCTGCCAGCCCATCCCATGGGGCAGGGAAAAAAGAAGTACTGGCGCTTCTTCAAACATGAACTGATCGCTTGGCTTACCAGTCGGTCGGATGGGCAGGCGGCAGCATGAACGACCTCGCCCTCGCCACTCCCGCTATAAACTCGACGGTAGCCATCAGTGCGCTTGCAAAGGAGAAGATTCGCATGCAAGCGCAAAGATACCAAGCAGGTTCCCTGTCTATTCTGAAGCGCAAGAGCCAACCCGATGCGTGGATGTTCCGGTATTACACGGAGGAAAACGGGCGGCGTGTCTACAAACGGAGGTTTGTCGGCACCGTGCTCGAATTCCCGAAACGCAAAGACGCGGAGAAGGCAGTCGCCCAGATCAGGGTCGAAATCAACGAGGGGGCCTCGTCAGCCCCCACAACCATCGCTCATGTGGCGGCTCATTATATGAAGCATGAGCTTCCGCAGAAAGCATTTGCCACTGTGTGTAGTTACACGGACTTCATCAAAAAGCGCATCGTCCCGAAGTGGGGAGACGTTTCTCTGTCGATGATCAAGAGTATCGAAGTCGAAAACTGGCTGCGTGATCTTCGCCGGGAGGACGGCAAACCAACCGCTCCGGGCACACAAGCCAAGATTCGCAACGTGATGAGTGCACTTTATGCCCATGCGATTCGCTATGGGTGGACGGTGCACAACCCGATCACATCTGTGCGAACCTCAACCCTGCGACTCAGCGATCCAGAGTTCCTTTCACCGAAGGAACTGCAGGCCCTGCTCAAGGAACTGTTCCTGCGGGAGCGCACGATGATTCTTCTGGACGCTTCAACGGGCTTGAGGCGTGGTGAAATGATGGCTCTCCGCTGGGGAGACATCGATTTTGAAACGCTGACCATCAAGGTCACGAAATCGATCTTCCGCAACGTCGTCGGCAAAACAAAGACGGTCGGCTCGAAGAAGCCGGTCGCGCTTCATCCGATTGTCGCTGAGGAACTCAGAATGTGGAGGGCCGAATCCCCGTATCGCTCCGATTCGGATTACCTGTTCCCCTCCATCAGGAAGAATGGTGCCCAGCCGCTTTCGCCCGACATGATCCTCAAGCGTCACATTCGTCCGGTGCTCGCCGTGATCGGTGTGAAGAAGAGGATTGGCTGGCACAGCTTCCGTCACGGGCTGGGTACGATGCTGCGGCAGATGAAGGTCGATGTGAAAGTCGCGCAGGAGGTCCTCAGGCACTCTAATCCGAGTGTGACGATGGGTCTCTATCAGCAGGCAGTCACGGATGAAAAACGTGATGCACAAGACAGGGCGTTGAGGGGCTTTTTGGAAGCCTAATTGCCCTTCAGCACCTAATCGAACCCAAATTGGTTATGGAAAGAAGAGGTCAGGCTTGCAAGCTTTTGATTTTAATCGAGATATGGTAGGCACGATTGGATTAGTAAAGGGCGTGGAGCGCGTTTATTTGCAGGTATTTACTTCCTGCGGGTTGCTCTAAATGCCCCCAGAAATGCCCCCTTGTTGTTTTCGATAAGAGCCCCTCATATTTCGAACGCCCCTTGAGGGCACCGCTCCAGCTTTCGAAAACATGGTCTTCTCGGAAGGTGGGGACAGAGGCCTGATTCGGTCAGATCGACCGATCACAATTGCCTCAGGACGGTTTCCCCGTTGAATCCAGGGACACCTAATTCTCCCCGCAACGGCGCAGGTACTTCGGCCCGCAATCTCCATCGAACCGTGATCGGATTCTCGCCGGTCCATGACTCGAAATCAAGCGGACCACAATAGAGAAAGCTCTCTCCTTTGCCTTCACGCGTTTTGGCCTTCGCTCGAACGAACAGATGAATCGTGACACCCAACTGATCGTGATCCTTGATCAGTTGCCCGTGGTTGCTCTGCTGTGTCGTTCTGTTCTGGCTCTGCCACTCAAACTCGTTCGGTGAGAGAAAGTGATCTCGATACTGAAATGCTTCGACATGTTCCGTCTTATCGAGCGTAACGAACAAGAAGACGTGCTTGCCCTGAGGAACGAAACCCTGTCCCCACGCCATCTGCGAGTACTGCAAGCCAAACAAGCTTGGAATCGCATCGCGTCTGTACCGCCGATATGGCTGAATCGAGACCGCATTCATTCCAAGTGGGGTCAGTGACCAGCCGTCTGGTTCCAGCTTGAGAATTACTTGATGCCGCGTCCCAGGCAGTCCCGCATCTTCGCCGAACCACTTCCTAAGGACTTGCGACAACACGTTCCCTTCTCCACTGGCACCTTCAACTATGTTCAGGGCGATCTTCACGAAATTAGCTCGGAGGGTTTCTCCGTCTACGTGGATCTCAGTCCATCCCTCAGGAAGATCTGGATTCGTGTCGCGATCCGGAAGGAAGAGAATCGGGTTTCCACCCGAATGGCTTACCTTGAGCACGAATTGTTTGCGATTCGTTGCTATCGGTCTCGCGAAGTACTCGGCGAGACGCCAATCAACGATCTCTCGAATAAGTTCCTGACCGGATGCAACCGAGGATTCGGGCACATTGAGCTCGGACCGAAATGTTTCATTCTCAAAGGTGAAGAATTTGGTACCCGCTGTACCCTTGCCTCCGATCCAAGCGTCTATCGGGTTTCTTCTAAGGTGTGATTCGAGACTCTGGTCGCTAGTAAGTGCGTCACCAAAATCCACAGCGATCCTCGAGTCTCGGCGAGCGAGCCTCCTGACCTCACTGGCCAAATCTGACAACGAGATCGAACCGGGCAGCGAGTTTCGGTTCAACATTGCTGTCAGCACGATCATCTTGTAGCTCTTCGACATTTCAGTGGCCTCGAGGCTCTCGAGGAAAGGCGACAGAAGACTGAATGCCTTTTGCTCCTGGTCCGAGAGGCCGTTCTGCGCATTCACGAAGCCCAACCAGGACCCGAAGTCCTTCCTCATCGCCCGGGGGTTATAGCCCTCTTGATACAGTTCCATGGCTGAAGGCCGGACACCGAAGGTTTCGAGAAAATCCTCGTACCTGTTCTTGAGAATCTCAGTAGCAGACGCGCCTACTCGAAGTAGTGACTTGAGAATATCCTTCACTTCAAGTTCATAGGTGACTTCACAGCCTGGAGGAAGCTCCGCGGTGCCGGAGTCAAGTCGGAGCATAAGATTGTAGATTTCGCGATCGCCAGGTTGAAGGCCAAAGAGCGCTTGTGGCTTCAAAAGAAACGCACGATGATTGCCGATGTAGTCGATCACAGTAAGCTTCTTGTCGGGGTCACTCCGTCGCAGCCCACGCCCGAATTGCTGTAGCCACACGATCCGTGATTCGGTGGGCCTGAGCATCATCACTGTGTCTAGCTCTCGAACGTCAACGCCCTCGTTGAACATGTCTACGGTGCAGATCATCGACAGAGTTCCATCTTTCAATTTCTGGAGAGACTCTGCCCTAGGCGCACTGGACTGTCCAGAGTGAACTGCCACAGCTTCGATTCCCTTGGCACGCAGGAAGTCAGCCATAAAATCGGCATGACGCGTCGACACACAAAAAGCTAGCGTTCGCTTACCGCCACGCTTCTGATATTGCTCGAGCGCGTTCTGAGCTCGAGCCTGAGTTGCGACTGCATTCGTCAACTCGTTTTCATCAAATCTTTTGTTCCGCCACGGGATGTTCCGGTAATCGACCAAATCAGGAACTCCGAAATATCGGAACGGGCAGAGGAGGTCAGCACGAATGCCTTCCGCGATATCACAACGGTAAACAAGGTTGTTACCGCAGAGCGTCAGCAGATCTGCGCCATCGGTGCGTTCAGGCGTGGCGGTGAGACCAAGAAGGAATTTCGGTGTGAAGTAATTGATAAGGCGCCGATAAGTGTGCGCTTCCGCATGATGGAACTCATCCACAATGATGTAATCAAACTCGTCATTTCGAAAGCGCTCGAGATGAACCTGCCGACTAAGAGTCTGAATAGAGGCAAAGAGAACCGATGCGGAGGCTGCTTTCTCCTCACCTGTAAACCGACCTAAAACATCATGCGGTCGAATCAGCCTGAAAGTCTCGAGCGCCTGGGTCAGGATCTCTTCACGGTGAGCGACGAATAGTACCCGTTTGGATACAGCCGAATCGAAGGCGCTCAGCCATGTTTTGCCGAGACCGGTTGCCAATACAACAAGACCGGCTAGGTTGCCAGCAGCGCGAGTTTCCCGTAAGCGTTCCAATGCCTCTGCTTGAATCTTGTGCGGCTCCGGGATCACTGGTGGAGGCTCATCGATCACTTCGATTTGCACTGGTGCTGCCTTAATTGCCGGTCGGCGGCTTCGATATTCCTCAATCCAATCGGGTGTTAACTCAACTGTCCGCGGATCGTTGAACAACCTGTCAAAGGCCTCGAACGCCTCTCGAAGCCCTGAGGGGTCTTTAGAGTCAAGGGCCCGGTAATTCCATTCGACGCCGCTCTTGAGGGCCATCTCGGAGAGATTTGAACTTCCGATAAAAGCTGCACATGAGCCGTCTCGATGTCGAAAAATGTAAGCCTTGGGATGGAATGAGTTCGACGCGAGTCGTTTGGCATCGTTGCGATCCGCTTCGTACACGCGGCATCTGACATTCCCTGCTAAGTCCAACAGCCGTAACAACGCATCGGGATCGGTAGTCCCAAGATAATCACCGGTCAGTACCTGCAATGACCCTCCCCGATCGAGGAGATCCTGCAGATGCGGTTGCAGCAATTCGAGTCCACTCCGCATCGTGAATGCCACAGCCAAATCCGCAGATTGAGAATCGGCAAGATGCTTCACCAGATGCGGAAAGAGTGGGTCTTCCGCGCCCCCAGTAAACAGAGCTTTCGGATACGCAATCTTGGGATTCAGAGAGACAGATGGAACTAGGTAGTTGCCTTTGTGCGGAATTACATGGCGGACCCCACCTCGAGGATCGAGCACGTCCCCGATGATCCGCGGGATAACGTGAACGTGAAGATGAAAGATAGTTTGGCCGGCTGCCTCTCCACTGTTAATACCAATGTTGTAGCCGTCCGCATGGAAATTGGCTTCAATTGCAAACCGAGCCACATCGATTGCCTTTGTCAAGGCGAGTCGTTCTTCAACAGATGCATCGAACCAGCTTCGAACATGACGCTTGGGGACCAACAATGCGTGGCCAGGCGCGACAGGAAAGGCATCCCAGACCCCAATCACGATGGAGTCCTGGTAGAAGATTCGATCGGGCGCGGGTGAACAAAATGGGCAAGCGTCCACGGTGTTGGTCTATCGCCTTTCTTCTGATTTGTTGACCTCTAACAGGCCTGGCAGCCCGTGCTCGGTGCACTCTGGACATCTCCACTGCGGCATTCGCTTCTTTGCAAAGCGAGCCGCATGACAGACGGGACACCGGTGCTCATACCAAGTGCCACCCACCCTTCGACTAACTTGTGAGCTCGATTTGGCAGCTGTAAAGGTCGCACTCGGTAAGTAACCTGCGGCCGTTATCAGCGCACGCCATTCTGACCCGTGCGGCGAAATTCCTTCACCATGGATCTGGAGGGCCGCCGCATGCGCGAGTTCATGGCAAACGATCTCATCCTGGCGCCTTCTCATTCGAAAGAATATTGGACCCAATTCCAGACATTTTTCGTTCTCGCGCCAACGGGCAATCGTAGTTCTCAACGAATCGTTACGACGCAAGGAAATCTGTTGCAAAAGAGTGGGCACTCCCCATCGGCGGATCCAGCCGCTTGCTCTAGCGTTCAAATCGTCAGAGAGCAGATCCGTCGACAACCTACCCGCTTTGCGATATCTGTTTGATCGCCCAGAGCCCATCTGTATCTCAGCCGCTAGAGTTGCAGACAATCATAATCGATTTTTAAATCGTGCGACCCCAGGCTTGAATCGGCGTGCGACACTTAGCAATCGCTAGACAGGGAGAAACCGGGAGCGCTTATCGGCGGACAGATTGACAGTACCTCATCGATCCTGGATCGTGAGCGTGAGCTGCATTGGTACCAGGTCTACAAACAGCTATCGAAAAAAGAACTCGCAGACGCTTTTGCTACCTGGATCTACTGTTATGTAGCCACTGGTCCCCGATTGCCGGCAACCATCGGCACCAGTCCGCCGGAGGTCCCAGCGATTTTCTTTTACGCGTTTAGCTCCCCTTTTTACTCCGGCGTCTTTCGGCCCTTCGATGAAGTTCAGGTTTGCCTTATTGAGTAAGCAACGGCGAAGTAACGGTCAACGCCGGAAGAATACCCGTAGCACGTAGATATGTTTCAAGCTCCGCCGCAACGGAACGCCGGATTCCCCGTTCGGGAGGAGACGTCCTCTCGATGGGGGGATATTCGTCATAGGTGACCCCATTCAGAAGCCGACCTGCTCGCTTTTTGTGAATGCCGCCCCACTGCTTGAAGAAAAACGGCACTCCTGCAGAACGACACTGATGCAAGAGGTTAAAAACCCAGTCTGGTTGAATCGGCCGCGATCCGAAGCCGCTCTCGCCTCCTACGATCACCCAATGGATTCCCTCAAGATTGATTTCGCCCAAGTCCTCTAGTAGAGGTTCTACTGAGAGGAAACGGACTTTGGCTGGACTGCCTCTCAAATCGTCAATTCTCGGAATTCCATACTTTTTGTCTTCAACGCTCACTCCCCACCAGATGTGGCCCGCTTGCGATGCCCACGACAACTCGCCCGACAGAAGGCTCCGAAGGCGAGGTGCCCTCTTTGTTAACACCTGATATGTGTGCCAGCTCACCGTCGACATGACCTTGGCGACGGCATTGATATATGTAGTAGGAACCGAGTGATGGAACAGGTCGCTCATTGAATTCACAAAGATGGTTTTGGGAACGTTCCAGCGGGAAGGATCAAGCAACTTTTCTGGCACCAAACGCAAATCGAATCCTTGCTCATATGGGTGTCCAGCGACTCCCCTGAATCGCTCCGCAAATGTCTCCGCATAGCAGTGAGTGCAGCCTGGACTGATCTTGGTACACCCTCTTACGGGGTTCCAGGTTGCCTCCGTCCATTCGATGGTGGATTTTTTAGACATCTCAATCTCAAAATACTGGGAGGACTGCCCAAAATCAACTCTAATAAATTTATTGCAATTTTTTAGAGCAGATTTTACCCTCTCATAAGATGACAAAGCTTACACACCAGGAAGGAGATAAGGTACGAGTCAAAATGCGTTCGGTAACCTGTCCGGGAGCACGCGGGATTATCGAGTCGATCAACTCCGATCGGGTTGTTATCAGGCGTGTTTCCGATGAAAAGGTATTCACCTTGAATATGGCAGAAATTACGAATTTCAGCCTGGCGGCTAGAAAAGCATGGAAAAAGATGCCCGCACGTCAAGTTGGCCGACCCAAAGGCAGTACAGTCTGCGATCGGCTCTCCGTGACCATCCGGGTTGATCGCGATTTATGGCAAACCTTCCGGATGGCGGAAGATAGCGGGATCATAATGGATCGGACCCTCACCCTCAACAATTGGATCCGCCATGGCTTGCAGCACCTTACATATCGGAAGCGCGCGTCATGACGAAACCATTGAACTCTGAGCAGCGTGACCAAATTCTTGCGCTGCTCGAACAAGGTCAGGACCGGAAAACTATCGCGAGCTCCGTTGGAGTTAGTGCTGGTCAGGTTTCGGCAATAGCTGCTCATAGAAAGATGGGGACCTATACCGAAAAGTTTTTGAGACAGTCGCCGAATCGCCAGACCCACAAAGGAAAACTGCTTGAAATCAGAAAACCGAAAGCCTCTTCTATGGAACGGCGTCCCGATGGAAGCATTCTCATAGGGACAGACGTGCAAAGCGGAGTTCCTTACTATTGGAATCCAAATTCACGTGAAGGAGGGGCTGCCAATCCGCACGTTCTCATCCTCGGAGAAAGCGGCTTTGGAAAGACATATTCCACGTCGTGCTTGCTCGCAGAGTTGGTCGAATCCAATATTCCGTCTATCGTGTTCGACTACGGACAAGGGTTTTCAACCACCACCTCCACCGCGGCTTTCCGACAGTACGCAAAGCCAATAGAGTTTGAGCTGAGCCGGGATGGCATTGCGATCAATCCTCTGGAAATCTTTCCTGTTGATCTCCATGGTCCTGCGACAGTGGCGCAACGAATTGCCGACACGTTTGCAAGGGTGTACCCACGCATTGGTGTACAACAACACTCCGTAATTCGCCAAGCTGTTCTCGAAGTTTTGTATGACGCCGGCATTAAACCTCATGACAGAGCGACTTGGAAACTTAGGGCCCCGCATTTTCGGAATGTTGAACGTAAATTGGCTGACATTGCCAATGAAGTGGGTGCGCCAAACCGTCGCGTTGCACTTGCCGCGGCGTCCCATATCTCCACCCTGTTCGTGTTCGATACCTTCCGTTCAACTGGCCACAAATTGAGCTGGGGGGACTTGATTGGCGGCAATGAAGCGCACACATGGATTCTCCAGCTAGGCGGACTGGAATCATCAGTCGAGCGTGCTGTTACTGAATTCATGTTGTGGAACTTAATGCGGTTCGTGGAAGTCCAGGGCCCAGGCCCGTTGCGCTGTTTCATCGTATTAGACGAAGCGCACAAGATGTCGTTCGCCGCTGACTCCCCAGTGGAGAAACTGCTGAGGGAGGGGCGCAAATTCGGCCTAGGCTTGATTCTAGCTTCGCAACAGCCGGAAGACTTCAGCGCCGTCGCGTTCGCCAACACTGCAACAAAGGTTGTATTCCAGGTCACCGATGAACGAGGAGCAGTTTCCCGTAGACTTGCAAAGAAAGCAATGAAGGGAGATGTGGGCTCTTTGCCCGCAGACGTAATAACACAGCTACCGAAAGGAATCGCATACGTCGTTACAGAAAACGTTGGAAGGGTAGTCAAGATCTCCAGTTTTGAAGATCGAGTTCGTGAGTGGAGCCGTGCTCCGCACGACGTGAGTCGATAGTAACTGCAAACATGCACCAATGCCTTGGAGGGCTCATGAGTTGGAAGGACATCAAGGACCAGTTTACGATCCACGACATCGGCGCACCTTTGCTCGCCAATCTTGCCAAGGGCATTTACAGTCCCGAAGCTGTACTGCGAGAGTACGTCCAGAACGCAGCAGACGCTTACACTGACCTTGAAGATCAACGAAAGAAAAGGCTCCAGCCCACCGAAAAGCAAATAGATATTTATCTTCAGGACAACAATACCCTTGCAATCCAGGATAGTGGAATCGGAATGGGCTTGAGCGAGATCAAGCACTATAAGCGCATTGCCCTGTCTTCCAAGCTCGGAAGAGACCGTGCTGGATTCCGCGGTATTGGAATATGGGCTGGATTTTCCGCCTGCGATGAGCTACAGGTTGAGACAAGTAAACACGGCGAACAACACAAGTACCGCCTGACTCTCAAGTTTGCTGAGATGCGGACACTCGTTGAGCAAAACATAGATGTCAAGCAATTGCTTGATGGCCGCTACCTGATAGAGGAAGATAGCGCGCCTGCCGAGGACCACTACACGCAAGTCCGTCTTATTAACCTCCACAACGAATTTGTCGACCTCCTCGCACCGGAGGAGCTCCAGAGGATTGTCAGTCAAATCCTGCCGTGCCGAATCGATCCAAAGTTCAAATATTCGACGACGATCAATGAACAGCTTCGCGCTCTTGATGGATTTCAGGAATTCATCATAAATGTGATGGATGTCGAGGTGACCAAGCGGTTTCCGACACTCACCACAGAGCCGGTAACCAAGATCTTGACTCTTAACGATCAGGAGTACGCGTTCGTTTGGTATTGCACAAGCCAAACAGTTCGCAGCTTTAAGGCGACAGAACCGAGTAATTTCAGGCTTCGCGTTCGTAATATCGGCGTGGGCGGGCCGGGAATCTATTCTCAAGAAGATGGATCCCAATGGGGAACTCGAAGCAAAGTCAATTCGCCAGAACTATTGGATTGGTATGTCGGTGAGATTCACATCCTGAAGTCTGATGTGAAGCCGAATACGCCGCGCAGCGAGTTGGAGCTGGATGCGGATTCTCGACGAGCGATCGACCTAATTCGGGAATTCTATGACGAACGAGTCATCTACCGCCGCGCGAATTCGGATGTAAACAGCCATTTATCGTCGGTAACCGAAACAGCTAAGGCGATCGAAGAGGGCAAAACGTTCGATGCCGCAGAAGCCGCTCCGCTACTGAAACAGATGGAAAAGTTTGAATCACTTTCTAGGCCTAAAAAAGTCGCGTTGACCGGAATCGAAGGCGAGAGACGAAAGATTCTTAAGCAGCGAGAAGCTAAGGACGGCGATATAGGAAAACATCGCCGCGATATCATAAATCATCTCGAACAGGTCGTTGGACCGGCGAAAACAAAGCGCGGTCGCAAACCGCCGGCCAAACCAACAAAGGCTTCTTCAAACGGAAATGGTGCGGGGGGCCCTGCGAGATCGGCGAATCACGAAACGGTTCCCATGGCCGATTATGAACAACTCCTCAGCGATATCCTACTGACGATCGAACGGGAGCTTGAGGATCAGGATGAGGTGTCCGCGAAATTAAGCGAGGCCGTCGAAGAGATCTTCAAGCGCCATGGTCTGCTCGTCGTTGCCTAGATTTGGGGGCGCGGTTGTAAAGTTTGAAACCATTTCCTTTCGACGGGACCAGCAATGCCTGAAAATCCATTTCCGGACAGTGTTGAGAAGCAAGCTCTTAGACGCAGAGACGCGGTCTTCCTCGAAGAGTTCCGAGCACAAACTCTCGGCAGAGGATTGCGTTACTGTGGCCTAACGAGCGCTGAATTTAAGGATATCCAAGCGTGGCGCCTCAATCTATCTTCCGTGCACGCCGTTGAGATCGACAAGAAAGTTCTCAATGACATGGACATCAATTGGCGCCGACTGAAACTGGGAATACCGCTGCAGGTTGTCTCCGCCGATCTGCTAGATTATTTACGCCTTTCAACAACACCGTGTTTTGATCTTTATAACTTCGATTTTTATGGCGGTTTCACGAACCCGAGGCGAGACGGCAGCTCACGTTGCAGAGAGGCAATTCGGAGCCTGACATCCAGACACCGAGAAGACAAGTGCTCGTTCGCGATCATTGCGACATTCAATATTCGCGATAGAGGCGTGGAGCAGTATGATGCTTTCTTAAACGAAGTGCGATCAGAGCTGGAAGGATTCCGCAACGCTGAAGCAAATCTGAAAGCTCATGCGAAATCTCACGCCACGAAGATCAAACTTTCCTATATGTTTTCTTGCTGGCATGCTGGCAAAGCAAACGACTTCCAAGTAGCATTTGAAGACCCTTTCGTATATAACAGCGGATCAACAACGTTGGTTCACTTTTACGCCACCTTCAACTATCGCTCGACTTCTTTGCCTACCCCGCGCGCGGAAAAGGACGCTTTAATCACAATCGCCAACAGGCCGCTAAGGAGAATGGATGGGCGCATCTCGCGTGTTGAGATGAAGCCAGCGCTAATTTCCCGTCCTTGACGACGGTCCTGTTTTCTTGACCCGCGACAGATGACAGAGCGTACACGCATCGATCACTTCTGGATAAGACGCTTCAAGAGTCGATCTACTAGTTCACGAGCCATCTTTTGATCTGGTGAACATTCATAGATCAAACCGAACAACGATTCGTAAATCGCCTTCTCGCGGGGAGCTCTTTGTTTCAATGCGGGAGCGTGAATTCGTCGCGCGAAGATCTGATCCGCACGCTGCTTCACTCGTTTTGTTTTGTGCGCCAGCAATCTTGCCAAATCGGCATCCTTGATACGGTTTTCACAAAGTTTCTGCAGTACGGCGATTCCACGTTTGACATCACTCTCCAAAATGAGAATCTTTTCCGAAGAGACGGCCCCCTGCTTCATCACTGCCAGCATTTCGTTGACGGACTCTCTTTGGCGCTCGTACTCTCGAATAGCGTTACGCTGAATGGAACTTGCCCGGCACTGCCGGCTAAGGTCATTTGCAGTCGGAGCTAGCTGATTCAGCAGATCATTAAAATGAACGCTCTGCTCGAAGTGGTCCCTACGACCATTCGGAAGAATACGATCATCGATGATGTGGATTTCGCCGACTGCCCAACCATTGAAGCGCGGCTCCTGAAAAAGTTCGTCGAGCAGATCGTTCTCTCCAATTTGTATATTCCCGCACCTGAGACGCAAACCCGCGATCGCAGCTTCGGATGAGATAGCGCCGCTGTATCCATGGTGAAGAACCCACCCCACGGCCGCCAATCGACCGTCAGCATTTGACAATTCGATCGGTGTGAAATGGGTGAAGGAATCTAACACGCCCTTCCGCACTGAAAACGAGTCCCTATGCGGTCTATAAATTGGTCCACTCGCCCCATTGACAAAAATCCCCACATTGCCTAGGGAAATATGATTAGCGAGCATCGCCTCGATCTCCTGCCGGTACTGGAACTCTGGCGAGAACGGAACCGGTGCAACCTCACTCAAATAGCGGCAGACAACTTCGGCATTCATTAGCAGGTCTGAACCGTGGCGTATCAGCCCGACCAGTTCGACTTCAAAGAAACGATCAGGAAGTGTTGTATCTACTCCCCTGCGCACTCTGACAATCTGCGAAATAAGCTCGCCGAGTTGATCAGAGAATTGGGAGTCACGCAACACGGCTTTCAGCTTGCGGCAATCCCATCGAAGCTCGCTCACCTCGCGTTCGCCATCAGCTCGGGACCGGAATATCAACTCCTGGCAGTAACCGAGACCGGCAAGGCGCCCTACTCCCCGAAATCCGCGAGCCTTCATGCCGCGCTTTCTACTTGCGCCTAAGGCGACTAACCTTTTTACGAATTCGGAGTGACGTAACGCTACTCCGTTGTCGCGAATCCGGATCCGACGCTCGCGTGGATCGATCCGAATCTCAATTCTGCCCTCTGCCGAACTGGGAAGAAGGCCTATTGCGACAGCTTCCTCGATCGAGTCCGTAGCATTCTGCACATACTCCCTGTAAATCGATAAGGGATTGACATACATGGAGCTGCTCAGCAACTCCAGCACATCTTTACCAAGAATCGGCGATTCTGTGATTGCCTTCCAATCACTCTTGACCGATGCGAGTATCGGCAGTGCATTGCTCATACGGTGACCTCGTGTCTCTTTGGACGAAGGTGAACGGGAAACAGGATCGCTTCATCGAGACCAGCATCTTCCACTCTCTCATCTTCGGGAACATCCGGCTGACTTGCTGTTGCGGCGCGTCGCAGCTTCCATATCATCGCTTCATCTGCCTTAGACAGGGGTATGTAGAACGGCAAGATCCTCTTGAGCGCCGAGTCCGACGTGAGCTCTGGAAGCTTCCGGATCTCGCGCGGCTCGCATGATGAGAGCAGCTGCCTTAAATCACATAGTTGTCCGACACTCAGCCGCCTAAAAGCACCTCGAAAATCTTCAAGCTCAGGCGCGCCGTCACCGCTTTCATACCACTCGCGATTGAAAATGAAATGATGAGGCCGTAGCAGCAGCTCTTGGAATTGCTCGACGCTGCTGCCAAATGCTCGACGGAAAAACACTGGAGCGCCGCTTACCACTCCGTGAGTAGCCTGCAATATCAGCTGCAAGGACCGGAGCTCATACCGACTCCACTTTTCACCGATGTGAGAACGGTCCGGCAAGTCAGTAGGTTGGTATCGCATTGGAAAAGACCAAATCCGAATCCCCAGTTGCTCGTTGAGGACAACATTGATCTCCATGCGCTCGTAAAGATCAGCCGGATCATCGTGAAAGTTATAGAGCATGTAGTTTGAGAGCTCAGTAAGTCCATATTGATGGGCTGTCCGAATTGCTGTCTCATACGGCTTTTTCAGCCCCAGGTGATCGAAGGCGATACGAAGCGGCTTGATTGCGATCGTCGAAAGCTCGCGGAGATACATTGGATCTTTGCAAAGAATCCTCGCGTCGACACCTTGATTAAAGTCCACTCGACGCTGAACCGGAATTCGCCCGCGCTTCAGCATCGCTCCGGGAATGAAGCCGAGATCGCGAATTTCGGCCACGATCTCCCGGAATCGTTCCGACGCAACCACGTTATTGTCCATCAGGATCAAGTCCTTCTTTTCACCATAGAGTTCTCGAATGCGACTGACAACCAATGTCAGTGACTGCATGTCCCGCTGGGCACCCTCCAACTTGGGGACACCGCAAAAGTGGCATTTCCGGATACACCCACGGGAAGCGTATGCGAAATATGCATCGTTGACGGGGTATTTGTAGTCGATTTGACCCAGGATGCTGTAATCAGGTGGAAGATCTTCGATCGGCGTCGAATCACGGTCGTCCGAATATAGCTCCTCTGAGAAATCGTCCAGCTGAAGCGCAATTGCCGGCGAATCGCCAAGCAGCCCCTTGATGAATCGGATTCCACGCCACGCGTCATTCTCGACGAAGCGCTCATGCATCAATGAGGCGGCAATTCCGCCAACAAAAATCTTGTCAGTCTGGCCGTGAGCGACGACCTTAGCAAACTCGATTGCCTCAGAAATCTTCGGATACTCAAATGAGAAAAGCGTCGTTACGTAGATTCGATCCCACGCTTGGCTGAGAACAGAACGGTCTTGCCCCTTGATGAAACGAACGTGGTCCCTTTTTCCATGTGGCCCATGGTATTGCGCGAGCTTCATCAGGCCTAGTGGCGGGTATTTGTTTTTGTAGCCGGGTTCAATTAGCAGGATATTCCGATTCGCCATTCCCTCTTCTCTCGTCTCCTGGCCTCGCAACCTTATTCGGTCGTCCTCATAGTGGTACTCTCAAAAATCTCGCGCAATGGCGAAAAGACCGGAGAGCTCGAGTTGACCCGGAAGTACACCTTTCGGCCAATCACCTGCCTTCTCAGCACACCTGCCTCCACGAGCGATTGCAATTCGCGTTGCAAGCTGGAAGGCTGCTTTCCCAATTCATCAGCCAGCTCTGACAAATACCACTGCTTGTCCGCTGACTTCATCATTGAACAGAGGACGATTCGGCGCGTCTCAGGAAAGAGCGCCTCGACACATTTCGCTCTACGCATCGTCGGGATTATCTACGCAGAATGCGTAGAATGCAAGGATAAAGCGTTGAACATTATTGACTTGTTGGTGACAGTCAGTAGCCCACCCTTACGCAGCGACTTCAGGAACATTCATGCTCTTGGTCTGAGCCAATGTTGGAAATCACAGACTAGCGCCGTTCTGAAAGATCTCAAGACGCAGACCCCAGAAGAATTGCTTGATTCTCACCAAAATCATGTTTGACGTTTACGAGATATGAATGAAGTGGAATCACGTCCCAACTTCGATACCGGACGGCAACATGAGCAGGCTTCCGATGATCTCCGGCCGGGCAAAATCGTAATCCACGCGTCCAAGCTATACTAGTCCGCACTTGAGGCACTTAAAAACCGCCTTCCCTAGCATTTTCTATCAAATGCTCCGGCAGAACGAAGCCCTTCCGACCTCCTCATTCGATCGTTCGTCTCTCAGTTTCCTTGTAGGGATCGGCTAACTCCTTGACTATCGTGCGTCATTTACGGCTTCGACTTTGCCGATTTTCGCGTCAATTCGTCAACACTCGTCTGCGCGACTCGCAGAACCTCCTTTGCCCAGCTATGCAGGGCTCGCCTGATTGGACGCAGGTCTCCGCAATCCTGCCAGCCAAGCGCCTTCGCGGCAGTCCGTAGATTCCCAGTGGAACCATAGCAGAGCCCCATTTGAGATACCACTCGGAAAGTCGACTTTTGAATCGGACGCATCTTGCTCAAATCCCAAACGTATCGGCTGCGGCCATCCACGGACACTTCACATGTCGGCCATTCTTCCGAATGCTTCCAGTAGTTTCCAACAGCATACAGCGCTTCTATGCTGGCGATCGAAGAACCGCTGAGTTTCGAGTCTTCAACCTGCAAGGTCTGTTGTCGACCGGCAAGCAAAGCTATCGGCCTGCCAAACTGTTGCTTGCACGTTTCATTCAAACCCTGAACCTGATTCAACACTCGATTGATGAAGGCTTGGCACGCAACAAACGCTATCCCTAACAACTCCTCGATATGGTCACCTTCTTCATCATTCATCGAATCGAAAGCCTCCTCATTACCCGACTCCTGCAACTTTTCCAGTCGCCGTTGGCCTCTTGCAATCTCTTTCTCAATTGCTCTATGGACACGCTCACACCAGCTGGCATCTACCTCGTACGCAAGCAGCCGCAAGCCGAGCCGTGGACCAAGTGGGACCTTTGCCATTCGTCGCTCCGATCAAAGATGAAAAATCGTAAACCATGCGAAAACGAGCGGACGCTTGCGGTGTGATAAATTGACAAAAAACCGATGGGAGTTCCGTCCTGAGGCCACAGTAGAGTGAACGGTTCGCTGCGTCTCCACCCTGCGATCAATGCAAGGTCAAGCTCCAACGGTTTGCTCACAAGTCTTCCCTCGCCTCTAGGATCACGGCAGAACTTCTCTCTCTCATCCACGCGCCAGCTCTGCTGAATTGCACAAAGAGCGACCCTTTACTCGATCTCCGCCATCGTTCCTCGTGCGATTCCGATACCACTTCTTCAACCAAAGATATCCCTATTTGTTCTTTGTCATCGTGATTTTCGCTTCTCGGGAAACCAGATGGACGTGGTCTACTCGTTCGGGCCTTATGTCGAGACCCATCGACCCCACTTCTTACAGCAGAGCCAAATCACAGCCTGCCTAAGCCTTCATGCGAGTGGCGGCTTGAAAGTTACGATCCGGTGTTCGAGAAAGGTTCTCGTCAGCAGGGGCCCTGCTGGACAGTAACAATTCCAATCACCGACGATCGGAAGTTCTTGCGCTCCTCGATGACCACAACCTAAAAGCACGTTCCTTGTTGGGCTTCGAAGAGAGCCTCATGCAAACGCTCTCCTCCCAAAAGTTCCAAGTAGACTCGACCGAACGTAAGAACTGAGATGATCTCAATGCAAGCTGAATCGCCCGTCAGGCATGTATTCTCGTATAGTCACGCTTAGTCATCTCACTTAAGGCATTGTCCACGACTGCGGAAAAATCGCTATGATCATCCAAGAGGTTTTGAAAGGAATAAACGGGCTGAACGCAACCGATGTCGCGAGGATGTTTGCTGAAGGCATTCAATGCAATTGGTGGCGAAAGGTGCGTTTTCTTCCGGCGCATGAGGTTCCACTGCGCTTGACTGACCGGAATCTGCATTGGCATCAAAACCGTTATGAGGACCCGGACCCGCTGGAAGGCAACGAAGTGTTCTCGAGGCACACGCCGTTCATTTCAACAACAGCCGGCAGCGTCGAACGAGAGATTTTCACGCGAACGAATACGCTGCATCCTGCGTGGTTGGAAGCACTATGCTTCGCTACCGACTTCTGGACATCGGACGGCTGGATTTTTTACTGCAGCGCCTGGATTCTTGGACGGAAGGCGATCGGCCATAAAGCCTTCTCCGAGGAGATTCGCGAACTCCACATCTATAGTGACTTTTCCCCGTTCCAACCCGAAGGAGAGGTCACTGCAAAGATCGAGATCCCACCGGCGCAGATACAGAAGGCCGAAGAGTGGAAGCTCAGTGATGTTTTGACGGCTGCCGGGAGCGGAGTACTTCCTGCCCCATCAAACACACTCATGAATCCGTTGTATATCGACCCAACGACATATAGCAATGTCCGGACCGCACTGGCCTGAGGGGAACAGCGTGAGGCAGACTGCAGAGAAGCTTCATCTCGATCTGAAATTTGTTGAGCGCGATCTGACATTTCGTCGCGGGATCGGCATGAGTTATCTCGCACAATCGAAAACATCGGAAAGCACCTCCCGCGATCCAATTGCGTTCGCTGCAACCTGCTTTCGCCGCGCTGGTGCACACGCTCTCCTCATAGATGATTTGAAGCTCGCGAAGGAGATGTTTTCAAAGAGCGCTGAATGCTACGCCCGCCTGAAGCGCCCTTACGCCGCAATGATGTGGTCTCTGGCAAGGAACCCCGCCTCTGCGTCGCGATTCTCTGAAGAGAACCTTTCGGAGTTCGATCAGCGAGAACGCCGCCTGCCGACCGAACTATATGGGCAGCTGATCTATTCGCTCTTGGTGAAAACGGCAGGCCTGAATGAACCGTATGGCCAAGATGTGGGCTCGGACCCAGGCTTTCGATTCAGGCAGGTATCGAGCGAACTTGATGCATTCTCTACATCTTCAGTGGGGATGATCGGTATGCCAATGGTCAGCTATCTTCACCTTGCGAATGCAATGCGTGAAAACGATTCGCCCGCACCAGTCTTCTCGTCTCTCCTTCCCTTCTTGAACGCATACGATCTTGCCTTCGAGACCGCAAGATCCAAGGCATTCCACTGGCGCCGCCTATTAATGCCCTTCCATCCGGCTGAGCCGGACATCCTCTCGGTCTTCTTTTTGGCAGACAAGTGGTTGAGCAGACGCGGTTCGAGAGCGGCGGATTTTATACGAGTACGGTCTGATTCCCGCCAGGCAGCGACTTTGCTCGAAGAAGCCCTTGAGGCAATCGAAAATTAGTCGGCATCGCAGCCGGAATCCATTGCGCACCACAGCAAACAACGATGATTCGAGGGGGATGCACGCATGGACAACAATTTTCAGCGAATAGGCGCAATCAGCAATGCTCACGCCGGTCGAGAGTTCGAGGAAGCTGCGCACCTGTACTTCAAGGAAACGGGCGTACACCTGCAACGCGACTTTGATGTGCCAGTCGGTTTTCGGACGAAAAAGCTAAAGCGTTTCGACCTGGGCAGTGAGAGCCCGCCGATAATCGTGGAATGCAAATCATTCACGTGGACGGAAACGGGGAAATCTCCCAGCGCGAAAATGTATGCGCTAAACGAGGTGATGCTTGTTTTCAGTGCCGCCCCTCCACACTACCGACGGATTCTCTTCGTACTGAAACACATGAAGAACGGCATCAGTCTCGCTTCCCACTATGTTAGCCGCTTCGGGCATCTAATCGGGTCGAACGTCGAGATATGGGAATTCGACCTGACAACCAAGCGGGCAAGCTGCGTTCACGAAAACAATTCCGGAACGATTTAGCAACAATCCCGGGACAACTCTGGTCCCAAGAAATCTGCTCTTATCAAAGGCTCACCAGCCAACATTCCCACCTGAAAATGCCGGTTACCACACGTTCTTGGGCGACTGAACCTGGTCATTCTGCTCCCGCTAAATCTCCTTGATCCCTCACTCGCCGAATTTAGAACAAGGCAGAGACCTTACCCTTCAGATTTCGCAATCGTTGCTTGTCTCTTCGTCTCCTCCATCCCACTTGACCTAAGGTCCCACATCACCCAATGCCTATGAAAGCGAGGCCCTCGTATCTCATGCATCTCTTATTGCCCCTTCTCGCGGGCTCGAGCAGCTGATTGCTCAGGCCAATACCTTCATCTCCCGTGCCCGCGCGGCCTCGACGGTCCGCGCTTATCGTTCCGACTGGAATGACTTCACGCACTGGTGCCAATCTCATCGTCTCAACTTCCTTCCGGCCACACCAGAAACCATCGCCCTTTACATTACGGACTTGGCCTCACGTCCGCTCGCCGTCGCAACCATCGTCCGCCGCTTGACGGCAATCTCAAAGGCTCACGCTGCGGCAGGCCATACATCACCCGCATCAACGCGCAACCTTGTCCTCGGCGACACTCTTCGCGGAATCAAAAGAACACTCGGAACCGCTCAACACAAGAAGGAAGCACTCCTCGCCAAAGATATCCGCCGCCTGGTTGCAACCTGCCCTAAGAATCTCTCCGGCACGCGCGACAAAGCTCTCTTCTTACTCTCGTTCGCCGGCGCCTTCCGTCGCTCTGAATCGTCAGCCCTCACCGTTGAAGATTTGAAGTTCTGCCGCGAGGGCGTGGTCTGCACTCTTCGCCGCAGCAAGACAGACCAGGAAGGCGCCGGCCGCGAGGTTGGCATTCCTTACTCAAAGGACAAAACCATCTGCCCCGTGCTTGCTTTGAAAGCCTGGCTCAGGCAGGCGAAGATCAAAACCGGCTCGGTCTTTCGTCGGGTCGATCGCTACGGCTTCGTCTCGCGCACGCGCGGTCTCGATCCCTCATCCGTCGCCTACATCGTGAAGCAGGCTGCACGTCGCGCAGGTTTCCGGAGTGTTCGCGATGTGAGCGGTCATAGTTTTCGTTCAGGTCATGTGAGCCAGGCGGTGCGCAACGGCGTCCCCGAGTACGTGGTGATGAAGCAGACCGGCCACAAGTCGAGGGAAGTTCTGGGCGCATATATAAGGTTAGGAGAATTGTTCACCCAGAACCCGGCCCAGAGCCTCTGGGCCGCGTAGAAAGAAAGATCCCGCGGCTTTCGTCGCGGGATTTTGTCATCTTCCGATAAAGTGATGTTTTCGGAAGGTGGCGATCTATGATGAGATTCCTAAAGCTGCTCCGAATCACAGGGTCAACGAAATCACGCGTTCAGGTTCCCTCGACAGTACTGTCAAATTCCCATGTGCTCAGCTTTCCCGAAAGTTGCAAAATGAATACATAATCGACGGGATTTTCGAGTGAGAGCCCCCTTTTGCGGCAATACTGCAGGAGAATTCTGCGACTTCCTTCGTAGCGGCGTTGAAAGGATATCCCCTAGGATTTGCGTTATAGAGAGCACAGGCCCAAATGGAATTGCTTCGAGTGAGCTTCGTTCCTCTGGTCCTCGTCGCCACCCTGTGGCATCATAGCTTCCCGATCAAGGAGAACCCGAAATGCTACGAATTTCTCGCCGTTTCGTAATCAAGACTCTCGGAGGCATATCGCTCAGTGCGCTCACACCATTTTCGAAGTTCGGCCAATCCCGCGCAAGTGCCCCGTCCTCAGGGACTCAGCCAAGCCTGTATCTCATATTTACGGGTGCTTGGGTATTCTTCTCTCAAAACAATCGGCTCATGGCAACGACGAGTCATTTCACTGAGCACAAATACGATTTCGGCATCACTAAATCCATGCGTCGACGGAAGGCGCTGAAGAAAGGAATAACTTATACGGTGGAGGTCCCGGGCGCTGACAATTCTGGCGGATCATTTGAGGATCTCCTAAAACCTCTGTCAGCATCCGGTGAAGCTCTTATTCTGAAGAGAAGTTGCTGCGCTCCTCAGATCCCCCCCGGGGCACGCACACTCTCTTTGCCGATACCATCATCAGTTAGCACCGGTGCACTTTTGTGCCCGGTAACAATCAACATTGATCAATCTTACTTACAGGTCCCGCCTAAGACGCTGCCCACTGCGCTAATCCTCGAATATTCTGGTGCCTGGCAAAGAGCAACTATTACCGGTAGTGATTCAAACGTTCCTTCCCTGAACATATCGGCGGGAGACCTCAACTATCCTCATATATCGTTCCGCACGTGTGTAGCCGCAGAATGCAACTTACCATCATCATGTAAGATCGACTGCAATAAAATCAAACACTCAGTGGACCATGCCAACAAGGTATTCACTTCATTTCTGCAGTTCCTCCAGGTGGCAAACATTCCAACGCAGCCTGTCGCCTTTGAACCATGCACGCAAGGCATCTGGCCTCTGAAGGTCGAACACGGCTCGAACGCAAATGTTGAAGATTATGAGATCGGTATTGACCACCCAATTTGCTTTGCTAATCTCCACAACTGCGCATCTGGGACGATGATCGTGGGTTCGTGAGGAGACTGTGAGGCCAGCCCAAACCGTTTTTTGTGACTGGCCTCTGGGTTTCAGCGCCGGCATTCGATATTTCAGTCCGATTTACCAGTAAATATAACTTCATCATGCCTTAGATGGTATGGGAGCCCACAAGATGTACGCCCTACGGAGGCATGTAATTTGTGCTCATTCAGCTGAAATGTCCATCAGTCGAACGAAGAAACACCGAAAATCTTGGACATAAAAGATTCGCATTTGCCTAGAACGAAAGAGCATATAATCACTTCACTCTCTTTCGAGGTCAATTCCCGGTGCCGCATCCTGAGCCCCGCACGATGGCATTGGTTAGTGCTTGTCTCAATGCCGGTAGCGAAGCTGCATGGCGGGAACTGGTCGAGCTCTTTCAGCCTGTAATAGCAGGCGTCATTCTTCGGACGATTCAGCGATTCGGCAGAATTGACAGAGCTTTGGCAGATGATTTGGTTCAGGAGACCTTTGTACGTCTGTGCAAAGATGACTTTAAGGCGTTGAGAACCTTTCAATCACGACATGAGAATTCAATCTTTGCGTTCTTGAAAGTTGTCGCAGCTTCGGCTGCGATGGATCACTTTCGCTCACGAAGTGCGGAAAAACGAGCCGCCGGGGTTGAAGCTCGAAATGAATCCGATCTCGACTCCATTCCGGCACCCATTTCGAGTTTGCCGAACAGGGTTCTTTTATCTCAGATCGCGTCCCGTTTGGATGGGGTGACGAAAAGCGAGCGAGATCAGGCGATTTTCTGGCTCTACTACCAACAGGGGTATTCCGCGAAGGACATATCGCACATCCCCGGCGTTAATCTGAGCGATAAGGGGGTCGAAAGCTTGCTGTTTCGTCTTACCCAAGCAATACGGCGGCAAATGAGCTCTCACGAGCTAGGGCACCGAAGCGAAGGAACATTGCCTTCCACATCGGTAGGAGAGGGGAGATGAGGGCGCTGGAACGCCACGTCGACTTAAATGAGCTGGAGCTCTGTCGCAAGATGCCGGAAAGTCTTTCAGGAGATGAACTGGCGCTCTGGAAAGATATTGGAAGACACCTCGAGCGGTGTGTGGATTGTCGCGAGATTGCCGAGGTGCATAAGCTGATTTCAAAAGTTTCCAAGCCGGTGACAAGTGATGGGATCTGTCCTGGGCAAGAGGTGTGGCTCGATGTTGCCGCTAACACCGTTTCCGAAATCGACTTTCAGAACTACCTGAAACACGCCGCAAATTGTGCGAACTGCGCAAATGAATTGCGATTGGCGACAGAGATCATCCAAGGAGATGGGAAGGAAATCGATGTGTCTCAGCTAATGAGTTCGCAGACTGCTTGGCGGCAAGACACTGCGAGGTATCTTCACAAACTGAATGCCAAATCTTCGAGGTCCGCGCGCTGGAGACTTCGCCCACGCATCGCGATCGCATATGCAATGGCTGCGACCCTGATCGCGGGACTTGGGTATACTGCTTGGTACCGTTCAAACCCACGCGTAGATTCCGAGCTGGCGAGCGCTGCAAATGTGCGAAGACTGACTCCATTGCACATCCCCGGAGCAAAGGCAATGGCCCTCAGCTCGCCTGTGCGTGATGGATCATCAAAGCCTGAATGGTCAGAGCTCCTGCATATCAGGGCGCGAGCGATGGACGGCGTCAAGAACGATTCAAAGAGTGGGTATTGGCACCAGGTTCTCGGTCGCACCTACATTTTGCAATCTGATCCAGAGTCTGCCCTAGTAGAGTTCCATGCCGCCCAATTAAAAGATCCACACCTTGCTCGGATCGACTTCGACCTCGGAACTGCGTATTTTGAATTGGCCGAGCAGACCGGAGACAAAAGTAAGTACGGCCAAGCCGGGGAGTACTTCATTAGTTCGCTGGAAGCCTCCAATCGACGCGATGCTGCTGCGTTGTTCAATTTGGCGCTTTGCGAAGAACGCACTGGATCGTGGGACAAGGCGCGTAAGAACCTAGAAGAAGCGCTCGAAAAGGAAAACCAGTCAGATTGGCGTCAGATCATCAGGTCGGAGTTGGGATCTCTCAGCAAGAAAGATGGGCTTTCAGAAACAACGGAAGAGAGCCCAGTAGGTTGGAATGCAGAGCGGTATGAGTCCGCGTTGACTAGGGTGCTCCTCACCGATGAGATCAAGGACAATCTCGAGGCCTTAAATGATGTGGCCAGGGAAGGAGAGCTACACGGGGACTCGTGGCTCGCAGATTGGCTAGCAACGAGTTCGAGCAAGTCTGAGCTTCATGCCCCACTTGCTAAAGCTGTGAAGGCAAATCTAAACGGAAACGCTTCGGAAGCTTTGGATGCATCGCGCCGCGCCAAGCTCTTTTATCGTCGAGCACAAGTGAAATCTGGCTTCGCTCGTTCTGAAGTTGAAGAGATATACGCGCTTCAGAGAATGGGGCGGGCCCAAGATTGCCTCGATTTGATCCACTCTCCACTCTTGAACTCAACGCTACACGGCTATCCCTATTTCGAGGCGACAATTCAACTGGAAGATGCAGCTTGCGAAGAAATGATCGGTGCAACACAGAGAAGTAAGCGAGCGATTGAGCGGGCCCGAACAGCCGCACTTTCGAATAACTACAAAGCTATCTATGAACGCGCCCAGGGATTTTTGGCAAGCTATTACACGATTCAGGGATCTCCCGAACAGGCATGGAACCTAAACGTCTCGGGACTGCAGTACTGTCGCACCCACAATTGCCCGCCACTGCGCAATTATCAGTTCACCTCAGATCTAATAGACGACTCGGCGCAGCTAGGTCTGAGCAGATTTGGACTTGAGCTCGCGGAAAGCAACGTTGGTGTTGCTCAACAGGCAGGAAATCTCCAGAACACTGCATATGCTTACGAAGTGCTAGGCCAAAGGCAACTCTACCGAGGTTTCTTGGTCAAGGCTCAAGAATCCTTTGCCCATGCAGATGAATTGATCTCCCGTCTCGGCGACAACATAGCGTCGCAGGAATATCGGGCGGATTGGGCCGCGGATCGTTCGGAACTAATGACTCAGCAAGGACACCGAGAGCTTGCGTTAGAGCATTTGGCTAAGGTGTCTAGCACCATTTCCTCAACAGAGAGCATGGTGATTGCCCTCAACTACTGGAGCCGCCGTGCACTTTTGGAGCAACGCGCCGGCCGATATGACGTCGCGCAGTCATCCGCGGAAAAGTCTGTCGGGTACGCAAAACGTGTTCGGAATCAGCTTTCCACCTCTTCGGAAAAACGATCCTGGCGCCAGGCTTCTCGCACCGCCTATGCAACTCTGGTTGCCGCGATGATCGGCAATGGCCGACCAACCGAGGCGCTACAGGTTTGGGAAGAATATCAGCGCGCGACAGAGGAGCTACCTTTCCTGAAATCGGACAGAATCCCAATCCGATTTACGACTCAAGGACCCACGCTGATCTTTGCGCGGCTCACGGATGCATTCGCCGTATTCTCCGTTTCTGCGGATGGCAACGTTGTCGCAAGTCTTCTTCCGTACGATGCCGAAATCATTGAGCAGTTGGCCCGGACCTTCTCCTTGCTTTGTTCTGATCCGCGTTCTCAACTGGGTGAACTGATGACAGCTGGGAAGTTGCTCTATTCAGTCCTTCTGGAGCCAATTGTTCCACTGGATCACTCGAAGTTGTGGATCGAGGTCTCTGGGGTACTAGGCAGACTGCCCTTCGGTGCACTTGTACTTCCCGATGGGGCTTTCCTCGGAGTGCGCCGTGAGATCACTGTGCTTTCGAACTCTTGGACATTGCGCTCTGTAGATTCTGGATCTCTCTTGGCCTCGGTTCCAATTCTAATACTTGACGAAAGAGGATCTGAATCAGGCGCGATCCCGGAGGCATATGACGAAAGCCAAGATGTCGCAAGGATCTTCCCAAATTCGCGACTTGTAGATGGTAGAAACTTGACAAGAAAGGAGTTCGTAACAAAGATCCAAAAGGCAGCAATCTTTCATTTTGCAGGGCATGCGATTACCCGACAAGGAATTACCCGACTACTATTAGCATCTCGTTCGGAAAAAGCGGAACTCACTGCAGATTGGCTCGCAGACCTTCATTTAAATAAACTGCGATTGGCAGTGCTTGCCGCCTGCACTACGGCCGGCTTCGATAATGCTCAACTAATTCCGGGTACCGAACTGAGTGATGCCTTCCTCCAGTCCGGCGCGCGCTACGTGTTGGTAAGCCTATGGGATGTTGATTCGAACGCAACGCGTCAATTGATGTTGTTGTTCTATAGAGAGCTGGCGAAAGGAAATCATCCCGCCGTTGCTCTAGAGATAGCAGAAAAACTCTTGAGCGAGACGCCGGGATTTCAGCATCCCTATTTCTGGTCAGGCTTTCATCTCGTCCATTAGACCCCAACTTCGCTCGCCCCTAGACTCTGAATAGCCCCTTCAAGGGCCCTTCTTTCTCCGCCTTTTTCCGGAGTGCTCAGAGCCCTACTCTCCGCAGATTGAATCGCTCAAATAATGACGGAAGCAGCGCGAGTTCTGTTCGATCTCCCGCGTGTCAGAACCGAAACAGAGAGGGTACAGTCTCATGTCCATGTCGGGCACCGTCCAGAACCGGTTTCTGGTCACTGTCTTCAAAGATCTAATCAAGCATGGCTCGGTTAGCAAATAAAAAAAGGAAAACTCCGAGATCTATCGTTCTTAGATGTGTAGGAACTTAGGAGTCCTCACATTGTGCGTAAACATCTGGCTTTGGCTCTCGTTGCGATTTCCGCCCTTTCCCTATCAACTCGTGCGTTCGGAACGGATAGCGATCAGTCCTCCCCATCGTTTCAGCCTTGGGGCGCTTGCACCAAGTCGATCTACATGGGCTATGCGCCGAGGGGGGTACCCAAAACAGAGACGCTACCTCTCAAGATCAAAAAGACAATCTGGTACGACAAACAGGACACGGATCGCAAGCATCCGAAATCGCACTTCTATGTCCTTGCGGAACCCTTGACTCCTCAAACTAATCTCTATGCTGGTCAGGAATTGATCATCGACGTCGAGGCAGACGAGGTGGGCCTGGATGAAGACCTGGTGGACGCCACAAATAACGCGATCCTGGAATTGCCTCTTATTTCGATTTCCTTTCAATCCACTGCAGCAACGCCCATAAATCCAGCTCCGGTGCGTCCGAGCCAATCAACGAATCGGAAAAACCAGTTGGAAAGTAAACATGTCTGCGTCTCTACCGTATTGCGGGGCGATACATCAGTCACCGTAGAAGTCTCGGCCCTTCAGAGCAGTGATGGGAGCCCAATCAATTTGGGCTCAATCACGTTGCCGCAAGTTCATATTCTGGATCTGTTCAATGTCAGCACCGGATTAGCAGCCAGTACTCTGCGTGACAACAACTTTAATCGAGTTGTCAAAACCCCGTCCGATCCAACGAAAGATCCGGCCGTGCCCGCTACTTATTCAACTGCTCAAGGAAAAACTGGACAGCGAGTCTCGCCTGCCTTGTTTTTCACCTGGTACCTCTTCCATCCTATGGATCCCGAGGTGCCCTTCCACCGCAGTGATCTGATCCCAGAGCCGGCTGTCGGATTCTCTATAACGAACCCGGGCAGCGACTACTATTTCGGCGCATCAAGCGAGTTCCTCGTCCGCAATATTCAGCTCGTCTACGGGGCCCACTACGGAAAAGTGACCGAGATCGCTCCCGACCAAGTCGATGACCCCTATTCGAGTACAGCTCAGACAACCCAAAACAAGTTCGTAGGGAAGGCTTTTGTCGGAGTCACGTTCAATGTCGATTTCATCAAGAGCATCTTCGGAAAGTAGTAACCGTCACGCTTCGATGAATCCAGTCTTGGAGGTTGTTATGGAAAATACGAACGTACCATTGCATCGACGTTGTGGAGCCGCAGAAGTTCACCACCGACTCCTCGAAAGCCAGGAATATCAGAGAAACCGAATTCAGATCGAACAACATGCGGCAAGATTTGCATTGTGGGGAGCTCAGCGAAAGGCAGCGATCGTAAACATTCCCACAGTTGTTCACGTCGTGTACAACACGCCTGAGCAGAACATTTCGGACGCTCAAGTGCTGAGTCAACTAGAAGTCCTCAATCAGGACTATTCTGCATCCAACCCTGATCGCGGAAACGTCCCTGCGGTATGGAACAACGTGGTGGGCAATCCGAACATTCGTTTCGTCCTTTCCGACACAGACCCGAACGGGAGTGTCAGCAATGGTATAACGCGGACTCAGACAGCCAAGACGTCCTTCAGCACCAATGAAGGAGTGAAGGCCGGAAAAACCGGGGGAGTCAATGCATGGCCTTCCGATAGGTACCTCAATATCTGGGTTTGCAATCTCGGCGGAGGGCTACTGGGATATGCGCAGTTTCCAGGCGGACCGCCGGAAACTGATGGTGTGGTCATATTGAATTCAGCGTTTGGGACAACTGGAACTGCTGCAGCACCCTATAATCTGGGCCGAACGACGACCCATGAAGTGGGTCACTGGCTCAATCTCTTTCACATTTGGGGTGATCGCTTGGATTGCAATGGAGACGACCTGGTTGCGGACACACCGAAACAACAAGCGCCTAACTATCGCAAGCCAACTTTCCCCCACGTATCATGCGGCAACGGACCGAATGGTGACATGTTCATGAACTACATGGACTATGTTGACGACGACACGATGATCATGTTCACTGCAGGGCAAGTTGAACGAATGAACGCAACCCTCGACGGGCCGCGTTCAGCCGTGATCGGCTAGCGAGGACAGGTGGGTGAGCTCATGACGGATCTTGAAAACCATCTTTTCGGCACGACTTGGTTTCATTCTCACGAAGAAGATACGCCAACCGAGATGGTCTTTCGCTCTTCGAGCTTTCAGTTCCCCCCGTCAAGGGGGGGGCGCATTGGGTTTGAGCTTCGAAAGGATGGAACTGCGGAAATTCTCGCTCCAGGGCCCACCGATAAGCCCTCGATAGACATCGGCAAGTGGACGCTCGCCGCGAGCAAACTTGACTTGCATATCCCCGCTAAGAATGAAACAAGAACGTACGATATCAAGAGCAGCGATCCCGATCGACTCTTGATTCACAAGCCTTGAGGAAGAGAGGAGGTTTCGATCATATGTCCTTGACAAACGTATTTAAGACCACCACAGGTGCCACGGCAACACTGGATGGCTCAACCGGTGACACTTCTAATCCAACTGTTAGCGACTTTCTCACAGTGCAATCATTCGCGAACTTCTCGGCCATGACAGGTGCCATAACGGCCGCTTGGAAAGGGCTCCAAATTGTATTCCCACAAGCAGCTAGCCAATCGGTTCCTTTCGCATTCGCTCTCGCCTGGGCAATCATCTCGGTTCTGATATCGTGGGATAGCTTCCAGAAGTCCGGTAAGGTACAGTGGGGTACAGTGCTGCAGGCCTTGTTCTTGGCCCTCATTAATGCGCTGGTTTTAGCCAGCGCCGTTGTCGGCGCCGGGACCATTGTCAACGGTGCAACAACAGTACGGCCCGCATAAGCAGGCGTCAGCCGGTGCGCAGGTGAGCTTAGGTTTCAAAGACATCCTGAACTGATGCCTCCTTCCTGCATTCAAGGGAAAATTTATGTCGTCGCAATCTACTTTGGTAGGCCGCTCAGCGTCACAAGCTCTCCGATCTGGGTCTCTACTACCTGCGCGCCAGATACTACAACCCCACCACCGGTAGGTGCATGAGCAGGGATCCGGAGAATGGTTCCCTTACGATCCAGAGACGCTGCACAAAGTACGCCTATCGGCGTCGGCTGTAACGTGACACTCCACCCCTTGGAGAGTTGCGTTAGCAACCGAAGCGGTTGCAAATGGGATGATGGAGAACTGGCGTGACTTGCCGCTTTGCGTGGTTGCAAATGGAACCGGCGCGGCTGAGGTCGCGTGCCCTCCGCTGCGGCAGCCGTCAAGGGTCTGCGCTTCGCTCCGATGAACGTACTAGAACGTGCGCCCTTGACCGCCGTCCTCGCTGCGGGTGGTTCTCAGCAATGAGAAGAATGTCTTCTTCTCATGTTCCACATGCAAGCACGACTGCGGCGATCCGCGGCTTCCGTGGCGCAGATGGCGGTGTGTTGGAGGACAGACACCACCCCTCAGCTTGATGTCTTAGCGGGAGCTTTCGTTTCCCGTCATAGAACGAAGATCGAACGCAGTTCGCACGGTGTCCGAATCGGTTCAGCCTGGAATCACGGTCTTCGAGGCGAGGGCGAGAGCCGCCTTGAGAGCTTCGATGGAGGCGGTCTTCGCTCCGCTCATGGCCATCGTCTTGGCATTGGCCCAAACCGAATCGCGCTCGGCGGCAGAGAGAAACTCGTTGCCTTCATAGGTTAAAAACTTCGGCTGCCAGCTCATTCCATCGAGGGTTGTGAGGTCCTGGGCTACGAAAGCGATCGGAGCGAAGCGGAGAGCATTGACGCGTCTGCGACCATCGTGTGGCGCGTGGCATGGCTCGTGTCCTGGCCGCGCGAAGCGCGGCGGCGGAGCGAAGCGACGTGCACCTTATGGTTGTTTATCTATCCCCACGGGCGCGTACAAGATCTTCGTGGTCTTGCTTTTTATAAGCAGAAGCGCGACCCGGAGGGTGGGCGGGGGGCGGCGAAGCCGGGGGCCGCCCTCCGTGGGATGGGGCGGCGGCGCGAAGCATAGCCGCCTGGCCGGAGACAAGCCCGAGGAGCAAGAGCGATGAGCTCCTTGTAGAACATATAGTTCTTTAGCTCTTTATCTAGTTGGGTTGTATCTATGGTCGTTTATGCCGCGCGCTGTCCTGGCGAGGGACGCGCGAAGACGACCAGGACTCTGCACTGGCTTTGCTCGGCGCGCCACACCATGGGCTGATCGGTAGTGATCACAAGGCTGTCGCCTGGCTCCAGCGTTTCGTTCGATCCTGCGACGCTGGCGTGGAGAGTTCCTTCAATCACGTAGGCAGTGAGTTCACTGATGCTGCCGCATTCGCCGATGGGCAAGGAGACTCCGTCAGGTATTTCAATGATCTGCGCGAGTTGGTGTCCTTCTGCGGTGGGCACGTGCAAGGGCGTGGGACGTGGAAGCTTATCGCCGCGACGAGCAAGCGTGTGCGTTCTGCGAGTGATGGCGACGGAGTGGTGCTGCGGTTCGCAGAAGAAGTGTCCGAGGCTGATTCCGTAGACGGAGCATAGCTTCTCGAGCGTGTGGAGCGTGGGCACCATGCGGTCGGTTTCGAGCTTTGAGAGCAACGCTGTCGACAGGTGGGTTTGCGAGGCGAGGCGGGCGAGGGTGATGTTTTTCGCGGTGCGGAGGCGTGCGGAGTTTGAGGCCGATGGAGTAGACAGCCAAAGGGTCGTGGGATTGTGTCGTTGGCAAGGACATGGGTCGATGCTGGCACTTTGTTGACCAGGGCGATGTGGGCTTGGTCACAGGAGGAGATTCCTTAACCAGCTCGGAATGTAGCTAAGACTCGTTAGAGCCGGACTCTCCCTGCTTGGAAGAAGGAGAGGTTTGGGGTGCAGGAGCGGGAGTTGGTCTGGGTTGAGAGGCCTCTTGAGGCGCAGAGGGTGCGCTCTGAACCAGTCGTACTCGTTCGGCGTGATGCGTCTCAAGATGCTCAAGGGGAATTGAGCTAGGCGTGTAAGTGGCTTTGCTGACAGTGCCGAGATAATCTTCGCACTCGACGTCGATCGAGAATTGGAGAGCTTCAACCTGCGCTTTGCGATTTCCAGGAATCGCGAGGAGAACTCTACCGGCGATAAACTGGCCACGTCCAATTGCCTGTTCGAGGACGCGAAGGGGCAGAAGATTGGCGTTGTTCAATATAAGTTCTTGGTTTCCAATTTGGACGGAATAGTCTCCATTTATATGGAACCGGGTCATCGGCTCGACAGAGGTCCCGATGCGGTAAGTGGCACGCCAGTTGAGCACTACTGTTGGTTCGCCACGATTGAGCAAAGAAGCTCCTATGAAAAACGCGGTGACTTGGCGGGCTTGATCGTAGGTCCAGACAGTGGTGGCCAGTTGCAGGTCGAGCGCTGGTCTCTTGGAATTGAACTGCGATTCTGCCGACTTCCTAGCACGGCGCTCTTCAAACCAGAGGCACGAAAAAGCGAGAATGCAAGCGACGCGCAGGCAGGCAAAAAATAACGGTCTTTGCGAATAGTGAGAGGGATCCGCAATCTGAAGTCCCTCACGAACGAGTGAGAGTATGCCGCTCATAAGTGCTACGACTAGAAGCACCACTCGATAGAGAGGCCCAAGGCTGACCATGAGGGAAACTTGTCATAAGGAGGACCTTAAGTCAATGCGTTTGTCATCACAGGAGATCGAGGCGGTCGAGGATGTCGGTGAGCTTACGGCGGGCGGTGGGGAGCAGGTAGTTGATTTTGCGGACACTGCAGCCGAGCACTGCGGCGATGTCTCCGTAGCGGAGTTTGTCGCAGTAGGTGAGCACCAGGATTTGTTGCTCTGCGGGATCGAGCTGGGAGAGCGCGCGTTCGAAGTCTAGGACCCTGACCTGGCGGCTGTCGTTTTCTCGGAGTCGGCGCTCGCGCCAGCCGGAGCGCTTGAGCCGGGCGGTGTTGCCCTGGCGGAGCGAGGTTCGTTCGTAGGCCACTGTTTGAGCCGCATGATGGCCATGACTTGATCAGACGGGATTGGTGCGTAACCAGGCATTGTCTTTTTTCCGGGTCGTACTCGTTGAGTTCGGTTGTGGCCTCCTGCATGAATTCGAGCGGCCAGCCGATGGCCTTGCCGATTCGCGGAGAATTGAATCTTGGTCACTGATGGGCGGTGGGGGCGGCTGGGGATCTTTGAGCCAGGCGAGGGCTTCGGCGGTGGGGGTTTCTTCTCGGGCGGGGGTGCGTTGGGCGGGGTCGGAGTCTTGAAGCGGGTGCACTGGAAAGAATACTACAGGTTGTGGTCATTATGATTGACCACAACATATTGTGGTTTGTAAACCTAGGTTCCGAGTAGCCGACCACTCGACCTGAACCCGCCAGTACAGCAGACTCGTGACGAAAGCGACTAGATATACTTCAGTTCGTGAGTCGATTGTTTGAACTATCGATCAAGGCATCGATGCGGCTTTTGGCTGCGCTCGGCGGTCTCTGGATGATGCTGCTTCTCGTAGTGGTCGAGCCTTGGGCGTCTTCGCACATGGTCCGATGGTGGATTGGCGCGTTGATAGATGCTTCGGCAACGCTGTGCTTGCTCTTAGGAGCTTTTGCCGTCGCCTCGCGCCGAAAGCTGTTCGTTCTCCCCACTCTTTACGGCGCGATTGTGGTCTCTGGCTTAGGTTTGGCTTCAGTTCTGACGCAGGGCCAGCATTCAGGAGCATCACTGCTGTTTGCCCTCGCGTTCTTCGCTCTTACGGTGTCGGTTCCACTTTTCGTTGTGGTGATCTCTGTGTATGAGCTCTGGCGTTTGAGGACGCAGAATCAATGAGGGACTCAACCTGGCGGTGGGCATTTGGGGCGGATCACCGGCCATACAGACAGTGAGACCAATTTTTGGCAGTCTACGAAGCGACTGGCGAAGTATGAACGATCAACTGAATCTCTACAACAGACGAAACGCCGCCAGTAGGCCGACAATGGCCGGGATTGCCAAAAGGTTGATCGCCAAGCGTCGAAGCGAAAGCCTCGGAGGAATCGCCTGCCCGAGGAGCAACCCGACGCACGCGCCGGTCGCAAGCGCGGCGTAGGGATGTGACGGCGAGAAGTAACGACTCGCAAGCGAAATGCAAAGCATCACGACGATGCTAGTCAGAAGGGCACTCGACTGCGGATCGATCTGATTCCATCTGTAGAGCACTAGCGCACCTGTTGCTGACCGTGCCCCGAGTATACCGCTCATCTAGCCGTCAAGTGTCTAATGACCGTCCACCCGGACGTAACCCCGAAAAAGGCGAACATTTGGCATACTTCCGAGTGGGGACGATTCGACCGTGACGACCCCAGCAGACTTCGGCGCTGACCGAAATATCGAATTAGCGTAGGTTTGGAACTGAACATGGACGTCTTAAGAAGCCTCGACGAAGCGAACGAAGTATCCGCAATCCGTCTTGTCAAGAAGCGTCAAATCGCCAA
>Ga0207695_10000781_pt1 | contig 60242 bp, 46 predicted proteins | sample KBSC54metaG_FD_184354 | JGI IMG/M metagenome (GOLD analysis project Ga0207695, IMG submission 184354) | Corn rhizosphere microbial communities from Kellogg Biological Station, Michigan, USA - KBS C5-4 metaG (SPAdes) (version 2) | ecosystem: Host-associated > Plants > Roots > Rhizosphere > Soil...
GGGGGCGCAGCGGGCGCGGCGGGCGGTGCCGGCGCGCCGGGCGGTGCCGGCGCGGGCGGCGGGACAGGCGCGGGCGGACGAGGGCAGGGGGGAGGCGCGGGCCACGCTCAGGGCGGGGCGGCTGGCGGCCCCGGTGGAAGCGGTCAGGGAGGACGCGCGGGCGCGGGCGGAAGCGGGGGTGACGGCGGTGCAGGGGGCGGGGGCGGCGCGGGCGGCGGCGCAACCTACGCCGGATGTCGATTCATCGGCGGCATCGATCGGGTGGTGATCGCGAAGCTCGACGGCGCGCGCGCCCAGTGCGTCGTGCTCGTGCTGTCACAGCCGGGCAGCAGCTCGGCGTTGCCGCTGACGTTGCCGCAGAGCTGGGGCGTCGAGTTCGCGTTCACGATGCCGGCCGCGTCGTCCTGCCTGTCGCGCTTTCCGCCGTCCAACGCCGTTCGCGCCGACGGCGGCAGCGGCACCGTGACCTTCGGAGACGCGGGGCCTACCCGCGCCACCGCCGACGTGACGCTGACGTTCTCGTCGGGCGACACCTCGGGAATTTCGGCCGATTCGCTGCAGGCCAGCGGCGTGGACGTCAGCGGCGCCTGTCCCTGACCGTCGTGCGCGGCGGGCGTCGCTGGCGGCACGACACGCCGCCGCCGCGTCCAGCCGGTGACGATCCGGCGCCGGGCCGCCGACGGTCACCCGCCAGGGAGCGACCGCCGTGCGGGGCGGTGGCCTCCCTCGTGTAATATCGCCCGCCTCATGCGGTTCGGGCTCCGTCGCAACGACGGGAACCCCCAGAAGTCGTCGGCGTCGCGATTCCTCTCGCTGGGAAGTCGGGCGCTGGATCGGGCGTTCGTCGCGTGCGGCGTCCTGGCGCTGCTGACGGTCTGGCTGTTTCGCTATCCGGCCGGCATCGATCTTCCCCAGCACGCGAACATCCTGCGCATCCTGATGGACTACGGCGACAGCCGCACCGGCTACGCGGCGTTCTATCAGCGGCAGTTCCTGACGCCGTACTTCGCGACCTATCTGGTGGCGCTGCCTTTCGCCAAGCTGTTCGGCCCGCTGTTTGGCGTGAAGGTGGTGCTGTCCATCGCGGCCATCGCGACGCCCTGGATGATGATCAGGTGGTTGCAGGCGCTGCGGGGCGAGGCGTGGTGGGGCCTGTTCGGGTTCTCGCTGACGTTCGGGTTCGGCTACCTGTGGGGATTTCTGTCGTTCGTGTTCGTCATGCCGCTGATGTTCGGCTACCTGATCGCGTACCGGCGCCTGGTCGAACGGCCCACCACGCAGGCCGCGGCGGTGGCGGCGGTGTGGGCGGTGGCCACCTACTTCGGCCATGGCATCGCGTTCGGTGTGGCGATGCTGACGACAGGCATCGAGTGGCTGCTGTCGCTGCCGCGCACGCGCTCGCTGCGCGCGCTGGTGACGGTGGGCGCGCACTGGGTGCCCGCGGCGGCGATCAGCCTCGCCTGGCAGCGCAAGGCCAACGTGCCGGGGCTAGCCCGCTTCGAGCACTGGCCCCCCGACCATGACCGGCTGGTGTCGCTGCTGTCGGGCGAGCTGGCGTCGTGGCCCAGCTACTATCCGATCCTGGCCGGCGTGGCGTTCCTGGTGCTGATGGCGGTGGTCAGTCGGCCCGCGCTGGTCGGCACGCCAGCCCGCCTGGTCCCCCTGCTGGTTGCGCTGGCGCTGTTCTTCCTGCTGCCCGAGTCGGTGACCGGCACCTGGTTGGTGGGCATGCGCATGCTGGTGTTCGTGCACATGTTCGCGCTGGCGGCGTTTCGTCCCGGCGTGGCGGGGCGGCGCCTGACCGCCATGCGCGCCGTGACCACGGCGGTGGTCGTGGGCGGCCTGCTGTTCCTGGGGGCGCGGCTGCAGATCTTCAACCGCGAGCTGAGGGGCCTCACCACGCTCACGAAGGCGATCCCAGCCTTCGCCGACGTACGGCCGCTGGTGGGCGACACGGACACGTCCAGCGACGCGTTCAGCGGCATGATGACCCAGACCCCGGCCTGGGTGACGGCCGAGAACGCGGGTTTTCTGGAGAACGACTCGGGGCATTACTTCCAGTTGCCGATCCAGCGCCCCCAGGGCGCGCCCTGGCTGGGGGAATATCGGTGGTTCGTGGCGCGCGGCGGGGCCGACGTCCCCCAGAGGGTCGCGGAGAAGGTCGGGCCGGTCGAGGTCTTCAAGCGCGCCGAGACCTGGTGGTTGCTGCGCTCCTCCGCGCCACCGCTGGCGGTGGGGAACGTCGAGATCGCGCGCTACTCCCAGGGGGCGTTCCGCCTGTCCGTGGGGCGCGCGTTCGGCGGCGGCCCGCTGCGCGTGGCCGGACGGGTCTTCGACGCCGGCATGGCCACGCACGCCCCCTCGCGCATCGAGATCCGCGTCCCGCGCGCCGGGCAGCGCCTGACCGGGCTGGTGGGCATCGACGACGACGTCGACGGCCACCCCACCACCATCGTGTTCAAGGTGACGACCATCGACGGGAAGAGGGTCCTGTTCCAGAGCCCGCCCCTGCCCAGCGGTCACGCCGCCGTCCCGTTCGCCGTACCCCTGCACGGGGAGACGGATCTGCTGTTGACCGCCGAGATCGCCCCGCCGGCGACGTCGCTGGACAACGCCCACGCCGACTGGCTGGACCTGAAGGTGGGCGCGGGCGGCTGAACTGGTCTGGCGGACGGCGTCTGCGGTAGATTGCCCGGCCCACATGGAATCGTCCCCCCAGCGTTCTTCGGAAGCGGTCGGCCTGCGCGAGCTCGGTTTTCTCGCCTCGTCGCTGCTGGTCCTGGCGGCGTACCATCTGATCTTCCTGCTGTTCCATCGCTACGACTGGAACCAGCCGTTCGTGAAGCTGGCCTGCTTCGAGGTGCTGGCGCTGATGATCCTGGCGCTCGGCTTCGGGCGGGGAACCCCCGCGCGCCCGGTCCCCCGGCTCGTGCTGACGACCGAGGCGGTGCTCGCGTCCGCGCTGCTGCTGTGGGAGATCGTCCGCGCGGTCCCCATCATCCGGGCCAGCTTCCATGTCGGCATGAACGATCTGGGGTGGACGACGGAGAACGCCGCCAAGTACCTGTTCGTCGAGCACACCAACCCGTTCGTGCGTAGCGTGGCGCCCATCGGCAACGACCCGGCCTACTTTGGCTACAAGTACGGCCCCACCATGATCTTCGCCTATGCGCTGGCGGGGTTCCTGACGAACGGCCTGGGGCTGAAGATCACGAACATCATCTACTGCGTGGCCACCGGCGCCGTGGTCGCCTATCTGGCCGGCTGGACGCCCGGGGCTTCGGGCGCCCGCCTGCAGCCGCTGGGGGAACGGGTGTCGGCCGCGCTGCTGGCGTGCGCGCTGACGTTCCTGCCCGAGCGCCTGTACCACGAGACGTTCAACCAGGGCGCGCAGGACATCTTCCCCATCTTCATGGTGTTGCTGTCCGCGGCGTTCGTGGCCCGCAAGCAGTGGCTGCTGGCAGGGCTGATGGCCGGGCTGTCCTTCTCGGCGCGGTTCGCGCCGGGCGCGTTCCTGATCGTGCTGTTCCTGCGGCGGCGCATCCCGCCGCGCCTGATCGTGGGCGGGGTGCTGGGCATGCTGCCGTTCGTGCCCTTTCTGCTGTGGGACGCGCCGGCGCTGATCCGGAACGTCTTTCTGTTTCACGGCTTCAAGGCCTACGACTCGACCAGCCTGTACAGCGTCACGCCCGTCGAGCTGCACTTCCTGTTCTCGGTGTTCCAGGCCGGGGCGGTCGCGGTGGCCGTGGCGCTGGCCTTCCGCCGTGCCATCGAGGCCCGCCACCTGGTGGCCTTCGTGACGCTGGTGCTGATCGCGATCGAGGTCAGCTACCGCGAGATGCACGGCAATCACCTGATCTGGTTCATGCCCACCGTGGCCGTGATCTTTACCTGGGGCCGCCACGATCTGCCCGGATTGCTGTTTCCGCGCCTGGAACAGCGCGCCCGGGCGCCGCTCTCGAAATAGCTTCGGTCGCGCCGGCCGACCTGTTCGCCGAATCATTCTGACGCCTGACCTGGCGTCCTGGCGTCCTGGCGCTCAAGTGAACGGCATTGCTGCTAGCGCCGCGGTCCCAGCTCGGCCAGCGCGGTGGCGATCTCGCGCAGGGGCAAGACGCGCTCGGCCGCGTCCAGCAGCACCGCCTCGCGCGGCATGCCCCATACCACGCACGACGCCTCGTCCTGCGCGATGGTGAGTCCGCCCGCGCGGCGGATGTCCAGCAGGCCGGCGGCGCCGTCGCGCCCCATGCCCGTCAGCAGGCAGGCCGCCGCGCCCGGCCCGATCTCGCGCGCCACCGACTCGAACAGCACGTCGACGGAGGGCCGGCACGAATGGCGTTCGGGATCCTGGGTCAGGTGCATCGACCCGCCGCGCACCACCAGGTGCCGATCCGGAGGGGCCATCACCACGCGGCCCTTCGCCGCCGCCAGCGGCTCCCCGTCGCGCGCGAAGGCGACCGGCCGTTGTGTCTGGCCGTCCAGCCAGTCGGCGAACGCGATCCCGAACGGCTCGCCGATGTGCAGGACCAGCAGGATGGGCAGCTGAAAATCGGCGGGCAGATGCCGCAGCAGCTCGACCAGGGCGCCCGGACCACCCGTCGAGGCGCCCACGGCCACCATGGTGCAATCGCGGGGCGAGCCCGGGGCCGCCGCCGGCCTGGGCGCGGGGGGCGGCTCGGGGGAGTGGTGGCGTCCGCGCAGGTGCGTGATGACGCGGATGCGCGCCACCAGCTTCAGGTGGGCCAGGAAGCGCGCCTCCCACAGCCCCGCGGGCTCGTCGCCGCGCGGCTTCTCCAGCACGTCGACGGCGCCCGCGGACAGCGCCTCGTACGTGCGGAACAGCTCGCCGCGGTTCGTGGACGACGACACCACCAGGATGGGCGTCGGGCAATGGGCCATGATGTACTCGGTGGCGGCCAGCCCGGTCATCACCGGCAGCATCATGTCCAGCGTGATGACGTCGGGCCGCAGGGCCAGGCACAGCTCGATGCCGCGCTTGCCGTCCTGGGCCTCGCCGATCACCTCGATCTCGGGGTCCGCCGACAGCACCTCGATCAGGCGCTGGCGGACCGTCACCGAGTCCTCCACGACCAGAACCCGGGTGCGCCTCGGCCCTGGAGGCGCCGCCCCCATCAGCCTACCAACTTTCGGATCGTGGTCAGCAGCCGCACCTGATCGAACTCTCCCTTTACCACGTAGTCGCTGGCGCCGGCGTCCAGGCCCCGCTGGCGATCGGCGGGCGCGTTGCGCGACGTCACCAGGATGGCCGGGATGGCCCGCAGGACGGGATCCGCGCGCGTCGTCTCCACGAACGTGAAACCGTCCATGCCCGGCATCTCCACGTCGACCAGGAACAGCTGGTAGTGGCCCCGGCGCGCCTTCTCCAACCCTTCCTCCGCGGACGTGGCGGTGTCGACCAGGAAGCCGGCCGACTCGAGGATGCTCTGCTCGAGCATGCGCGTGGTCAGCGAATCGTCGATCACCAGCACGTGGGGGACGCGCTTGTCCGTCTCCACCAGGCGATGCCGTCCCTCGCGCGCCGCCGCCACCAGCCCGTGCGGCTCCAGCACCAGCCGCGGCGTGCCGTCGTCGTCCAGGGCCGCCCCCGCGATCAACCGGTGGGCAGGCGCCAGCCGGGGCAGGGCGCGCACGACCACGTTGCCGACGGCCAGCAGGCGATCCACCCCCACCGCCACCAGGTCGTCATCGGCGGCGACGATCGCGGTCATCCAGGTTCCCTCCGTGGTCGCCGTGACGGCACGACCCAGCGCCGCGGCCAGCGGCAGGAAGGGAATCGTCTGGCCCTCGTGGATGACGGTGTCGCCGCGGGTCGCGTGGGCGACGTCGGTCGGGCGTAGCCGCGCCGTGTGTCGCACCGCCTCGAACGGGATGGCGGCGGTCACGCCTGCCGCTTCGACCAGCAACGCGTCCAGGGCCGAGCGGGAGACCGGCACCACCAGCTCCAGCTCCGTGCCGGCGGCGCTGCTGCGGGCCGCCGCCTCACCGCCCAGGCGCTCGGCCGCTTCGCGGACGATGTCCAGCCCGATGCCGCGACCCGCGTGCTCGGTGACGCTGGCCGACGTCGACAGGCCGCCCTCGAACATCAGCGCGATCAGCGCGTCGTCGGAGACGGGGGCGCCCGGCGCCAGCAGGCCGCGCGTCTCGGCGGCGCGACGCACGGCCGCCAGATCGATCCCGCGACCGTCGTCCCGGCACACGAAGGCGACGCGGCCGCCGCGCCGGAGCACCTCCAGCTCGACGCGGCCGGCGGCAGGCTTGCCCGCCCGCCGGCGTTCGTCCTCGGTCTCGATGCCGTGGGCCACGGCGTTGCGCGCCATCTGCACCAGGGCCCCCTGCACGATGGCCAGCACGTCGGCGTCGACCCGCACGTCGCCGCCCTTCATCGCGAAGGCGACCTGCTTGTGCTGCGCGTGGGCGACGTCGCGGGCGGCGCGCTCCAGTGACCCGGCCAGCGTGTGGATGGGGAACAGGCGCAGGCGCTCGGCGGTGTCGCGCACCTGCTGCGTCTGACGTTCGGCCTGATCGAGGCCGGACGACAGGGCCTGCTCGACGGTGGCGGCCAGGGAGCGCGCCTCACCGGCCAGCGCCCGCAGCGCCGGCCCCGCATCGGCGGCGCCGTCCGCGGTCCGCTGCGCCAGCGTCTCCGTGACCTGCTTCAGGCGCGCCGCCGCGGCGCCGATCCGCCGCAGGCCGCGCAGCTGCACGGCGGCCTCGACCACGCCGTCCAGCAGCGCGTCCATCTCGGCTACATCGGCGCGCACGGTGCGCAAGGCCAGCTCCTCGATGACGGGCCGCTCCGGCTTCACCGGCGCGGCGGGCGGCGCCGCGGCCCGCGCGGGCGTGTCCGACGGCGCCCCGGCCGGCGCGGGGGACGGTTCCGCGGCGGGCAGATCCAGGGCCCGCAGCCGGCCGGCGATCGTGTCCAGCAGCTTCAGGACCGCGTCGACCCGATCGGGCCCCAGCCTGGCCCCCCGCTCGCGCAGCGGCCCCAGCGCGTCCTCTATCGCGTGGGCGTCGTCGGCGATGGCGTTCTGCCTGACGACGCGTGCGGCGCCCTTCAGCGTGTGCGCGAAGCGCAGCAGGTTCGCGGCCAGCTCGGGCGTCAACTCCTGCTCCAGCTGCAACACGCCGCGACCCATGCTCTCCAGGAGCTCCCGGGCCTCGATGCGGAAGTACTGGTAGGGATCTTTCGCCACGGTCGCGCGTCCTCGGCTGCTCGGATTGCCTGCCTGGCGTCGGTTATGCGCTCGCCTGGGGCTGGATCATCCGCGCCAGCTCGCGCGAGAGCCCGGTCAGCTGCGAGGAGGTCTGCGCCGTCTGGTTCGAGCTGGCCTCGGTCTCCTTCGTCGCCTGCGCCACGCTGCCGATGGCCAGGTTCACCTGCTCCACCGCGGAGGCCTGTTGCTTCGTGCTGAGCTCGATCTCCTTGGCCGCCTCGGTGGTCGTCACCACCATGGTGACGATGCGCTTGAACGCCGACGCCACCTCGCCGAACTGACGGCCTCCGGCGTCCACCGCCTTCGAGCCGCTCTCCGTCGCCATCACCGTCGTGTTCACCGCGGCCCGCACGTCGTCGACCAGGGTGCGGATGTCCTTCGTCGAGCCGCTGACCCGGTCGGCCAGCTTCCGGATCTCGTCGGCCACCACGGCGAAGCGACGTCCTGCCTCACCGGCGCCCGCCGCCTCGATGGTGGCGTTGATGGCCAGGATGTTCGTCTGCTCGGCCAGCTCGTTGATGATCTCCAGGATGCCGCCGATCTGCTGCGACTTCTTCCCCAGCTCGAACAGCGAGGTGACGATGCTGTCGACCTGCCGCTTGATGGCGGTGACGGAGTCCTGCGTTCGCGTCACCGTGTCGTCGCCGGCGCGCGCCGCGGTCGTCGTGTCGGTCGACACGCGGGCCACGCGCTGCGCGCTCTCCGCGATCTGGCGGGACGTCGCCAGCAGCTCGCTGATGGTGGTGGTGATCTCGCTCATCGCGGTGGCCTGCTCCTTCGCCCCCGAGACCTGCTGGTTGGCCGCCGCCAGCAGCTCGGCCGACGAGCTTTGCATGTGCTGCACGGCCGAGCCGATCTGACGGGACAGCGCCCGCACGATGAGCCACCCCGCGACCGTCACCAGGAACAGGCAGACCAGCGTCCCCACGAAGATCGTCGCGTGCGCGCCGCTCGCCGTCGCCTCCACCTCGGCGGCGCGGATCTTCAACAGGTCGTGCTCGGCGAACTCCATCTCCTCCAGCAGCTTGCGGATGCCGTCCATCGTGCGCTTGCCTTCGCCGGCGGACACCAGCTTCTGGGCGGCCTCGGCGCCGCCGGCGGCGCGTCGCACGTCGACGTAGTGCTTCATCTCCTCGACCTTCTGGTTGACCAGCAGCTCCAGCTCGCCCACGCGCTGCTGCTGCGCAGGATTGTCGCCGGTCAGCCTGCGCAGGTCCGTCAGGGCATCGGGCAGCGTCTTGATGCCTGCCCGGAAGGGGTCCAGGAACGCGTCGTCGCCGGTGATGACGAAGCCGCGCGCCCCGGTCTCGATGTCTTTGACGGCGGTCATCACGGCGGTGGTCCGTTCGATGACCTCATGCGTGTGGGCCACCCAGTAGCTGGTCTCCGTCAGCGACGAGATGCTGCGATAGGCGACGCCGCCAATCACCAGCAACAGCGCCAGCGCCAGGGCGAAACCGGTCGCGATCCTCTTTCCGAACGTCCACATGGTTCACTCCTGTCTTTGCGCACCAAACGACCCGGCCCGCCGCTTCAACCCGGCGACCAGCGATGGAACATCGATCAGCGGCCGCAGCGCATCCCCCACGCGCGCGGCCTGCGAGCCCCCGGACGTCCCGGCCGCGCCGCTGGCCCTGGGCAGCGAGGCGATCTCACGCCGGTCCAGCCTGAAGTAGCCCAGCATCTCCTCGAAGGCCAGCCCCACCAGGCCGTCGGCCTCGACCAGGAGCATCCAGGCGGGGGCCCCCTCGGTGATAGGTTGACCTTGCAACGCCGCCAGGCTGTACACGGGGAGCAGCGCGCCCCGCAGGCCGGCCAGCCCCAGCAGCTCGGGCAGCGGACCGGGGACCGCCACGACGGTGGGCCGGGCCAGCAGCCCCCGCATCTCCGACACCCGGACCACGCAGGCCTCCGTCCCCGCCCGCAGCTCCAGCACGGCCTCGGTCGCATCGTCTGCGGCCGCGCGCGGCGGCTCGGCGAAGGCGCGATCGAAGGCGCGCCGCAGCTCGGCGGCGCCGCGCCCCGCGCCGTCGCGCTCGCTCACGGCCTGCCCCCGCTGGCCGCCAGCTCCCCGCGGCAGAACGCCAGCAGGGCCTCGCGCGTGAATCCGCCACCGAACAGCAACAACCGCGACGCCTCCTCGCCCTGCAGCAGCCGGTGCGCCTCCGCCAGCTCGCGCTGCGCGGTAGCCTGGTCGCCGTTCCGCCGCGCCAGCAAGCCCAGGTGCAGACGCGGCATCGCGAACAGCGGATCCAGGTAAGCGGCCGTCTTGTCCTGATCGGCGGCGCCCGCCCGATCGCCTTCGCCTTCACGGCAAAGCGCCATCAGGTAGTGGGCCCCGGCGCTCAGCTCGTCGAGGCGCAGCACGTCCGCGCACATCGCTTCGGCCGCGGCCAGGTCACCGCCGTGGGTCAGCAGCACCGCGCGCAGCAGCAGCACGTCGGCGTCGCTCGCCGCCTCCGGCGGCAGGGCCTTCACCACGGCCAGCGCGTCCGCGAACTTCTCCTGGCGCATCAGCTCGATGGCGACGCCCAGGTCCCAGGCCCGCCGCGCCGGCGCGGCGGCGGCGTCCTCGGCCGCGGGCCGGGTCAGCGACTCCACCCGCTGCGCGGCCTGGCGGATGGTCTCCACCCATGATCCCGCAGGGGGGCCGACCGCCGCGTCCCACGGGGCGGCATCAGGGAACGGCTCGCTGGCGAGCGCGCCTGGGCTCGCCGCGCTGGCACGCTCGCGGGCGCTCCAGGCCGAAGACGGCAGGGCGCCGGGGTCGACGGCGCGCGGCGCGCGTTCCCACGGTTGCCGGCGCTGGTAATAGAAGGTGTCGTGGGTGTGCAGCAGGTGAAAGTCATGCGACAGACCGCGCAACGTCTCGGCGTAGCCGAGGAAAAGGAAGCCGCCGGGCGCCAGGCTGCCGGTCAGCCGCGCCACCACGTCGGCGGCCACCTCGGCCGAGAAGTACATCAAGACGTTGCGGCAGAACACGACGTCGAACGCATCCGGCTGCCAGAACGCCGGATCGTTGCGGATCAGGTTGCGCTCGCCGAACGTCACCAGCGCGCGGAAGCGCTCGTCCAGCAGGAAGTCGCGGCCCTGCGGCCGGAAGCAGCGCGCCTGGACGTCGGGGGGCGTCTCCCGCAGCGCCCACGGCGAATAGATGCCCTGCTCGGCGCGATTCAGCATGGCGGTGTTGACGTCGATCGCCTGCAGGTCGACGTCCCAGGGACAGGGCTCGGCCTGGCCGTACAGCATGATCGCCATCGAGTAGGGCTCCTCGCCCGAGGCGCACCCCGCGGATAGCACACGCAGCCGCCCCGGACGGGCCAGCGCGCGCGCCGGCAGCGCCACCTCCTGCAGCGCGCGCAGCTGCTCCATGTTGCGGAAGAAGTACGTCTCCGTGACCGTCAGCTCCTGCGCCAGCGCGCGCAGCTCGTCCGCGGGCGCCTCCGATTCCAGCCGCAGCAGGTAGTCGTCCAGCCGCCGCCCCGTGTGATCCAGGCGGCGCTGCAACACCTCGGCGAGGAACACCGACTTTCCCTCGTCGAAGCGCAGCCCCAGGCGCTTCGCCGCGAGCGCGCGCAGGCGTTCGACTCCCCCGGACGCCAGGCCGGCGGGCGGGAGGCGGATGGCGCCGTTCATGCCGATGCCTTCGGCGTGGCGAGCGCCTCCCAGAGCGCCGGCGGCAGCAGATAGCTGCCCCCGAGCACCGTCAGCAGCTGGGCGTCCAGCGTCCCCAGCGCGGAGATCACCTGCTCGCTGGCGTTTCGCAGGAGCGGGGGCAGCGCCCCCAACGTCTCGCGGGCGAGCGGCCGTACGCCCAGCACGGCCTCGACGGCCAGCGCCACCCGACGCTCGCCCACGCGCATCACCACGAACCTGGTGGGGACCACCGCGCCGGCGGCGTGCGCGTCCGCGCGCTGCCCGCCAGCGGGAGCGAGCAGCCTGGCCGCGTCGACGACGGGCGTGGGCATCCCGCGGACGATGGACACACCCAGCACGAACGGAGGCGTGTTCGCGAGGCCCTCGATCGGCAAGGGGCGCATCACCTCGGCGACGTCGGTGATGACCAGCGCGCAATGACGGGCGGTCTGCTCATCGTTCGCCACCCGCACGATGACCGCCAGCGTGGACGACGACGCCTGGTCGGTGGAAGCAGCGGGCGTACGACGCGCAGGAAGTGCCATTGGGTCCGTTGCTGTCAGCTATCCGCGATACGGGTAGCGCCGCGATCGTCGCCCAAGTTCCGCGATCCGGCAAGGGAGGCGCGTCGGATTGCGAGCTCACGAACGAAGATGGCGACCGCGCGACGTGGCCGAAAATGGCCAGGTCAGCACGCTCGATGGGTCTGGCTTCAGCGGGTTTCCAGCATTCTGGAGATGCCGGAGACAGGTCTGGAGACAGGTCTGGAGACAGGTAGTGAAAAATGCCCGGTCGTACTACTGCGGGCTCGTCCGCGCTTTTTCGGCGGTCGCTCGGTCAATGATTTCCGCGACATTCGCGGACGCACGACGGCATTCCAGGACGACTCACTCCGATGGGAATGTTCTGGAACCCGCTCGATGCGGGGCTCCCGCTGAGTCGCCCCCTCTTTTCAGGGTCGATTTTCCGACCAGGACGACCCCGGCGCTCTGCCGCGGACCCGCGGAGCCGTGTGTCCGTCGTTGTCGGTGAGGGGATCACTCGTTGCAAATCGAGACAACGGGGCCGCTTATCGCAAACGACACTCGGGCGTGGCGGACGTGGGCAAAGATATAGACATGCTGGAAAACAAAGTCATAAACTCACACCTGCAGAAGGGAGTTCTGTGCGGCAAGCAGGGGCCTGGGGGGAGGACGCGCTGGAAGCGCGCAGATGACTCCGAAGTAAGCCGGAACATCGGACGGGGGCGAGGAGGCCTGGCCGCCAGGGGAACGTAAAGAGGGAATGACGTACCAGGTCCTGATTGTCGACGACAGCCTCACGGTTCGCATGAACCTGCGTGACGCGTTTCGCGCGGCGGACTTCGAGACCGTCGAGTGCGCGACCGCCGCCGAGGCCCGGGCCGCGATCGCGCGGCACGTCCCCGACGTCGTGATCCTCGACGTCTTGCTCCCCGACGCGAACGGCGTCGATGTGCTGGCGGGGCTGCGGGGTGATCACGTCACGGCGCAGGTGCCGGTCATCCTGCTGTCGTCCGAGGCCGAAGTGAAGGACCGCATTCGCGGCCTGACCCGTGGGGCCGACGAGTACGTGGGCAAGCCCTACGAGGCCGCGTACGTGGTGGCGCGCGCGACCGCCCTGCTGCGACGGCGCGACGGCGCTGCGGGCGAGCAGTTGACGGTGCTGGTGATCGATGACAGCTCGACGTTTCGCGAGGCGCTGGCGGCGCTGCTCCGTGATGTCGGTTATCAGGTGGTGACCGCCTCGTCCGGTGAAGAGGGGCTGCGGCGAGCCGCCGACGTGCGTCCCGAGGTGATCATCATCGACGGCGTCATGCCCGATTTGAGCGGCGAGGCGGTGTTGCGCCGCATTCGCCTGGATCCGGCGCTCTCGGCCACGCCCTGTCTATTGATGACGGCCTCGGAGGGGGCTGCCAACGAGGTGGCGGCGCTGGACGCGGGCGCGGACGCGTACGTGCGCAAGACGGATGGCCCGGTGGTGGTGCTGGCGCGTCTGTCGGCCGCCCTGCGCGCCGCCGAGGAGTCACGCACCCGCAGCCCGGGTAGCAGCCTGTCCGGGCCGAAGCGCATCCTGGCGGTCGACGACAGCGTGACCTATCTGGAAGAGCTGGCGAACCAGCTGCAGCAGGACGGCTACGAGGTCGTGAAGGCGCGCTCGGGCGAGGAGGCGCTGGAGCTGCTGGCGGTCGAGGACGTCGACTGTGTGCTGCTGGATCTGATGATGCCCGGCCTGTCAGGCACCGAGGCCTGTCGCCGCATGAAGCAGTCCCCGCGCTTGCAGCGGACGCCCGTCATCATGCTGACGTCCGTGACCGACCAGGCGGCGATGGTCGACGGAATCAACGCGGGGGCCGACGACTTCGTGGCCAAGGGCGACAACTTCGAGCTGCTGCGGGCGCGCCTGCGCGCCCAGCTGCGCCGCAAGCAGTTCGAGGACGCGCACCGCCACGTGCGCGATCAGCTGCTGCGGAAGGACGCCGAGACGGACTCCGCCCGGCGCATCGCCGACGCGCGGAAGGTCCTGCTGGAGGAGCTCTCGCGCAAGAACGAGGAGCTGTCCATCCAGACGGCCGAGCTGCGGCGCCTGAATCAAGAGATGCAGACGTTCGCCTACTCGGTGTCGCACGATCTACGGCAGCCGCTGCGCAGCATGGCGGGCTTCAGTCAGATCTTGCTGGAGGAGTACAGCAGCTTGCTGGACGAGCGCGGGCGGCACTTCCTGTCCCGCGTCCGCACGGGCGCGCTGCGCATGGGCGACCTGGTGGACGGCCTGCTGGCGCTGTCGCGGGTCAGCCGCAAGCCCATCGAGACGCGACCGGTGCGCCTGGACGCGCTGGCGCATCGGATCCTGGCCCGCTTCCGCGAGGCCGAGCCGAACCGCGAGGTGGACGCCCAGATCCAGTCCGGCATCGAGGTCAGCGCCGATCCGGTCCTGATGGAATCGATGCTGGAGAACCTGATCGGAAACGCCTGGAAGTTCACGGCCAAGCGGCCGGATGCCCGGCTGGAGATCGCCAGCAAGGAGAGCGACTCGCAGACCGTGTACTACGTGAGAGACAACGGCGCCGGCTTCGACATGGCCTACGCCGACAAGCTGTTCGGTCCCTTTCAGCGCCTTCACGCGGCGAGCGAGTTCGAGGGCACGGGCATCGGCCTCGCCACCGTGCAGCGGATCGTGCACCGCCATGGCGGGCGCATCTGGGCCGAGAGCGCCCCCGGTCAGGGCGCGACGTTTTTGTTCACCGTTCCAACTGCGGCTGGAGAGACGCGTGCCCCTGGGTAACACCGGAAATCGAGAAGGATTCATCCTGCTGGTCGAGGACAACCCCGACGACGAGGAGCTGGCCGTGATGGCGCTGAAGGGCGCCGGTCTGCGCCTGCCCATCGTGGTGGCGCGCGACGGCGCCGAGGCGATCGAGCGGTTGACGGGGACGGGCGCGGCGGGCGGGCCGTCCCGCCCGCTGCTGGTCCTCCTGGATCTGAAGTTGCCCAAGGTGGACGGGTTCGACGTGCTGAAGCGGATCCGCGCGACCGAGGGGCTGCGCAACCTGCCGGTGGTGATCCTGACGTCGTCGGACACCGAGGACGACGTCAACCGCGGTTACGCGCTGGGCGTGAACAGCTACGTGTGCAAGCCGGTGGCCTTCGAGACCTACAAATCGACGATCGGGGCGCTGGGCCAGTACTGGCTGACCCTGAACGAGTTTCCGCGGAACGTGTCATGAAGCAACACCTGAAGCTATTGCTGGTCGAGGACGACGAGAGCGACGCGGAGCTGGTCCGCCTCGAGCTGGAACGGGGCGGCTTCGCGCTGGACTGGATGCGCGTCGACTCGGAGCCGCTGCTGCGCGAGGCGCTGGAGAAGCAGTGGGACGTGATCATCTCCGACTTCGCGATGCCGGGCTTCAGCGGGCTGCGCGCCTTCGAGATCTACCGGGGCTCATCGCCCGAGACGCCGTTCATCTTCGTGTCGGGCGCGCTGGGCGAGGATCGCGCCGTCGAGGCCATGCGCTCGGGCGCGAAGGACTACTTCCTGAAGGGCAAGCTGACGCGGCTGACCGCGGCGGTCCGCCGCGAGATCGAGGAGGCGCGCAACCGGCGGGAAGGGCAGCGCGCGGCGCAGAAGGCCCAGCGCGAGCAGCGGCGGCTGGCGATGGCCGTCGAGGCCAGCGGCGCCAGCATCTTCGAGCTGCGCCTGGACGACGAGGGGACCGCCGACTACAGCGGGGCCTGGTCGCGGATGCTGGGGTACGCGCCGGACGAGTTGCCGGCGCGCCCGCGCGTCCTGCGGACCTGGATCGCCGCGCACGTCCACACCGACGATCTGCCGGTGGCCATGCAGGCCGCGCAGGCCTTTCTCGCCTCCAAGGCGGGCGAGGACGCGCGCTTCAGCGCCGAGTTTCGCATGCTGCATAAGGATGGCCACCTGGTCGACGTGGCCGCGTCGGCCAGCGCGTTCGCCTGGGCCGCGGACGGTTCACCCGTGCAGATCGTCGGCGTGCTGCTGGATCTGTCCGCGCGCAAGCACCTGGAGGCGCAGCTTCGTCAGGCACAGAAGATGGAGGCCGTGGGCCAGCTGGCGGGCGGCGTGGCGCACGACTTCAACAACCTGCTGACGGCGATCATCAGCTTCGGCACGTTCGCCAAGGAAGCGGTCCCGGCGGGCAACAGCGCCCTGGACGACATCGGCGAGGTGCTGAAGGCAGCCAAGCGCGCGCAGAGCCTGACCAGCCAGTTGCTGGCGTTCTCGCGCCGCAAGTCGGTCACGCCGCGGGTCCTGAACGTCAACGACGTGGTGGCGTCGGCGGACCGCATCCTGCAGCGCCTGCTGGGGGCGGACGTCCAGCTGGTGACCGAGCCGGCCGCCGATCTGTGGAACGTGAAGATCGACCACGACGATCTGGAGCAGGTGCTGCTGAACCTGGCGGTGAACGCGCGCGACGCCATGCCGTCGGGGGGCAAGCTGGTCATCGGCACCAGCAACGCCCACACGGTTCCGGCGTCGCCGGACGCGATGCGGACCGCGCCCGCGGACTACGTGGTGATCCGGGTCAAGGACTCGGGCGTCGGCATGTCCGCCAGCACCCAGGCGCGCATCTTCGAGCCCTTCTTCACCACGAAGGAGCCCGGGCGCGGCACCGGCCTGGGCCTGTCGACCTGCTACGGCATCATCAAGCAGGCGGAGGGCTTCATCGGCGTAACCAGCGAGCTGGGGTCCGGCACCACGTTCGAGATCTATCTTCCCCGCGTCTCGGCCCCCACGGAGGCGGTGGCGCCCAAGGTCGAGCCCGGCAACGTGAGCGGCTCGGAGGTGATCCTGCTGGTCGAGGACACCGACCAGGTGCGCAAGGTGGCGGCCCGCATCCTGTCGCGCCTGGGCTACAAGGTCATCGAGGCGACGAACGGCCAGGAGGCGCTGGAACGCTTCGCCACCCTGACGGAGAAGGTGGATCTGCTGATCACCGACCTGGTGATGCCGGTGCTGGGCGGCAAGGAGCTGGCCCAGCGCATCCGCGCCCAGCAGCCGGCCTTGCAGGTGCTGTTCATGTCCGGCTACGCGCAAGCCGATCTCAGCGGTCCCAGCGCCGTAGACGCCGAAGCCCACGTCCTGCAAAAACCCTTCGCCCCCGACACCCTGGGCCGCAAAGTCCGCCAGATCCTGGACATCCCCCCCGCGACACCACCCGCCGCCCCCTGAAGCGCGTCCGTCCGCCCCCTCCCTGACCTCGTCCAGTCCGCTCCGCTCCCTGGGCGAGGGGACCAGACGCGCCCATCGCTCGCTGCGCTCTCTCCATCCGGTCGCGCTTCCTGGGCGGGTTAGGATCGGGGCGACCGGGCACGACCGCCATTTGTCGCCTGAAGACCGGGGTTCAGCGACTGAACGAGGAAGCTGGGCGGCGAGGAGGTGGGGTCACCCCGGCGCGCGCAGTTCGCGAGCGCTACTTCTTCAGTCGATAGCCCGTCTTGAAAATGAACCGAATGACCACCAACAAGAGAATCAAGAACCCCGCCGTCATCCCCAGGCTCACCCCCACGGCGACATCTGCCGACCCGTAGAAGCTCCAGCGGAACCCGCTGATCAGATAGACGACGGGATTCGCCAGCGCGATGGCCCGCCAGGTCGGCGGCAGCATGTCGATCGAATAAAACGCGCCCCCCAGGAACGTCAGCGGCGTGATCACCAGGCTGGGGATCAGCTGCAGCTGCTCGAACCCCTTCGCCCACACCCCGATCACGAACCCCAGCAGGCTGAACGTCGTCGCCGTCAGCAGCAGGAAGGCCAGCATCCACAGCGGGTGGCGCACCTCCACCGGCACGAACGCCGTCGACGTGGCCAGGATGATCAGGCCCAGGATGATCGACTTGCTGGCCGCCGCGCCCACGTAGCCGATCAGCATCTCGACGTACGAGACCGGCGCGGACAGCAGCTCGTAGATGGTGCCCGTGAACTTCGGGAAGTAGATCCCGAACGACGCGTTCGAGATGCTGGCCGTCAGCAGCGACAGCATGATCAGGCCGGGCACGATGAAGGCGCCGTACGCCACGCCGTCGACCCGCGACATGCGCGACCCGATGGCCGAGCCGAACACCACGAAGTACAGCGAGGTGGCGATGACCGGCGTGACCACGCTCTGCAGCAGCGTGCGCTTGAAGCGCGCCATCTCGAACTTGTAGATGGCGCCCACCCCCCGGGCGTTGAACAACATTGCGCTCATGATGCCTTCCGTCCTTCGGCCGCGTCGCGATCCTTCAACAGGTTGACGAAGATCTCCTCCAGCGAGCTCTGGCGCGTGTTCAGGTCCTTGAACGCGATGCCCAGATCGCCGAGCCGCCGCAGCAGCGACGAGATCTCGGCCCGCCCGTCCTGCGCCGCCGCCGCCTCGAAGTTGTACTGCAGCTCGGTGCCCGACGCGTTCAGCGCCAGGTGCCATGGCTCCAGCTCTCGCGGGACCGCTTGCAACGGCTCGTGCAGGTTCAAGGTCAGCTGCCGCTTGCCCAGCTTCTGCATCAGGACGGACTTCTCCTCCGCCAGGATCAGCTCGCCCTTGGCGATGACGCCGATGCGGTCGGCCATCTCCTCCGCCTCGTCGATGTAGTGGGTGGTCAGGATGATGGTGGTGCCGTTCGCGCGCAGCCGCCGCACCAGCGCCCACATGTCCCGGCGCAGCTCGACGTCGACGCCCGCCGTCGGCTCGTCCAGGAACAGGATCTCCGGCTCGTGCGCCAGCGCCTTGGCGATCATCACCCGGCGCTTCATGCCGCCCGACAGCGTCATGATCTTGCTGTCGCGCTTGTCCCACAGCGACAGGTCCTTCAGCAGTCCCTCGATCAGCGCGGGGTTGCGGGGCCGGCCGAACAGCTCGCGGCTGAAGCCGACCGTGGCGCGCACCGACTCGAACGCGTCGGTGGTCAGCTCCTGCGGGACCAGGCCGATCTTCGAGCGGGCGGCGCGGTACTCGCGGATGATGTCGTGCCCATCCGCCAGCACCGTCCCCGACGTCGGCGTGACGATGCCGCACACGATGTTGATCAAGGTGCTCTTGCCGGCGCCGTTCGGGCCCAGCAGCGCGAAGATCTCACCCCGGTGAATCTCGAGATCGACGCGTTTCAAGGCCTGGAAGCCCGACGCATACGTCTTCGTCAGGTTCGAGATGGTGATGGCGGAAGTCATCGCGCGCGAAGATAGCGCATGGATCGCCGTCCGGCGCGCCTTCCGAAAATGTCGTCGCCAAGCGCACCACCAAGCGCACCACCACGACCACCAGCAAGAAGGCCACGAGAACGCCACAAAGACGCCGCCCCCGCGCCCCGATGAAGGGCCTTGCGCTGGGCGGCGGGGCGCAGCAGCCTGGAGCGCCATGCCCTCTCTCGTCGAGCGCGACCTGGCCGTCTTCTGGCACCCGTGCAGCCAGATGCGGGATTATGGCGATTTCCCGCCCCTCGAGGTCGCGTCGGCGCAGGGCTGCCGCCTCACCTTGCGCGACGGCCGGCAGATCCTGGACGTGGTGTCCAGCTGGTGGTGCAAGTCGCTGGGCCACGGCCACCCGGGCGTGCGCCGCCGCATCCAGCAGCAGCTGGACCGCTTCGAACACGTGATCACCGCGAACACCACGAACGAGCCGCTGGTCACGCTGTGCGAGCGGCTGCTGCGCATGGCGAACGGGGAGCCCAGCCCCGCCTGGGGCCCCGACGCGCCCGCGGGCCGCGGCGCCGGCCACTTCGGCAAGGTGTTCCTGGCCGACAACGGTTCGACGGCGGTGGAGATCGCGCTGAAGATGGCGCTGCAGGCGCACGCCCAGCGCGGCCAGCCGCAGCGAACGCGCTTCGCGGCCCTGGAGGGCGGCTATCACGGCGAGACCGTCGGCGCGCTGTCCGCCGGTGACCTGGGCCTCTACGCGGATCCTTATAGGGCGCTGATGTTCCCCGTCGCCAAGCTGGGGCCCCTGCCGGTGCGCTCGGGACCGGACGATCCGCGCTGGCTGGACGACGGCGAGGAGTGGCCGGCCATCGAGGCGGTCCTGGCGCCGCTCGCCGGCACGCTGGCGGCCGTCATCTACGAGCCGGTGCTGCAGGCCGCGGGGGGCATGCGCTTCTACAGCCCCGCGTTGCTGGGCCGGCTGCGCGCCTGGGCGGATAGGCACGGGGTTTATCTGATCGCGGACGAGATCGCGGCCGGCATGGGCCGGCTGGGCGCGATGCTGGCCAGTCACCTGACGCCAGGGCAGGGGGGGCGGCCGGTGTTGCCTGACTTCGCGCTGCTGTCGAAGGGACTGACCGCGGGGTTCCTGCCGCTGTCGGCGGTGCTGACGACCGACGCCGTCTACGACCTGTTCGACGCCGACTGGTCCGCGCGGCGCGGGTTCCTACACTCGAACACGTACACGGGGAACGCGCTGGGGATCGCGGCGGCCCTGGGCGCGCTGGACGCGTACGCGACCGAGGACGTCCTGGCCCACGTCGCGTGCGAGGGGGCCCACCTGCGGGCGGCGCTGGACCAGGCGGCGCGCGGGCGCCGCTCACTGACCGGGGTGCGGGGGTGCGGCATGGTGGCCGCCGTCGAGCTGCGCGGCGCGGACGGGCGGCCGCTGGACCCCGCGCACCGCACCGGCTATCGCGTCTACCGCGAGGCGGTGGGCCGGGGGGCGCTGCTGCGGCCGGTGGGGGACACGCTGTATCTGTTCCCGCCGCTGAACACGGTGGCGGCGGACATCGATCAGATGATCGCGCTCCTGACGGACAGCGTCGACGCCGTTGTCGGAACGGGCTGACCGAGGCTCCGTTTTTCTATCGACGATCCACGTCTCATATAGTAGACAAGAGCGGCCGTGGGGAATCCGTCGCCGCCGCTCCGATCCGTGCTGCCGCGCATGCAAACGCGGTATGGTTACGGGTCCACCGCGACGGGCATCCCGCCCCGCGCGCCGTGAGAGGAACAGACGAACGCACATGAACGCCGCGAAGACTTGGAAAGAGAAGCTGGGCCCATCGGTGCCCGAGGCATGGGCCCGCGAGATCGACGTGTTCGAGACGCAGATCGAGCTGCGCAAGAAGGGCAAGATCGAGGAGAAGCTGTTCGCCGAGACGCGGCTGCGGCGCGGGACCTACGGCCAGCGTTACGATAATGGACAGCGCCACGACGGCGCGGTCACCCAGTTGCTCGCCTACCCCTCCGGCGAGATCACGAAGGGGCCCGCCACGCTGTGGGACGCGCCCGGCATGCAGCGGATCAAGATCCCCTACGGCCGGCTGACCATCGCCCAGCTGGAGACGATCGCGGATCTGGCCGAGGAGTACTCGGACCGCATCCTGCACGTCACCACCCGCCAGGACATCCAGCTTCACTTCATCCACATCGAGGACACACCCGACCTGATGCGCCGGCTGGGCGCGGCCGGGATCACCACGCGCGAGGCGTGCGGCAACACCGTCCGCAACGTGACGGGCTGTCCTTACGCGGGCGTGTGCCAGACCGAGTCCTTCGACGTGACGCCCTACGCGCACGCGATGACGTTCTTCCTGCTGGGCCACGACGACACGCAGAACTTCGGCCGCAAATTCAAGCTGTCGTTCTCGGGATGCAAGGACAACCCGTGCGCGCTGGCGAACTTCCACGACGTCGGCTGCATCGCCCGCACCCGCACCGTCGACGGCCGCAAGGAGCGCGGCTTCGAGGTGGTGGTGGGCGGCGGGCTGGGCTCGGTGCCGCAGAACGCCCAGCTGTTCGATGGGTTCGTGCCCGAGACCGAGTTGCTGCCGCTGGCCCAGGCGATGAGCCGCGTCTACGCGCGCCTGGGCGAGAAGCAGAACCGGGCCAAGGCGCGCCTGAAGTTCCTGGTGAAGAAGCTGGGGCTGGAGGAGTTCAAGCGCCTGGTCCTGGAGGAGCGCGCCACGCTGCGGCCCGACCCGCGCTGGACGGCGTTCCTGGCCGATCTGCACGTGACCGACGAGAAGCCGCTGCGCGCGGCGGGGCCGCTGCCGGCCGAGCCGCATCCGGCGGGGTTCGCCGCCTGGCGGGCCACCAACGTGGTGCCGCAGGCCCAGGCCGGTTACGCGATGGCGCTGGTGACGTTGCCGCTCGGCGATCTCAGCTCGGAGCAGGCGCGCCTGCTGGCGGACATCGCCCGCCGGTTCACGGGCGACACGCTGCGCACGACCGCCGATCAGAACCTGCTGCTCCGCTGGGTCAGCGAGGCCGACCTGCCCGCGCTGTACCAGGCGCTGCAGGCCGCCCAGCTGGCAGGCGCGGGCGCCGGGACGTTGACGGACATCGTGGCTTGCCCCGGCACCGACACCTGCAAGCTGGGCATCTCGTCGTCGCGCGCGCTGGCCGCGCAGCTGGGCCGCGAGCTGGCCGGCTCGGAGCTGGCCGAGAACCCGAACGCCAAGGGGCTGCACATCAAGGCCTCGGGCTGCTTCAACGCCTGCGGCCAGCACCACGTGGCCGATCTGGGCTTCCTGGGCGTCAGCCGCAACGTCAATGGCCGCCGCGTGCCCCACTTCCAGCTGGTGGTGGGCGGACAGTGGACGAACAACGCGGGGTCGTACGGACTGGCCATCGGCGCCGTGCCGTCGAAGCGCGTGCCCGAGGTGGTGAAGCGGCTGGCGGGCCGCTTCGCCGCCGAGCGCCAGGGCGACGAGACGTTCGCGGTCTTCGTGAACCGCATCGGCAAGAAGACCATCCGCGCCCTGGTCGAGGAGATGCAGGTGGTGCCGCCCTACGAGATCGACCCCAGCTTCTACACGGACTGGGGCGACCCGCGGGAGTACACCATCGACGACATGGGCGTGGGCGAGTGCGCCGGCGAGGTGGTTCCCCTGGTCGAGGTGGGCCTGGCCGACGCCGAGCGGGAGATCTTCGAGTCGCAGATCCTGCTGGAGGAGAAGAAGCCGGCCGAGGCGGTGGCGCGCGCCTACAGCGCCATGCTGGTGGCGGCGCGCGCCCTCACGCGCGAGAAGAACACGAACCTCAGCAACGAACCGGACGAGATCGTGGCCGAGTTCCGCAAGCACTTCTGCGACACGCAGCTGTTCTACGACCCGTACGCCGGGCCCAAGTTCGCGCAGTACTTCTTCCGCATCCACGACGAGCACGCCGGCGCGAAGGATCCCGAGGCGGTGCACCAGCTGATCGAGGAGGCCACGCTGTTCGTGGACGCCGCGCACCAGGTGTACGCGCGCCTGGGCGCCGCGCTGGGTGGGCCGGCCCTGGGCATCCCGCCCGTGACCGGCGCGGCCCCCGTCCCCTCGTCGGGCGTGGGGGTGTGAGCGCGATGAACCCGTCGAAGCTGCAGCTGAAGCTGTTCGTCGAGCGCAACGGCCACCACCCGGAGTCCGAGGCGTTCATTCCCGTCTTCCACCGCTGGATCAAGGATCACGTCCTGGCCGAGCTGGTCATCGACGTCGCGAACTACGCGCACGTGCCCAAGGGGCCCGGCGTCGTCCTGATCGGGCACACGGGCGACTACTACCTGGACGATGCCGAGGGGCGCTTCGGCTTGCTGTACAGCCGCAAGCGGGGCCTGGCCAGCGCCACGTTCGAGGCGCGCCTGGAGGATCTGTTCCGCCGCACGCTGTACGCGGCGTCGTTGCTGGAGAAGGAGGCGCCCGTCTCCCCGGTCGGTGCGGCGCCGCTGCGCTTCGCCACGAACGAGCTGCTGTTCCGGGTCAACGATCGCCTGGCGGCGCCCCCCGGCGACGAGACGTTCGGCGCGCTGCGCCCGGGCCTGGAGGTCATGGCGCGCCGGCTGTTCGATGGTCCCTTCGAGCTGACGCGCGTGGGGGACGCGCGGGCGCTGTTCGGCGTGAAGATGGTCGGCGCCGGCAAGGCGACCGACCTGGCCACCTTGCTCGCTCGCGCGGGAGGGCCGCCGGCCACCGACCTGCCATGACGTCCCCGCCGTGGTCGCCAGGTCGCGGGGCGCGCGCATGAGCGCGCCCGGCGCCGAACTGTTCCCGCTGTTCCTGAAGCTGCGCGGCCGGGCCGTGTTGCTGGTGGGCGGCGGGCCGGTGGCCACGGCCAAGGCGAACGCGCTGGCCGAGGCCGGCGCGCTGGTGACCGTGGTGGCGCCCCAGGTGACCGAGGCGCTGGCGACGCTGGCGCGCGCGCAGGGATGGACGGTCCATCGACGCGGCTTCGTCGACGGTGACGTGGCGGGCGCCTGGCTGGCCATAGCCGCCGCGACGTCCCAGGTGAACCGCGCCGTGGCCCAGGCGGCCGAGGCGCGGCAGCTGTTCGTGGTGGCGGTGGACGATCCTCCGTCGGCCAGCGCGTACGGCGCGGGCATCGTGCGCAAGGCGGGCGTCACCGTGGCCGTCTCGACGTCGGGGCAGGCGCCGGCCCTGGCCGGGCTGCTGCGCGAGGGGCTCGAGGCCGTGTTGCCCGACGACCTGGACAGCTGGGTGGCGGAGGCGGCCCGCCAGCGCGCCGCCTGGCGCGCCGACGGGACGCCCATGGCCCACCGCCGGCCGCGCCTGCTGGCCGCGCTGAACGAGTTGTACGAGCTGAAAGACGCGGTCGCCCCGGGAAACCCGGGAGCGGTTCCCGACGCGCCCGCGACGCCTGGACCCGCACGCTCTGCGCTCGCGCCGGGAGGACGGGTGACGCTGGTGGGCGCCGGTCCGGGCGACGCCGATCTTCTCACCCGGCGCGGCGCCGAACGCCTGGGGCAGGCGGACATCGTCTTCTACGACGCGCTGTCGTCGGAGACCATGCGCACGCTCGCGCCCGCGGCGCGCTGGTTCTATGTGGGCAAGCGCGCCTGCCGCCAGTCGATCTCGCAGGACACGCTGAACCGCCTGCTGATCAAGGAAGCGGCCCGCGGGCGCCGGGTGGTGCGGCTGAAGGCCGGCGATCCGTTCGTGTTCGGCCGCGGCGGCGAGGAGGCGCTGGCGCTGGCGCTGGCCGGAATCCCCTGCGAGGTGGTGCCCGGCGTGTCGTCCGCGGTGGCGGCGGCGGCGCTGGCGGGCATCCCCGTCACCCATCGCGGCGTGGCCTCGGCGTTCACCGTCGTGTCGGGACATCACGAGGCGGTGTACCGTCCGGTGCTGGCGGGCGTACCGCGGACCGGCGCCACCCTCGTCGTGTTGATGGGATTGCGCCAGCGCGCCGCGATCGCGGGGCAGCTGCTGCAGCTGGGGTGGCGGGCCGAGACGCCGGCCGCGGTCGTGCTGGGCGCCGCCACGCCCGCGGCGGCGCGCTTCGTCAGCACGCTGGGCGCGCTGGCCTCGTCCCCCGCCAGCGACCAGACCGGCGACGAGGACTTCGGCCGCCCGGGCGTGCTGGTGATCGGCGACGCCGTCGCGGTGGCCGGCGAGATCGAACGAGCGTACGCCCTCACCACGTCCGGGGACCAGGATGCGCGCGCCGCCGCCGGGTCGCGCGCCGAGGGTGGGGGCGAACGCGCGGCGGATGATGGTCGCTCGGAGGAAGGATCCCGATGAGCTCAGTGGAACGCTTCGCCTCTCCCTCCGCAGCGCCGCTGGCGGCGATCCTCCCCGTGTCGGCTGCCCGCGAGGCCGGCGTGACGGTCGAGGGGCTGACCAAACGGTTCACGGCGCGCGGGACGCCCGCGGTCGCCGACGTGTCGTTTCGCGCGCCGTCCGGCGGCATCACGACGCTGCTGGGCCCCTCCGGCTCGGGCAAGTCGACCGTGCTGCGCATCATCGCGGGGCTGGAGAACCCCGACAGTGGCCGGGTGCTGTTCGGCGAGCGTGACTTCACCAGCGTGCCGGTGCAGGCGCGCGGCGTCGGCTTCGTGTTCCAGAGCTACGCGCTGTTCAAGCACCTGACGGTGCGCAAGAACATCGCCTTCGGCCTGGGCATCCGCGGCCAGAACAAGGCCGCCATCGACAAGAAGGTCGACGAGCTGCTGGCGCTGGTGCAGCTGGAGGACTACGGCCACCGCTATCCGGCGCAGCTGTCGGGCGGCCAGCGCCAGCGCGTGGCGTTCGCGCGCGCGCTGGCCATCGATCCCACGGTGCTGCTGCTGGACGAGCCGTTCGGCGCGCTGGACGCGCAGGTGCGCATCGAGCTGCGGGCCTGGCTGCGCAAGTTCCACGACCAGCGCCACGTCACCACGCTGCTGGTGACGCACGATCAGGAAGAGGCCATGGAGGTGTCGGACCACATCGTGGTCATGTCCGATGGTCGGGTGGCGCAGGCGGCCTCGCCGCGCGAGGTCTACGACCATCCGGTGACGCCGTTCGTGGCCTCGTTCGTGGGCGGCGCGAACGTGCTGCAGGGGACGATGCTGGACGGCCGGCTCTCCGTCGACGGAATCCCCACCGGTGAGGCGAGCGGCGCGCCGTCGGGCGCGGCCGTGCACGCCTTCGTGCGGCCCCACGACGTGAAGGTCACCAAGACGTCGGCCGACGCGACGCCCGAGCATCCTCAGGTATCGATGGCGCGCGTCGAGCGCCTGGCCTGGCTGGGCGCGCACGTGAAGCTGTCGCTGCGGATGCGCGACGGCCTGGCGATGACCGTGGAGCTGCCGCGCGCGGAGATCGACTCGCTGCGGATCGTCGAGGGCGACCTCGTGATGGCCGACCTGCGCCAGGCGAAGGTCTTCGTCGAGGACTACAGCATCTAGTCCCCTGGGCCTGTCCGGACCAGCGGGCGTCCAGCGCCGGCCGGTCGGGTCAGTTGTCCCAGCCGGTGCTGCTGCACGCGCCCAGGACGGCGTCCACCTGGTAGACCATGCCGCCGTACATCTTGAACATGTGCATGTCGCAGTTGCCCATGAAGTCGTCGAAGCCGACGCCCACGCCGGTGTCGGTGTCGGCGAAGATGGCGTGAGACTTCAGCACCGGCGTGCCGGTGGGCGTGCCGGCCTGACAGCTCGCGCCCGCGCTGCACGAGAACGAGCCGCCGCCGTTCTCGAGGCGCTTGCACGAGCTGGCGGTGTTGCACACGCCCGCCGGGAAGACCCGGAAGTACTTGTCCATCCACGACGTCAGCTGGCTGTACGAGTTCTGCTGCGCCGTCGGGACGGCCTGTTCCCAGTGCACCGTCATGTCGCTCATCAGGATGGCGCCGGGATCCGAGGCGAAGCTCGAGCCGCTGACCTTGTAGTCACCGGGGTGCACGGCGATCGTCTCGATCTCCGTGATCTGCTGGGCGACCAGCTTCAACCGCAGCGCATAGGGCAGATCCATCGTGCCGTCGGGGACGACCGCCTCGCTGGCGGCGCTGCAGGTGGTGACGTCGAGGGCGCTGTGCGCGCCCTTCAGCGTGCCGGCCGTCTTCCACATGCCGTCCTGCCCGACCACCAGCACCTTGCCGTTCTCGGTGAACTTCACGTTGCTGGCCAGGGGCAGCGTGGCGGCCGAATGGGCGGCCAGCGCCGTGAAGTACGCGTCGACCGTGCCCTTCAGCAGGTCGCGCGTGCAGCCCCCGGCGCCGGTGCCGCCGTTCCCGCCGACCATGCCTCCGGTGCCGCCGTCGGGATGTCCGGGCTGCCCGCCCGGTCCGCCCTTCGTGCCGCCCGCTCCGCCGGAGGTGGTGCCCCCGGTTGGCGATGGGGAGCCGCCCGAACCGGTGACGCCTCCCGAGCCGCTGCGGCCACCCGACGACACGCCGCCGCCCGAGGAGGTCCCGCCGGAGCCCACGGCGCCGCCCGAGCCGGTCTTCCCGCCGGAGCCCACGGCGCCGCCCGAGCCGGTCTGGCCACCGGACGCCGCGGCGCCGTCCGAGCCGGTCTGGCCGCCCGATGCGCTGCCGCCGCTGCCGTTCGTGTTCGAGCTAGAGCCACAGGCGCCGAGCACGAGCAACGCGGCGCAGGCGGAGGAAAACCATCGGCGTGAAACGGGGGAGTTCTTCACGACAAGGGCGATCGCTAGCGCCCGAATGCATGCCGGTCAAGGTAATCCTGCCGACGTCCCGCGGCGGGGCCCCTTGCCTCGCCCGTCTCGCGCGGCAGTGGCGCGGGCCGGTGCCGCGTCACCCGGCCAGGTGACCCGTCGCCAGCAACGCGAAGATCGCGGCGCCCGCCAGGATGCGATACACGATGAACGGCATGGTGGTGCGCGTGCGCAGGAACTGCAGCAACCAGGCGATGCTCGCGTAGCCGGTGATGGCCGCCACCACCAGGCCGATCAGCAGCGGTCCTTTGCTCTCCTGGGCGTGCAGCACGTGCTTCAGCTCGAAGATGCCGGCGCCCGCCACGGCCGGGATCGACAGCAGGAACGAGAAGCGCGCCGCCGCGTCACGGCGCAGGCCGATCGCCATCGCCGCCAGCAGCGTGATCCCCGACCGCGACACGCCCGGCACCAGCGCCAGCGCCTGCGCGGCGCCGATGATCAGGGCGTCGCGGAGCATGATCTGATCGAACGTCTTCACGTGCTTGGCGGTGCGCTCGACGTAAGCCAGCACCAGCGCCACCACGATCATCGCCGTGGCGATGACGTACAGCGAGCGCAGGCCGCCCTCGATGTGCTTCTTCAGCAGCACGCCCGCCACGACGACGGGCAGCGTGCCCACGATCAGATACATCAGCATCTTCACCTCGCGCTCGCCACGGCGAGCCGGGTCCGACGCCGCCTTGACCGTCTCGCGCACCATCGCGATCAGATCGCGCGCGAAGAAGACGATCACGGCGGCCAGCGTTCCCAGCTGCAGCACGGCAGTGAAGGCGGCGCCCGGGTCCTCCCAGCCCAGGACCGCGGGGACGATGCGCAGGTGCGCGGTGGACGAGATGGGAAGGAACTCGGTCACGCCCTGCACGGCGCCGAGCAGGGCTGCTTGAACGTTGGTCACCGCATCGATTTATCGCAGCGCGCGACGTCTGGATAGTCACGGCTCGCACGGCAGGGAGCGCCGGCCCGAGCGTGACGGGCGCGGATCGAGCCGTGATACGAGACCGACACATGCCGAGGGCCGCGCTTCATTCGACGACCGCCACGATCTCGCCGGACATCACCCGGTGGATCAGGCCTTCGTCGTCGCGCAGGCGCAGCGAGCCGTCCGCCGACACGCCGTCGGCGACGCCCTCGACATCGCGGCCGTCCAGCCGCGCCCGGCAGCGCAGCTCGCGATCGGCGTATGCGTCCCACAACGCCGTCGCCGCCGCGGGCCCGCGCTGCTGGAAGGCGTCGGCCGCCGCTTCCAGGTGGGCCAGCAGGCAGGCGAGCACGTCGGCCCGCCCCAGCGGCGCGCCCCGCGCCAGCCGCAACGACGTCGCGCGCGCCGCCAGCTCGGGGGGAAAGTCGGCCATGTTCACGTTCAGCCCGATGCCCACGACCACGTGACTGACGTCGCTGCCCACGGTCGCCGCCTCGGTGAGGATGCCCGCCACCTTGCGCGGCCGCGCGGCGCCGCCCTGTTCCACGCGCAACAGCACGTCGTTGGGCCACTTCAGACGCGCGGGGAAGCGCAGCTGGGCAAGCGCCTGCGCCACCGCCCCGCCCGCCAGCAGCGTCAACGTGGGGATCTCCGGCGCGGGCCGCGCCGGGCGCAGGACGATCGAGAAGGTCAGGTTCTCGCCGGGCGCCGCGTGCCAGGTCCGGCCCAGGCGCCCGCGTCCCGCCGTCTGCTCGTCGGCCGTGACCAGCGTGCCGGCGGGCGCGCCCGCCCGCGCCTCGGCCGCCGCCAGATCGTTGGTCGACGCGCACGCGGCGACGTGGACGTGGCGGCGCCCCATCCAGCGGGTCGACAGCCTCGCGCTCAGCGTCTGCGTATCGAGCTCGTTCGTCATGGTCGGCCCGGCGGCCCGGCGCCCGCGTTCGCCGCGACCTCGTCCGCTTACCGATCGCCGCCGGCGCGGCCACCGATGACCGGGCGGGCTTCCATGGACAGGTCCACGGCGCGCGCCGAGTGCGTCAGCGCGCCGATCGAGATCATGTCGACGCCCGTCTTCGCGAGCTCGCGCATGCGGTCGAGCGTCACGCCCCCCGACACCTCGAGCAGCGTGCGCGGCGCTTGATCGCGCACGCGCTTCACGGCTTCGGCGATGTCGCGGGTGGCGAAGTTGTCCAGCAGGATGATCTCCGCCCCCGCCTCCAGGGCCTCGTCCAGGTCGGCGATCGTCTCCACCTCGACCTCGACGCGCAGCCCCTGGGGCGCGTTCGAACGGGCCCGGCGAACCGCCTCGCGCACCGAGCCGACCAGGGCGATGTGGTTGTCCTTGATCAGCACACCCGACGAGAGATCGGCGCGATGGTTGAAGCCACCGCCCACGCGGACCGCGTACTTCTCCAGGGCGCGCAGGCCGGGTGTGGTCTTGCGCGTGTCGGTGACCCGAACCTTGGCCCCCTCGGCGGCCGCCACGAACGTCTGCGTCAGCGTGGCGATGCCCGACAGCCGCTGCATGAAGTTCAGCGCCACCCGCTCGCCGGCCAGCACCGCCTGCGCGGGCCCGCGCACGGAAGCGATCAGCGTGCCCGGCGTGACCGGATCGCCGTCGGCCACGCGCGTCCGCATGCGCGTGCGCCAGTCGAAGCGCGTGAACACCGCCTCGGCGATCCCCAGCCCGCACACCACCAGCCGCTCCTTGGCGATGATGTCGGCCTCGGCCTCCTGACCTTCGTCGATCAACGCGGCGGACGTCACGTCGCCGCGGCCGGCGTCCTCTTCCAGCGTCAGGTCCAGCAGGCGCTGAACGGCGGGCGTGTACCAGGGCGCCTGGAAGATGCTCACGCCGCTGCCTCGGCCCAAGCCTCGACGCTCCACCCGCGACGGCGCGCCGTCCTGCGGAGGCGGGGATCGGGATTCACTATCACAGGGTGGCCGACGCGCTCGAGCATGGGAAGGTCAGTGTAAGAATCGGTGTAAAACCAGCAGTTGTCCAGGTCCAGGCTCATCTTATCGCCCAGCTGCTCGGCCCAGTGGACCTTGCCCTTGCCGTAACAAGCGGGGCCCTCCAGCTCGCCGGTGAACAGTCCGTCCTTCACCGCGAGCCGCGTCGAGAGGACGAAGTCCATGCCCAGCTTCTCGGCGACGGGTCGGGCGATGTAGGAGGGAGACGTCGACAGGATGGCGATGCGGTGCCCGGCGGCGCGATGGTGGGCGATCTTGTCGAGACCTTCGACCTGCAGCCGGGGCAGCACCGCGCGCTCGACCAGCTTCCGGCACTGCTCGGCGAAGTCACCCTCGTGCTGGCCACGCATTCCCGCCAGGACGTTGTTGGCGATCGCCTCGATGTCCAGCAGCGAGAAGTGGTACTTGACCAGCCACCCGAGCGCCCGGATGACGCGCGCCAACGAGATCTCGCCCCGTTTCCGCAAGTCTTTCAGGAACAAACGTCCCGTGTTGCAGGAAACCAGGGTCCTATCGAGATCGAAGAAGGCGCAAACGCTCGACATTCAAGGCTCCAATCTAGCAGATGGGTCAGGCGGGCTGTGAACACCTCGGCACAGACAGGTAAAAGCTGAAAGGCGGATGACCTGGTGCGTCGCCACGCGATTGCCTTGCCCGACCGGCGCACGGCACCCTGGCCTCCGCGGGCCGTGCGCGAATCGGGGCAAGGCCGCGGCGGCGCCGAACGGGTCCGGGCATTTGACGGTTGTGGCCCGGCGGGCTAGGACAAATCGCAACGATGCGCCTGACCGGAGGCACGGATCGGGGCCGTAAGCTCAAGGCGCCGCGCGGGCTGCGCACGCGGCCCACGGCGGCCAAGATCCGGGAGGCCATTTTCAACATCCTGGGCCCGCCGCCGGATGGGGCCGTGCTGGATCTGTTCGCCGGGACCGGCGCGCTGGGGATGGAGGCCCTGTCCCGCGGGGCCTCCCACGCGGTGTTCATCGAACGGGACCGCAACGCCCTGGCGGCCCTGCGCCACAACCTGCGCGAGCTCTCGCTGGCCGATCGCAGCACCGTGATCGGCGCCGACGTTCGCACGGGCCTGCGGCGACTGGCGGCCTCGGTCGGGCGCGAGGAGCGGTTCGCCTGGGTGTTCATGGACCCGCCCTACGCGAACGAGACCGAGTCGATCCTGGCCGAGCTGACCGAGCGCAGCCTGCTCTCCGGCTGCGCGGTGGTCATCGTCGAGCATGACAAGCGGCACCGCCCGCCTCCCTCGGTAGGGGGCCTGTTCCTGACGAACCACCGCGAGTACGGCGACACCGAGCTGTCGTTCTACCGGTCGGGTCGCTCGTGAGCGCGGGCGGCAGCGCCCCGGAGGGGGCCGCCGGGCTCTCGCGCCTGGCGGTGTATCCGGGGACGTTCGATCCCATCACGAACGGCCACGCGTACATCCTGAAGCGCTCGCTGAAGATCTTCGACAGGCTGGTGGTGGCCCTGGCGGTCAACGTCCGCAAGACGCCGCTGTTCTCGGTCGAGGAGCGTCGCGAGATGATCATGGACGCCGTGGATCGCGACCCGCGCATCGAGGTGGACGCCTTCGAGGGGCTGCTGGTCGACTACATGCGCCGGCGCGGCGCCACCACGGTCATCCGCGGCCTGCGCGCGCTGGCGGACTTCGAGTACGAGTTCCAGGCGGCGCACATGAACCGCCACCTGGCGCCCGAGGTGGAGACGATATTTCTGATGACCAGCGAGGAGAGCTTTTATGTATCCTCTTCGCTGGTGAAAGAGGTGGCGCTGATGGGGGGGGACGTCTCGCGGATGGTTCCGCCGGCCGTCGCCGCCTCGCTGGCGCGCAAGTTCGAAGCGCTGAAGACGAACGAGCCTCCGGGCAAGCCGGGGCGCCTGATCGAGACCTGAACGAAACGCAAAACCTGTAAACGAGATCGAAGAAGGAGAAGTCCGTGAAGCTGTCGCGCCGTTTGTCGCTCATCGAACCGTCCCCCACGCTGGCCGTGTCCGCCAAGGCGGCGGCCCTGCGCGCCAAGGGACTTGATGTCATCAGCTTCGGAGCGGGGGAACCCGACTTCGACACGCCCTCCCACATCAAGGAGGCGGCGAAGCGCGCGCTGGACGCGGGCGCCACGAAGTACACCCAGGTCGAGGGCACGCCGGCGCTGCGCGCGGCGGTCGCGAAGTGGCTGGGCAAGGCCCACAACCTGTCGTTCGAGGCGAACGAGATCATCGTCAGCGCCGGCGCGAAGCAGTCGCTGTTCAACGCCATGCACGCCATCGTCGACGAGGGCGACGAGGTGATCATCCCCGCGCCGGCGTGGGGCAGCTACAACGAGATCGTGAAGATGGCGGGGGGCCGACCGGTCGTGGTGCTGGGCGCGGCCGCCAACAACTTCGTGCCCAAGATCGCCGACATCGAGAAGGCGATCACGCCGCGCACGCGCGCCATCCTCTACTCGTCGCCGTGCAACCCCACGGGCGCCATGCTGGACGAGGCGTCGGTGCGCGCCATCGCCGACCTGGCGGTGAAGCACGACTTCTGGATCATCACCGACGACATCTACCGCACGCTGGTCTACGGAGACGCCAAGTTCTTCCAGCCGGCCTGCATCTCGCCCGAGGTCCGCGCCCGCACCATCATCGTCGACGGCGTGTCGAAGTCGTTCGCGATGACCGGCTGGCGCATCGGCTTCGCCGCCGCGCCGAAGGAGCTGGTCGTCGCGATGGGCACCTTGCAGGGCCAGTCGACCACGAACGCCGCCGCCGTCAGCCAGGCGGCCGCGCTGGCCGCCATCGAGGGGCCGACCGACGAGCTGGAGACGATGCGCGTGGAGTTCGACAAGCGCCGCAAGGCGATGGTGAAGGCGCTGCGCGAGATCCCCGGGGTGACCTGCGTCGAGCCGAAGGGCGCGTTCTACGCCTTCCCGGATCTGTCGTCGTTCCTCGGGAAGAAGACGCCCGAGGGCAAGAAGATCGAGAACGACGCGCAGCTGTGCGAGTACCTGATCGAGGCGGCCCGGGTCGCCGTGGTCCCGGGCTCGGCCTTCAGCGCGCCCGGGTTCATCCGCCTGTCCTACGCCACCTCGATGAAGAACGTCGAGGAGGGTGTGGCCCGCATCGCGGCCGCGCTGCCCAAGCTGACCTGATGTCGATCTGAGCCCGCTGCCGTCGCCTGAGCTGCTCAGGCGGCGGCGTTTTCGTCGAGGCGGCCCAGCCGCCTCGACGCCTCACGCCTGCGGGTTGTTGCCGGTGCGGCGGCGCCGCAGCTTCTCGACCAGCGTGGTGCGGTTCAGGCCCAGCAGCTCGGCGGCGCGGTTCTTGTTGCCGTTCGTGCGCACCAGGGCCTCGCCGATCATCTTCTCCTCGACCGCCTCCAGCAGCGTCTTCAGATCGGTGCCGTTCTCGGGGAAGTCGGGCACGGGGGCGCCCTGCGGGGGCGTGACACGCGAGGCCCGCATCGTCGCCGGCAGATCGGCGGGCGTCAGCACGCCGCTGCCCTTCACGATCACCAGCCGCTCGACCAGGTTCTCGAGCTCGCGGATGTTGCCCGGCCAGTGATAGTTCTTCATCATCGCCTGGGCCTGCGGGTCGAACCCCTGCACCTGACGGCGATGGCGCTCGTTGGCGCGACCGACGAAGTGCTCGGCCAGGCGCACGATGTCGCTGTGCCGCTGGGCCAGGCTGGGCATCTCGATGGGGAACACGTTCAGCCGCCAGTACAGATCGGCGCGGAAGCGTCCGGCCGCCACCTCGGCCTCGAGGTTGCGGTTCGTCGCCGCCACGACGCGCACGTCGATCTTGTGCGGCACCTCCTCGCCCACGGGACACAGCTCTCCGTCCTGGATCAGGCGCAGCAGCTTCGCCTGCACGCCCAGCTCCATCTCGCCCAGCTCGTCCAGGAAGATGGTGCCGGTGTCTGCCTGACCGAAGCGGCCCAGCCGCGCGGTGGTGGCGCCCGTGAAGGCGCCCCGGGCATGGCCGAACAGCTCCGACTCCACCAGCGTGGGGGGAATGGCGGCGCAGTTGACGGCGACGAAGGGCTTCTTGGCGCGCGACGAGCCCGCGTGCAGCGAGCGCGCCGCCAGCTCCTTGCCGGTGCCCGACTGGCCGGTGATCAGCACCGTGCAGCGCGTGTCGGCGACCTGGGCCAGCAGTGACAGCGCCGGCACCATGGCCGGGTCGTCGCCCAGCAACCAGGGGGCGTGCCGATCGCGCCAGGCGCGCGGATCGGGGGTCTCCTCCATGGCGGGGGCCGGCTTGAAGACAGCCGCCATCGCTTCGGAGAGCGCGTTCTTGTCGAACGGCTTGATCAGGAAGTCGCGCGCCCCGGCGTGCATCGCGCGCACGGCGTCAGGAATCTCGGCGTTCCCGCTCATCGCGATGACCGGCGTGTGCGGGACGTGGTTGCGGGCCGTCTTGATGATCTCGAAGCCGTCGACCCCCGGCATCCGGATGTCCGTCAAGATCAGGTCGAAATGGTCCGCCACGATGCGCGCGGCGCCCTCGGGGCCGTCCGCGGTGACGACATCGTGACCGTCGCTTCGCAAGAGCCTGGAAAGGCCCCGGCAAAGCTGCTCCTCGTCGTCACAAATTAAGATTTTGCCCATCTATGGTCCCTCGCTACTAGCGTGACTGGTCTCGCGCTACGGTCGTAAGCCGGCCAACATCCATTATAGACCAGTCGAGATTTTTTGTTCAATTTCAATTGCTTGCAGACATGGCCTCACAGTTATCCACAGGGTAGGCAGCCACATGACCGGTGTGTCGTCCGGCGGTGAGAGCCGGTCGGGTCCGGCGCGGCGGCGCCGGAATTTGCGCCTTGCTTCGATGCCGCCGACCGAATAAATGGTCACCAATGGTTGACCCGGTTCGGACGTTGGTGGGGGCGCTCGAACGGGAGCTGGCGGCCGTCCCAGGGGTGTCTTTGCTGCCCGGTGCCGGTGCTGACGCGGCCAGCCGGTTCACCGCCGTCTTCGGCGGTGCCCCCCCTCCAGGGCTGAAGGCGTTTCTGGCCGCGCACGACGGCGGGCGCCTGCCGGGGGGCTCGAAGCTTCTGACGCTGTCCGAGGCCGCGGAACGGTTGCCGGCGATCGCCGCGGCCGGCCACACGGGCCTGTGGCCCTTCCTCGAGAACGGCGGCCGTCGCTATGCGCTCGACGCCGAGGGGGCGACCCCTGACGGGGAGTGGCCGGTGGTCGAGATCACCTCGGGCGGCCTGGATCGCGTGGGCACGTCGCTCTTACGGTTCCTGAACGTGCTGGCGGCCGAGCTGACCGCGGGCGCGGCCGCCGGGACCCCGGCAGGCGACGGCGAGGGGACGCGCGCGCCCCGGTCGCTGGCGCTGGCCGAGGAGCGCACCCGGCGCGATCCCGGCCTGGCCGACCACTGGCTAGAGCTGGCGCAGCTGCAGGAAGAGGCGGGGGACGACGCCGCCGTGGACGCCACGCTGGCCGCCGCCGTTCGGGCCGCCACGCCGCCCACGCCGGCCCTGCTGTTCGCGGTCGGCATGCGCTCCGCCTTGCACAAGGACTGGTCCGCGGCCAGCCGCGCCTTCGAGGACGCGATGGCGCTGGAGCCGCTGACGGCGCGCGACGACGACGCGCGCCTGGACGCGGCCGCCGTCGTCTACGTCCTGGCCTCCGAGCGCGGGGACGCCGCCGCCGTGGCCACCGCGCGCCGCCTGCTGGCCGACGGCGCCACCGCCACCGGCGCCTTCTGGCGCGTCGAGGCGCTGCACGCGATGGGCGCCGATCCCGACGAGGCGGACGCGCCCGAGGTGCGCCTGCGGGTCGATCTGGGCTCGCGCATCGTGGCCGCGCTGGTGCCCGACGATCCCGACATCGCCCGGGTGAAGGAGCCGCGGAGCCCGGCCACGGTCTCGGGCCTGCGATCGTTGCGGCGCGCCCGCGAGGCGCTGGAGCTGGGGCGTCCCGACGAGGCGGTGCGGCTGGGCCGCGCCGCCGTCGAGCAGCTGCCCGAACTGGGGGCGGCCTGGGCGCTGCTGGCCGAGGCGCTGAACGCCACCCACGATCGGGGCGCGCTGGCGGCGGCGCGCAAGGCCACGCAGTTCAACCCCGCCCTGGTCGAGGGATGGCGCGAGCTGGGCGACGCCGAGCTGGAGGCGGGGGACTACCGCGCCGCCGAGCGCGCCTTCCGCAAGGTCGTCGAGATCGACGACAGCTACGGCCTGGGCTTCGCGAAGCTGGCCCAGGTGCTGCTGGAGCAGGAGCGGACGCTGGAGGCCCTGGAGGCCATCGGCGCCGCGGCGGAGCGGGGCGGCGATCCGTTCTTCGTCGCCGCCATCCGGGGCGACGTCTACGCCGAGATGGAGCGGCACGCCGAGGCGGCCGCCGCCTACGACGACGCGCTGAAGATCGATCCCGAGGATCACTGGGCGCTGCACCAGGCGGCCGTCGAGCATGGACACGCAGGGCACCTGACCCGGGCCAGCGAGCTGTTCGAGGCGGCGCTGAAGAACGATCGCGACGGTTGCCATCAGACGCTGATCGACTTCGGCGACCTGCTGCGCAAGTCGGGCCGCATCGGCGACGCCGTCCGCATGTACCGCAAGGCGGTGGCCGCCGTGCCGGGCGACACCGAGTGGAAGCAGACGCTGAAGGAAGCGGAGCGCGAGCTGCTGGCCGCTCCGAACTGAGCGCCCGCGCGCTCGCGGCGGAGGCGCCGACGGCCTTGCGGCAGGCTGCTGGATCGGCCAATGTTCAGCCCCCGCTGCCGCTCCTTTTTCCTGCCGGCACGAGACGAACATGGACAGCCTGGACCAACTGGAACAACAAAGCGTCTACATCCTGCGCGAGGCCTTCCGTCACTTCGAGCGCCTGTGCATGCTGTGGTCGATCGGCAAGGATTCGACCGTGCTGCTGTGGCTGGCCCGCAAGGCCTTCTTCGGTCACGTGCCGTTTCCCCTGGTGCACATCGACACCAGCTACAAGCTGCCCGAGATGATCGCGTACCGCGATCGCCTGGCCATGGAGTACAAGCTGCAGATGGTGGTGGGCCAGGACAGCGAGGCCATCGCGGCCGGGCGGACCTTCCCCGCCACGCAGCACCTGCCCGACGGCCACCCGGACAAGCTGACCCGGGTCGACTGCTGCGGCATCCTGAAGCGTGACGCTCTGAAGGGGACGCTGCAGGGCACGACGACGCGCAAGCGCCTGAACCTGAAGACGGGCACGTACGACGTCGACCCCGATCGCGAGCCGTACCACGGCGTCATCGTGGGCGCGCGCGCCGACGAGGAGGGGAGCCGCTCGAAGGAGCGCTACTTCTCACCCCGCGACAAGAACAACGCCTGGGACGTGGGCGATCAGCCGCCCGAGTTCTGGAATCAGTTCAAGACCGACTTCGCCCCCGGCACGCACGTGCGCATCCACCCGCTGCTGGACTGGACCGAGCTGCACGTGTGGGAGTACATCAAGCGCGAGAACATCCCCACGGTGTCGCTGTACTACGATCAGGGGTCGGGGACGCGCTACCGCAGCCTGGGGTGCGGTCCCTGTCAGGCGCCCATCCAGAGCACCGCCCGCAACGTGGACGAGATCATCGTCGAGCTGCGCAGCGGGAAGCTGAGGAACATCGCCGAGCGCTCGGGCCGCCTGCAGGACGGCAAGCACGGCCTGGAAGAGCTGCGCCGCGACGGCTACATGTGAGGCGGTGCGCCGCCGGTTCTTTTTTCTCTGTCCGCCGACATCCGTAGAGCCCTGGAGAAGCACGAACGTCCATGACTGACGCCACCCGCGCCCCCGCCTCACCCACGAAGGTCGATCTGCGCGAGATCGTCCGCCCCCAGATGCAGATCGTCGTGGTGGGCCATGTCGATCACGGCAAGTCCACGGTGGTGGGCCGCCTGCTGGCGGACACCGGGTCGCTGCCGCAAGGCAAGCTGGAGGCGGTCCGTCGCGAGTGCGAGCGGACCGGCAAGCCGTTCGAGTACGCCTTCTTGCTGGACGCGCTGTCGGACGAGCAGGACCAGGGGATCACCATCGACACCGCGCGCTGCTTCTTCAAGACGGCGCTGCGCGACTACATCATCATCGACGCCCCCGGGCACATCGAGTTCCTGAAGAACATGATCTCGGGGGCCGCCCGGGCCGAGGCGGCCGCGCTGATCATCGACGCCAAGGAGGGGGTGCGCGAGAACAGCCGCCGCCACGGCTACATCCTGTCGATGCTGGGCATCAAGCAGGTGGTCGTGTGCGTGAACAAGATGGATCTGGTCGCGCACGACGAGGGCCACTTCAAGAAGATCGAGGCCGAGTACCGGGAGTTCCTGGCCGGCATCGGCGCGGTCAGCCCCAAGCAGTTCGTCCCGGTCAGCGCCATCGGGGGCGAGAACCTGGCCACGCGCAGCGCGAAGATGCCCTGGTACAAGGGCCCCACGCTGCTGGAGACGCTGGACGCCTTCACCATGGCGCCCAGCAAGTCGGCGGCGGCGTTCCGCATGCCGGTGCAGGCCGTCTACAAGTTCACCAAGCACGGCGACGACCGCCGCATCATCGCCGGCCGCATCGAGGCCGGTAAGGTCAAGGTCGGCGACAAGGTGGTGTTCTCGCCCTCGAACAAGAGCACGACGGTGAAGAGCATCGAGGCGTTTCACGCGGCGCCGCGCACCGAGATCGACGCCGGCTGGTCGACGGGGTTCACGCTCAGCGAGGAGATCTACGTCACCCGGGGCGAGATCATGAGCCACGCCGACAAGGTGCCCCAGGTCAGCACCCGCCTGCGCGCGAACCTGATCTGGCTGGGCCGCAAGCCCTTCCTGCAGGGCCGGGACTACAAGCTGAAGGTGCACACCATGGCCACGCCGGTGCGCATCCACAAGCTGCTGAAGGTGATCGACGCCTCCGAGGTGTCGGGCGAGCTGGCCAAGGACCACGTCGGCCGCCACGACGTGGCCGACGTGATCCTGGAGACGCGCAACCCGGTGGCCTTCGATCTGATCGGCGACAGCGAGTCGACGGGGCGCTTCGTGATCGTCGATGGCTACGACGTGGCGGGCGGCGGCATCATCACGGCGGCCGAGTCGGACGACCAGGACGAGCTGCGCTCGGAGGCGCGCCGGCGCGACTTCAACTGGGTGAAGGGCGCCGTCAGCGCCGGCGAGCGCGCCGAGCGCTACGGTCACCAGGCGGCGCTGGTGATGTTCGTCGGCAAGAAGTCGGGCATGGGCAAGCACCGCTACGCCCGCGCCCTGGAGAAGGCGCTGTTCGAGCAGCGCCGGAACGTCTACCTGCTGGACGGCACGAACGTGCTGCTGGGCGTGGATCAGGATCTGGTGTGGGTCGACGCCTCGCAGGCCGAGCTGGTGCGCCGGTTCGGCGAGGTGGCGCACCTGCTGCTGGACGCCGGCCTCATCGTGGTGTCGACCACGAACGCCATCGGCCTGGCGGACTTCGGGGCGGTGCAGTCGCTGATCCCCGATTCGCCCACGCTGGCGGTGGAGATCGATCCCGAGGGGACCAGCGCGCAGCCCTGCGATCTGCGCATCTCCGGCGACGAGCCCGAGGCGGAGGTGGCGGCCAAGATCATCGAGCTGCTGGCCGCGCGGCACATCATCGGGAAGTAGATGGCGCAGCTGGGCCTATTCGGGGAGCCGCCGGCCCAACCGCCGCAGCCCGAGGGCCCGCCGCCCGCGGCGAAGGCGGAGCCCGCCGGCGACGTGGCCGCGCCGGCGCAGGGCGAGGTCGACCGCCCCGTCGCGCGCCCCGGCGCGACCGCCGGCCCGGACGCTCCAGCGGCGGCGCCCGCCGTGGGCCCCGCGCCGGCCCGGCCGCCCATCGCGCGCAAGCCCATCGACGTCGAGAAGACGCCGTTCTCGATCGAGAAGCTGTCGCGCGAGCTGAACGAGCCGCAGCTGGAGGCGGCCACTGCGCCCGGACAGCCGTTGCTGGTGGTGGCCGGCGCCGGCTCGGGCAAGACGCGGGTCATCACCTACCGCATCGCCCGCCTGATCGCCGGCGGGGCCGATCCCCGGCGCATCCTGTCCGTCACCTTCACGAACAAGGCCGCGGGCGAGATGCGCGAGCGCGTGTCGCACCTGCTGTGGGAGCGGCTGAGGGTCAGCGCGGGCGGTCTGTGGCTGGGCACGTTCCATGCCCTGTCGGCGCGCCTGCTGCGGCAGTGGGGCACCCACATCGGCCTGAAGAAGGACTTCGTCGTCTACGACGACGATGATCAGAAGCGCCTGCTGTCGCGGGTGCTGACCGATCTGGCGGTGCCGGAGCGGCTGTTCCCGGTGCGGCAGGTGCTGTCGGCCATCGATCGCCAGAAGAACCAGGGGGTGGGCGCCGGGGACTTCAACCCCACCGACTACTTCGATGACGTGGTGGCCAAGGCCTACCGCATGTACGAGGAGCGGCTGCGCGCGGCCAACGCGACGGATTTCGGCGGCCTGCTGCTGAACGCGCTGCGCCTGTGCGAGGAGCCCACGCCCGCGCGCGAGGAGATCTTCGAGCGCTTCGATCACGTGCTGGTCGACGAGTTCCAGGACACGAACGCCGTGCAGTACCGCCTGGTGCGCCACCTGTCGCGCCGCACGCACAGCATCACCGTGGTGGGCGACGAGGACCAGTCGATCTACGGCTGGCGGGGCGCCGACATCCGCAACATCCTGGACTTCGAGCGCGACCACGACGGCGCGCGCGTGGTGAAGCTGGAGCAGAACTACCGCTCGACGGGCCACATCCTGCGCGCGGCGAACACCATCATCGCCCGCAACACCGAGCGCCGGCCCAAGAACCTGTTCACCACCGCCGGCGACGGCGAGCTGATCGTGATGTTCGAGGGCGAGACGGAGCGGGACGAGGCCGACTTCGTCGCCGGCCGCATCTCCGACGGCCTGCGGACCGACATGAGCCCGCGCGACTTCGCGGTGTTCTATCGGACGAACGCGCAGTCACGGGCGCTGGAGGACGCGCTGCGGGCGCGCGACATCCCTTACATCGTGGTGGGCGGCACCCGGTTCTTCGATCGCGCCGAGATCAAGACGCTGATCGCCTACCTGCGGGGCCTCATCAACCCCGACGACGTGATGGCCCTGCAGCGGATCATCAACGTTCCGGCGCGCGGCATCGGCGACGCCACGGTGGAGCGGGTGTCCGCCTACGCCAACGAGCGGCACCTGTCGTTCTGGGACGCGCTGGAGGACGCCGCGCGCAGCGAGGCGTTGCTGGGCGGCGGGCCCCGCAAGAAGGTGGCGGCGTTCGTCGAGCTGATGCAGCGGCTGCGCACGTTCACCGATCAGCTGGGGCCGGCCGACCTGGCCGAGAAGGTGATGGAGGAGTCCGGCTATCGCGACGCGCTGGCGGCCGAGTCGACCATGGAGGCGGAAGGGCGCCTCGAGAACCTGATGGAGCTGATCGCGCAGATGCGCGAATACGAGAAGGAGGCGGAGGACCCGACCCTGTCGGGGTTCCTCGAGCGGGTGGCGCTGGTCTCCGACGTCGACGGCTACGACGCCGAGAAGGGCGCCGTCTCGCTGATGACGGTGCACACGGCGAAGGGCCTGGAGTTCCCCACCGTGTTCATCACCGGCATGGAGGAGCGCATCTTCCCCCACGCGCGCAGCGTCGACGACGATAGCGCCGTCGAGGAGGAGCGGCGCCTCTGCTACGTCGCCGTCACCCGCGCGCGCAAGCACCTGCTGCTGACGCGCGTGCGCCGCCGGCGCCTGTCGGGTCAAGAGCTGCCGGGCATCCCCAGCCGCTTCCTCTCCGAGCTGCCGGCTGACGCCCTCGACATGATCGTGATGGCGCGGCCGGCCGGCTACGGGTACGGCGACACGGAAGGGCAGGGGCCGTGGGGCGGCCGGTGGAGCCGGGACGACAACCAGAGTGACCGCTACGGCACGCCCGCCCTGGGCCGCGGGCGCGCCCCCCAGCGTCCGACACCGCCGCCGCGCTCGCGCGCCGAGGGGGGCGAGCTGGTCGTCGACTACGACGCCGCGTCGGCGGACGACGCCGGCGGCCTGGTCGTCGGCATGAAGCTGAGCCACCCCCAGTTCGGCGTCGGCGAGGTGCGCGGCTGGCAAGGCGCGGGGACCGACCTGAAGGTCACCATGCGTTTCCCTCAGGCCGGCATCAAGACGATCCTGGCGCGGTTCCTGAAGCGGCCCGGGTAGACAGGGTCGATCTGCCCTCGACGCGTCGTCATCCCGACGTCGAGGCACGGAAGACCACGAGCAACCGGGCACCCGTCACCGCCGCGCGAAGACGAAGACCGCCCCCACCCAACCGCTTGCCCTCGCCCGCGAAGCGGGAGAGGGCCCTGTCCCTTAGGGGCACGTGCCCGTCCTTCTCCGCGGTGATCGCCGAATCATTCTGACGCCTGACCTGGCGTCCTGGCGTCCTGGCGCTTAAGTGAACGACATTGCCCTTAGCGGCGCAGGACGGCGGTGGCCAGCGTCGCCGACGCCAGCGCGTTCAGGGCCAGCCAGGGGCGGTCGAGCAGGTTCGGGATCAGGCGGACGTCGAAGCTGCCGGCGATGGCCGCGAACAGCAGCGCGCCCGCGATGCCGAAGCCGAAGCCGGCCAGGACGCCGCGCAGGCGTGGCACGCCGTAACCGACGGCCGTGAGACCGAGCGGCAACAGCAGACTCCACACCAGCGGCGTTCCGCGCAGACTGGGCCGCAGGACGGCGTCCAGACCGTCGAGCACGCCGTTCGACAGAAGGCCCACCGTGCCCGAGCTGTCACCGAACAAGAACGGCAGCACGAACAGGCCGGACGATCCCAGGATCAGCGCGGGGACGAAGCCCAGGCCCAGCTTGCCCGCGAAGCGCCCGCGGCGGCCCAGCGTCATCAGGCCGGCCAGCGCGAACGCCACGCCCAGGCCCAGCTCGCCCGCGCCGCGGCCGGCGCGGATCTTCTTCAGCGCCGCCAGCGCGTCGATGACGCCCGCGCCGTAGTGATCGTCGACGCGGCCCGTGGCGTCCGCCTTCGCGGCCGGCTTCCGCGCGGTCTCGACCAGCATGCGCTCGACGGCGTCCGGCTTGGTCACGCCCGCGCCCACGATCAGGGCGGCCACGCCGGCGGCGTGGGGCGCCGCCATCGACGTGCCCATGAACCACAGGTAGTCGTTCTGGGTGATGTTGCCCGGCACGATGGTGTTCTGCAGGACACCGTCCGGCTTGCCGTCGCCGTTCTGGTCGACGCGCGTGTTGCCGCCCGGGGCGGCGATGTCGATCTGCGGGCCCCAGTTCGAATAGAACGTCGTGGCCCCGTCGAACTGGGTCGCGGCGACCGCCACCACGCCGGGATAGCGGGCCGGGTAGCTGACCTTGCCGCGCCCGTCGTTGCCGGCGGCGGCGATGACCGTGACGCCCTTGTCGCGAGCGTACTTCACGGCGCTGCCGATGGCCCCGACGGGCATGGGGCCGCCCAGGCTCATGTTGATGACCTGGGCGCCGTGATCGGCCGCGAAGCGGATGGCCTGGGCGATGCCGGCCATCGAGCCCGAGCCCCGCGCCGACAGCACCTTCAGCGGCATGATCGACGCCTTGAAGGCCACGCCGCTGACGCCCAGGTTGTTGTGGGTCGACTGGGCGATGGTGCCCGCCACGTGCGTGCCGTGGCCGTGATCGTCCGAGGCGTCCGCGTTGTCGGCGATGAAGTTGTAGCCGGGGACGAACTTGGTGTCGGCCAGGTCGGGCACGCGGCTGACGCCGGTGTCGATGACCGCCACGATGACGCCTTCGCCCTGGCCCAGCTTCCAGGCGGCGGGCAGCCCGATCTGGTTCAGGTGCCACTGGTAGCGGTAGCAGGGGTCGCTGGGAAAGCCGGTGTGCGCGGCGCTGGACCGGGGCGCGCATTCGGCCTGCATCGACTTGTCGTTCGGGGTGGCCAGCTCCTGCGACTCCTCGTCCGGCGGGATCGACGCCTCAGCGTCCCAGCTGACCGATTCGACGCGGGGATCGGCGCCCAGGCGGCGCGCGGCCGCGGCGGCCTCGGCCACGGTCCCGAAATGCACGCGGTAGACCCGGTCCACGGCGGACCAGCGGCTGACCGGCTCCTCGACCTCGGGGGTGGCGGCCAGGTCGGCGTCGCTGACGTCGTCGCGGTAGTCCACGACCAGCGTCGTCTCGTCGTGCGCGGTGGCCCACCCGGCCGCCTCCGTCAGGTCGGCGGCGGAGGTGTCGGGCTTGGCCGCGCTGTCTCGGGACGCGCCGCCTCGCCACATCAACCGAGCACCCACGCAGGCACCCAGCAGCAACACCAGGGGGACCAGACGCGACTTGGTCATGATCGTCTAATGATACGCGGATTTCTGCGCGGCGCCGCTTTCCCGGCCGGGCGCGGGAACCGCGCGCCGCCGGCGCGCGGAGCGCCCCGTCACCGTTGACCGGAAAGGTGGTGTCGGATACCGTCGGAGACCAGATTTTCGTGACTTTCCCTGCCGTTGCGAGGAGACCCCATTGACGCCTAGAGGACTTCGGACCGGGTTCGGGATCTTCGTGACGTTCATCTTTCTGGCGTCCCTGGCGGGGTTCGCGCGGGCGCAGAACGACGACAACAATCCCGCGATCGAGAAGATCACCCAGCTGAACAAGAAGGCGCTGGACGCGTACAACGATCTGGAGTTCGAGGAGGCCCGCAAGATCCTGAAGCAGGCGCTGGACATGTGCACCAGCGCCGGCCTGGACAAGCACCCCGTCGCGGCGCGCACCCACATCCACATGGGCGTCGTGCTGATCGCCGCGAAGCAGCAGGACCTGGGCATCAAGCAGTTCAAGAAGGCGCTGGAGATCGAGCCCGAGATTCAGGTCACCAAGGCCCTGGCGAATCCGGAAATCCTGGAGGCCTTCAAGGCGGCCGGGAACGACATGCCACCGCCCGGGGCCGCGCCCTCCGGGGGCGACACCAGCACGGCGCCTCCCCCCGAGGCGCCGCGGCCGCGCGTCGAGGTGGAAGAGGTGAAGGGCATCCAGCACACGCCCCCCTCGCGCGCCCGCCGCGGCAAGGCGATCCCGATCTCGGCGGTCGTCGGGTCCGACGTGAAGGGCTTCACCAAGATCATGCTGGAGTACCGGCCCGAAGGCGCGCCCGAGTACCTGGAGCGCGAGATGAAGAAGTCGGGCAGCAAGTACACGGCCGAGATCCCGGCGAACGCCACCGACGGAAACTTGATCACCTACTACATCGAGGCGGACACCGACGACGACAACGCCGACTCGATCGCCACCAGCGGCTCCGAGAAGCGTCCGTACAGCATCGCGCTCTCCGGCTCGTCCGAGGGACGCGAATCGAGCGGTGGCGGCGGCGGGGAGTGTGAAGGCGACGACTGCGAGGAAGAGGCCGGCCGGCCGTACTTCGTCAGCCTGACGGGGGGCATCGGCTACGGCTTCACCACCGGCTACGGCGAGATCAACGACCGCAACAAGGTGAGCCCGGGCTTCGCGCCCGCCTCGGCCGGGCAGATCGCGCCCGAGGTCGGCTACTTCGTCACGCCGACCTTCCGGCTGTCGCTGCAGTTCCGCTATCAGATCGTGTCGGGTACGACGCCGCTGAACCTGGACAAGTACCTGTCACCGGCCTACAAGGCGATGTTCCCGGATGACCTCGAGAAGTGCGGCTCGGACCACCTGTGCAGCACGCGCACGAAGTCGGCCATCGCCGTGCTGGCGCGCGGCACCTGGCTGTTCGGGTCGGGCCTGTTCCGCCCCTACTTCTCGCTGGCGCTGGGCGGCGGGCAGATCCGACACCTGGTGAAGTTCAAGAACTCGCTGCCGCCGGTGTGCGGGGTGAACGGCGATCAGGTGTGCGTCGACACCGTCGTCTCCGGTCCCATCTTTGCCGGGCCGGGCGGCGGCGTGCTGTTCGCGATCCTGCCGAACGTGGGCGTGCTGGTGGACGTCACGTCGGTGCTCGGCTTCCCCAACTTCACGTACAACTTCGATCTCAGCGGCGGCGTCGCCCTGCGGTTCTGAGCGGCGCCGCTCAGGTCTTCTCGGGTTCCCACAGCGGCTCGGGCTCGCCGTACAGCCGGCTGGCGTGCCGGCTCATCACGAACAGCGCGTCCGACAGGCGGTTCAGGTAACGCAGGTTCTGTGAATCGGCCGGCTCCTCGGCGATCAGGCCCACCACCTGCCGCTCGGCGCGGCGGCACACGGTCCGCGCCAGGTGCAGATAAGAGGCGACCAGGCCGCCGCCGGGCAGGATGAAGCTGCGCAGCTCGGGGAGCGATTCGTTCCACGCGTCCATCTCGTGCTCCAGCGCCTCCACATGGCGCTCCGTCACGCGCGGCCGCTGGGGGTGCCGGTCCGGGGGCAGGGTGGCCAGGTCACTGCCCACGTTGAACAGCTCGTTCTGGATCCGGCGCAGGATCGCCTCCAGCGCGGCGGCGCCCGCGGGCGCGCCGCCGTCCGCCAGCGCCGTGCGCGCCAGGCCCAGGCAGGCCATCAGCTCGTCGACGGTCCCGTAGGCCTCGATGCGCGGCGCGTTCTTGGGCACCTTCTGGCCGCCCACCAGGCGCGTCTCTCCGCCGTCGCCTGCCTTCGTGTAGATCCGGTTCAGCCGCACCATGCGGTGGGTTATAAGCGTCCGCGCGCAGCAGGAGCAATGCACATCTCGTCCCAGCCCAGACCGGCCGCCGTCCTCCTCGACGTTGGATTCACGCTGACCTTCCCGGACGCCGCGATCATCGCGCGGCACGCGGCGGAGGCGGGAGTGACGGTCGGCGCCGACGCGCTGGCGCGGGTCGAGGACGAGGCACGCCGCGGGCTGGCCCAGTTCGGCTGGGCGTTCACGCGCGCGCAGGAGGCGGCGCGGCCCAAGACGGGCGGGGCGCAGTTCTTCCAGCGGATGCTGGACCTGGCCGGCGCCACGGCGGGGACGTCGACCCTGGTCGAGGCCAGCCAGCACATCTGGACGCGCCACCTGGAACGGAACGTCTGGTGCCGCGTGGGCCCCGGCGTGGAGGCGGCGCTGGCCCGCTTGCAGGCGGCCGGCATCCGCATGGCCGTCGTCTCGAACAGCGAGGGCACGGTGGAGGCGATGCTGAAGTCGGTCGGCCTCGACCGCTATCTCGAGACGGTGGTCGATTCGTGGGTGGTCGGCGTGGCCAAGCCGGATCCGGCGATCTTCCGGATCGCGCTCGATCGGCTGGGCGTCCCGGCGTCGGCCGCGGTGATGCTGGGCGACGTGCCCGCCATCGACGTCGATGGCGCCCGCGCCGCCGGCGTCACGCCGGTGCTGCTGGACCCGCTGGAGCTATACGGCGACCTGGACGTCCGCCGCGTCCCCGACGTCGCCACCTACGTCGATCAGCTGCTGGGCGCGCGCTGAAGAGGGCCTGAAATGGCCGGCGCCGCGAGAGCGAGGCTCGTCGCGGCGCCGAAAGCCAACCTGGCTGCGAGGGCGTGCTTACGCGACCGCGTCCTTCGCGGCCTTCACCGGGCGGGCCTTCAGCACGCGACGGGCGGGCTTGGCCTTGATGGTGATGGCTTCCTTCGTGAACGGGTTGATCCCGGGGCGCTCCTTCGTGGCCGGCTTCTTGATGACGAGGAACTTCGCGAACCCAGGCAGCACGAACGTACCCGTCTTCTTCATCTCTTTGTGGCCGAGCGTCGCCAGGGACTCCAGCACCCCCGCGACATCCTTACGCGCCAGCTTGGGCTTGTGCGCGTCCGCGATCGCCTGGATCACCTGCGACTTCGTCATCACCTTGGCCATGGGATCTCCTTTCCACTTACCGTGCGTCCGGGTCTTGGGCGCCGCTCGCGCGTCGAGCGCGCACCGTAACTTGGTCGGGCACTGTATCAGGAAGCCTCGCGGATCGGCCAAAAATCAGCGGAAAAGCCGCAGAAGATGCGTTGCAGGTGCGACACGATCCGACAACGTCGGTCAACGTCGCAGGTGATCTTCCGTGGCCTAGATTTCTTGGAGCGCGTTCCGAGATCGGGGATGGCCAGATCGGCCAGGACGATGGCGACCGTGGCCGTGACGACGCTCCGGCAGGCCACGCACGAGCGGTCGCGGCGGCGGATTTCGTTGACCTGCTCATGCGTATAGTAGTAGTGTTTCGTCCACCATGCAGCTGCTCGCGCCGACCCTGGCTTGCTCGGACGCGGTGACATGGCTCCGCTCGCTCGACGACGAGTCCGTCGACCTGGTCATCACCGATCCTCCTTACGAGTCGCTGGAGAAGCACCGCGCGGTGGGGACCACCACACGGCTCAAGGTCAGTAGCGCCTCGAGCAACCAGTGGTTCTCGATCTTTCCGAACGCGCGCTTCCCCGAGCTATTCGCCGAGATTCATCGCGTCCTGCGCGACGACACGCACTTCTACCTGATGTGCGATCCGGAGACGGCGTTCGTGGCGAAGCCGCTGGCCGAGGCGGCCGGGTTTCGCTTCTGGAAGCCGCTGGTGTGGGACAAGGCGACCATCGGCATGGGCTACCACTATCGGTCCCGCTACGAGTTCGTGCTGTTCTTCGAGAAGGGCAAGCGACGGCTGGCCGATCTCGGGATCGCCGACGTGCTGCAGTTCCCGCGGGTGCGCAACGGGTATCCGGCCGAGAAGCCGCTGGCGTTGTCCGAGGTGCTGATCCGGCAGAGCTCGGACCCCGGCGCGCTGGTGATCGATCCCTTCATGGGGTCGGGCAGCGTCGGTGCGGCGGCGCTGCGGACGGGGCGCCGCTTCGCGGGCAACGATCTGTCCGAGGGGGCGGTCGCCCACACGCGGGCGCGGCTGGACGCGATCGCCGCCGAGCTGGCCAAGCCGGCCGCGCTCGCCGGTTGAGACCGCTTCGGTCGACTGCGCGACGCTAGTCGTCGGCGTCGGTCGCGGTCGGCCCGTCGGGGATCTTCTCGGGCAGGCCGAAGTACAGCGTCAGCCAGTCGCGCAGCTCGTCGAACTCCACGGCCTTGCCGCTGGCGATCAGGAACGACCGCATGTTGGGCGTGAACCCCTCGCCGGCGAAGACGACCAGGCCGCGGATGGGCCAGGCGGCGATGTCCTGGATCGTCGAGGGGATCTTCTCCTCGGCCGTGCCTTGCGTGCCCTGGAACTTGCACTCGATGCCCAGCGTGCGCCGGGTCTCCTGGTGCGTCAGCACGATGTCGATGCGGCGCACGGCTCCCCAGATGCGTCGGGCCACCCGCACCTGCGTCCGCACCTGCAGCCCCAGCGACAGCGCCAGCTGCCGGACCTGCTGGACCAGCTCGTCGCCGCTGAAGACCGCTGTGGCACGTCCGGGCATGGCTACTTGATCAGCAACTCGGCGATCTTGCCGCGCCCGTCGCCCTTGCTGTTCACGGGACGCGAGGCCAGCACCCGGATGGTATCGAACCCATCCTTGTACAGATACGCTGCCGAGGACGAGTTCGACAGCACGACGTGAACCCCTCGTCTCTTCAGCTCCAGCGCCGCGTCCCGCAACCGCTCCTGATCCTTGTGCGTGAAGCCCTCGGCCGTGTACGAGGTGAAGTTGGAGGTGAGGGACAGCGGCACGTATGGCGGATCCAGGTACACGAAGTCGTTTGGCTGGACGTCCCGCAGCGCGTCCTCGAAGTCCCGGTGCTGGATCTTCGCGCCCTCCAGGGCCGTCGCGCAGGCGCGCAGGTTCGCGGCGTCGAAGAACCGCGCATCCTTCTTGTGGCTACCGAAGGGGACGTTGAACTTGTTCTGGCTGTTCACGCGGTAGAGCCCGTTGAAGCCCGTCTTGTTCAGGAAGATGAACCAGGCGGCCACCTCGACGTCGCTCTCGCGGTCGATGTCACGCTCGCGCATCCACTCGAAGAAGCTGCGCTCACGGGAGAAGCCCTCCAGGCATCGGATCACGGCTTCCACGCTCTCCTTGATCCCCCGATACGTCCGGACCAGGCGCTCGTTCAGGTCGGAGAGGCAGGCCGGCTTGTCGGCGGCCAGCGAGAAGAAGACGGCGCCGCCGCCCAGGAAAGGCTCGTGATAGGTCCCGTACTCGGGCGGGGCGTGCCGCGCGATCTCTCTCAGCAGCTGGCGCTTGCCGCCCGCCCACTTCACGAACGGCTTGGCCCGGTTGACGGGGGCGCCGCGCTCCACCGGCGCCTTCGCGCGAACCGCGGTGGGCTTCCGCGCCTTCGCCGTCTTGCGGGGGCGGCGGCTGGCGAGCGCCTTCGTCTTCTGGCGGGCGGCGCTCGCCTTGCCTTGCCTGTCGCCCGCTGCCTTCTTCGTCTTCGCCATGAACCGCCCGCTCGGGGCGTCGGGCGCAGAGGCTATCGCCGGCGGTGGATCACGTCTAGACCCGACCGGCGTGCTAAGGACCCGCGCATGGCAAACATCGACGAGATCCAGAAGCAGTTGGAGGCGCGCCTGGCGCCCGCCATCGCCGAGCTGACGGGGGCCAGCAAGGAGTCGGACCTGGCGCTGGCCCGCGCCCTGATCCACCGGGGGGTGCACCTGCTGGCCGAGCGACGCGCGGGCGAGTTCTGCGGCCTGGCCACCTACCTGGCGGAGATGCTGGGCCACGCCCACGGCCTGATGCATGGCGCGGATCCCGCCGCGCCCGCGCACGGCGACCGGCCCCATTAGCAGGCTGAATCCGGCACCGCTTCGCGGCGTCGAGCTCCGGCGTCCCGCTCCGTGACCACCCCCGCCGGACCGGCATCCCACGTCCCCGGGTAGGGTCGGGGCGTCACCCCTCTAGCGCTGGGAAGTTTTTCCACTAGACTACCGCGCCTTTCCGGCAGTGGGCCGTTTCGCGCTTCCGGAAACCGCCCCTCGCCTCGCTCGCATCGCAATCTGGCTCCGCGCACCAAAAGGAAAAAAGTCACATGGCCTCGATCGCATTGGAAAAAGTCCGCAACATCGGGATCTCGGCGCACATCGACTCGGGCAAGACCACGCTCTCCGAGCGCATCCTGTTCTACACCGGCAAGATCCACCGCATCGAGGAGGTGCGTGGCAAGTCGGGCGTGGGCGCCAAGATGGACTCGATGGATCTCGAGCGCGAGAAGGGCATCACGATCCAGTCGGCGGCCACGTACTGCATCTGGAACGGCTACAACATCAACCTGATCGACACCCCCGGCCACGTCGACTTCACCATCGAGGTCGAGCGCGCGCTGCGCGTCCTCGACGGCGCGGTCCTGGTCCTGTGCGGCACCTCGGGCGTGCAGTCGCAGTCGTACACCGTCGATCGCCAGATGCGCCGCTACAACGTGCCCCGCATCGCCTTCATCAACAAGCTGGACCGCGCCGGCGCCGACCCGGCCCGCGTCACCGGCCAGTTGAAGGAGAAGCTGCGCCATAACACCATCACCATCCAGCTCCCCATCGGCGCCGAGGGGGACTTCGAGGGCATCATCGACCTGGTGAAGATGAAGTCCTTCTTCTTCGACGGTGACAACGGCGAGGACATCCGCGAGGAGGAGATCCCGGCCGACCGTCTGGAGGAGGCGAAGGCGGCGCGCCACGCCATGATCGCGGCCATCGCCGATCACGACGACGAGATGGCCGAGATGTTCCTGATGGAGCAGGAGCCGAGCATCGAGCAGATCGACGCCGCCATCCGCCGCGTCACCATCGGCCTGAAGATGACGCCGGTGTTCATCGGCTCGGCCTACAAGAACAAGGGCGTGCAGCTGATGCTGGACGGCGTCCTCAAGTACCTGCCCAATCCGAAAGAGGTGCAGAACGTCGCCCTCGATCAGAACAACAACGAGGCGAAGATCATCCTCGAGTCCGACGCCAAGAAGCCGTTCGTGGGCCTGGCCTTCAAGCTGGAGGACGGCAAGTACGGGCAGCTGACCTACATGCGCGTGTACCAGGGCTCGCTGGCCAAGGGCGACTTCATCGTCAACAACTCGTCGGGCCGCAAGCGCGTCAAGGTGCCGCGCCTGGTCCGCATGCACTCGAACGAGATGAACGACATCGACTCGGCGTCGGCGGGCGACATCGTCGCGCTGTTCGGCGTGGAGTGCGCCTCGGGCGACACGTTCACCACCGAGGACATCAACTACACGATGACCTCGATGCACGTGCCGGACTCGGTCATCTCGCTGGCCGTCACGCCGAAGGACAAGGGCTCGACGCAGAACTTCTCCAAGGCGCTGAACCGTTTCACGAAGGAGGATCCGACCTTCCGCGTCCACCGCGACGAGGAGTCGGCCCAGACCATCATCAGCGGCATGGGCGAGCTGCACCTCGAGATCTACATCGAGCGCATGAAGCGCGAGTACGCGACCGAGGTGGTGGCGGGCAAGCCGCAGGTGGCGTACCGCGAGGCCATGAGCCAGAAGTCCGAGTTCAGCTACACGCACAAGAAGCAGACCGGCGGCTCCGGCCAGTACGGCAAGGTGGCGGGCTACATCGAGCCGCTGCCCGCCGAGCACGAGACGGGCTACGAGTTCGTGGACGAGATCGTGGGCGGCTCCATCCCCCGCGAGTTCATCCCGGCCTGCGACAAGGGCTTCCGCGAGGCCATGAAGAAGGGGCCGCTGATCGGGTTCCCCATCGTCGGCGTGCGCTGCGTGATCAACGACGGTCAGTCCCACCCGGTCGACTCGTCGGAAATCGCGTTCCGTACCGCGGCGCTGATGGGCTTCCGCGAGGCTTACGAGCGCGCCAAGCCCACCATCCTCGAGCCGATCATGCGCGTCGAGGTGCAGTTCCCGGAGGAGTTCCAGGGCGCCGTCCTCGGCCAGATCAACCAGCGCCGCGGGACCATCGTCTCGACCGAGAAGCTGGAGGGCTTCGTGCAGGCCATGGCCGAGGTGCCGCTGAACGACATGTTCGGCTACTCGACCGATCTGCGCTCGGCCACCCAGGGCAAGGGCGAGTTCACCATGGAGTTCGCCAAGTACGCCGAGGTGCCGAAGCAGAACCGCGACGCGATGATCGCCGAGTACAAGGCGAAGCGCGAAAAAGAGCGGGCGTAGCGACCTCTCACAGCGACGACAGGAAGGCGGCCAGGGCCGCCTTCTCGTCGCTGGTGAGGCCGATGCCGAACCGGCCGTTGTAGAAGCCCACCACACCGGACAGCGTGGAGGCGCTGCCGTTGTGGAAGTAGGGCGCGCGGGCGGCCAGTCCGCGCAACGTGGGGACCTTGAAGGTGGCCACGTCCTTGAACGCGCCGCTGATCAGCGCGCGTCCCGGGTCGCTGGTCTGCACCTGGTTTCCGGTGCTGCGCTCGCGCAGCGTGTAGACGGGCAGCTCGGTGCCCGCGCGCGCCGCGCTGGCCAGGCCCAGATCGAAGAAGCGTCCGCTCGAGTTCGAGCCGGCGCCGGGGGCGTCGTGGCAGGTGCTGCAGGTGACGGTCACCGTCGGCTGGTCGGCCGTGGTCAGCCCGGCGACGCCGGTCACCGCGAACGCGCGCGTGTTGAACAGCTGCTCGCCGAGCGCGATCTGGCGGCGAGCGTCCGCGTCACTTCCCTGCGGCTCGGTGGCCTGCCAGGGGGCGTACAGGGCGAAGACGTTCGGCGTGAACGGGTTCGCGGGGTCGGCGCCGTTCGGGTCGTTGATGCCCGGATAGAACGTCTGCTGCGCCAGCGCCAGCGGGCCGCCCAGCGCCGAGGCGCCGTTCAGCGGTCCGGCGGTCACGTTCGTCGCCTGCGCGGAGAATACGCTCAGCTCGAAGTTCACGATGCCGGTGATGCGGCCGGCCTCGAGCGGCGTCGCGGCCTGGCTGTGCCCCAGCACGGCGTCCCCCGCCTGCGACGCCAGGGCGCGCAGCAGCGTGTTCGTCGGGTCGTCGTGGGTGACCAGGCCCTCGCGCCCGTCCCACATCACCGTCGAGAGGAACGGCAAGTTCGCGGCGGGCAGGGGACGCCGGAACAGCGACAGCTCGCCGGCCGAGGCGTACCCGTAGGGATCGGCGACGGCGACCAGGTCGAAGTCCGCGTTTGCCGGAACCGGTAGCCCCACCCGGATCAGCCCCCTGGACAGCAGCAACGCGTAGGCGGTGCGGCGCGCCTCCGGTGTCGATACGTCGGCGAGCGGCGACACCGCGCCGTCGACGGGGCGGAACAGAGGATCCGTGCCGTCGGTGGCATCGAAGCGCGCCTGGGCGCCCGCCGGCGTCAGCGACATCGCTTGAGCGGCGGCGTGGCAGGTCGCGCAGCCGCGCCCATTCGTGCCGAGGGGCGCGTTGAAGTCGTCGGCGCCGTCGGTCAAGGCGCCGCCCAGGCGCAACGTGATCGCGGAGCCGGCGGCGTCGTCGCTGGTGAGGGTCGTGAAGGCGGCGCCACCTGTCCCGGTCGCGCCGCCGCTGCCCGGCGCGGGTCCGCCCACGGGCGCGCCGCTCGCGCCCGCGGCGCCATTCGCGCCGCCCGTTCCCGCCGGGGGGGATGCCTGCCCACCCCCGCCGCCCTGGGCCTGACCGCCGGCGCCTCCCGCGGAGGCGGCCGCGGCGCCGCCGGTCGCCGTCGTCGGGCTGGCGCCGCCCGATCCCGCCGGCGCGACCCCTCGGCCGCCGCTGGCGCTCCCGATGGCGCCACCGGTGGCGGCGGGCATGTTCGTCTCGCCCCCGGTCGCGGTGCCGCTGGCGCCGCCCGACATCGCGGGCGCGCCGGCCTGACCGGACACGCCTGCGGCACCGCCCAGCGCGCCCCCACGCCCGCCGGTCGCGCCGCCGCTGCTCGCGCTTCCGCCGGTGCCGGAGCTGCCGCCGGCCATGCCCGGAGCGTCGCCGCTACCAGGGCCGCCTGAGCCGCCTCTATCGCCGCCGTCGGGCGAGATGGGCCCGCCGGCCACGCCGCCTGTCGCGGTCACGCCGCCAGCGCCCCCGGTGGAGGAGTCGGGCGCGCCGACGGTGCCGCCGCTGCCCGAACCGTTACCGCCGGGAATCGCGGACTCGGGCGCGCGGCACGAAGTCAGGACCACGCTGGCGAGGCTGACCAGGCCTATCGTGGCAGCGGTCACCCGACACGCCCGCCGCGCCGCCGACCCGACCGATTTTTGCCGCGAAGATATTCTGTAACCGGCCACCATAAGTTCCGACATGGTCGGCCGCCGGTGCAAGGCGCGATCCTGCGGTTGGCGAAGCGCGTTGCGTTCGGCGCGCCTGCCGGGCTACTTCAAGGCGCAGCTGACGGACGCGTCCCGCGATTCGGTGCTGGTGCTGGTCGGCGTACAGGTCGAGTTCGTGCAGATCTGGAACAGCGTCGAGGCGTCGGCGTTCTTGCAGTCGGCGGCGTCGGCGATCAGGCGGTAGCAGGGCGTGTTGTCGAGCGTGTTCGAGCACTCGTCCAGGGCGCGCGACATCGTCTTCTTCGTGGTCGTGTCGGTGATGGTCTGGCTGACCTGGCAGACATGGCCGCCATCCTTCTTGGTGGCGATGTTCGGGCTGACGCACGAGGCGCCCAGCTTCTGGTGAAGCTTGTCCGCGATGCCGTTCATCGCCGTGGCGAACGTATCGGCGCAGATCGGATAGAGGACACCGTTCGTGCCGAAGGCGGACACCCACTGCGCGATGCGCACGGCGGGGTCGCCGTATTCGGGCGGACCGCCGTTGGGCGCCGGAAAGACGCACGAGTGATCGATGTTGGGGTCCGTCTCGCCGTTCGCGTTCTGGTAGGGGACCACGCGATAGGTCGCGCCCATCGACTCGACAGGACCGGTGATGGCGGCCACCAGGATGTCGTCCTGGTCCTCCTTCAGCGACTTCACGTACCTGGTGAAGAGGTCGACGGTGGGCCACAGGTGACCCATCGTGGGATCCGGGTCGCCCTTGTGTTCGCCCTCCGGGATGGTCACCAGCGGATCGGTCCTGGGACCGGTGTCTTCAGCCGAGACGCAGTTGCGCAGGACCACGCCCCCCGTGCCGGGGCTGCTCGGGGTGCTCATGCTGCCGCCCGGAAGGTCGAAGGTCTTCGTGGTGAAGTCATACCCGTGCGGGGGCGGGTTGCCGTCACAGACGTGCCCGAACTCGTTGCAACGATAAGACCACAGCGCGCCCAGGCCCGACGCGTCGGCCGCGCTGTTCACGGCGGGCGTCAGCAACAGCGAGTTGTCGGCGACCGAGCAGTCGTCCTCGTTCGTCACCATCACGATCGCCAGGATCGCGTCGCCGCGCAGAAAGCCGCCGTTGTCGGGGTCCTTGTCCAGCGGCAGGTCAGCCTTCTCCAGCGCCGTCAGCGTCGACTTGAACTGACTCTCGAAGCCGCACCCGTTCTGACCGAGCAAGGCCATGCACTGGAACAGCGGGCGGATGTCGCCGTCGAAGTTCGGCGGGTTGTCGGCGGTCCCGTCGCCAGTCTTCAGGTATTTCTCGCCCGCGTGGAGATCGGGGCAGGCGCCGCTGCCCACGCCGCCGGGGCCCTGCTGAAACTTTCCGCCGTCGTCGCCAGGGTTCCCCGGCATGCAATCGTTGACGTCGCCCCATGCGCCGGCGCCCTGCGACGACGAGATGACGCCGACATGCAGGTCCGGCAGCTGACCATTCTGGTCCACCAGCTTGTCCATGAACATGGGCAGCTGCGCCGCCAGCTTCGCCTGCAGTGGGGCCATCGAGGACGAGTCGTCGATCATGAAGATGATGTCCAGCTTGTGATTGACGTTCTGCCGAAACGACCGCACGTCCACCACGGAGGGGGCCGGCGTCGGCGCGGCCAGACGGTGGTCGGCGCAGGCCCACAGCGCCACGACCACCGGCGCGCAGAGGAGCCAGCGCAGGCAGCGCCAGGTTCTGGATACACGAATCCCATCGGGCAGCGGACGGCGCATGGGCAGACTCCGGCCAAAACGGAGGAGAACGCGCGCCCGGGGCGTGCGGGTCGGCGCCGACCGGCGGGCGGTGCTCCGCGCCGATCTGCCGCCCCTGCCGAGCGCGCCGCGTTCCGTTTCCCCTCAAGTGCCGCGCGGGCGTCGATTCTTCTCATCTATTTTCTTCGCTCGGCGACGGGGGGAGCGAGGACCACCCGGGACCCGGGTGGCCCCGCGGCCATCGCACCGCTCGCCGGCGAGGTGGCCGGTCGAAAGGCGTGGTAAGCATCGCTCGAGCTCGGAGGCGGCGCCGGTGGTCGCGTCCTCCGGCAATGCCTCTCCTCTTCCATCCCGTCCCGTCGAATGAGTCCTCGCTCTCCCCGGTTCGACCTCGCGGTTGCCGTCGCGATCGGATTCTTCTGCCTGGCGATCTACCTGGCCACGGCGTGTCCGACGATCTACGTGGGCGACTCGGCCGAATTCTCCGAAGCCACCGCCGTCTTTGGAATTCCCCACCCGCCCGGCTATCCGCTCTACACGCTGCTCGGGGGGCTGTTTGCACGGGTCGCCCGCTGGGGCGACTTCGGTCATCGCGCCAATGTCTTCTCGGCCGTGTGCGCGGCGCTGACGGCGTCGGCGCTCTGGCTATGGCTGCGCCAGCAGAAGGTGGCGCGTGTGGCCGCGGCGCTGGGGACGCTCACCCTGGCGTCGGGGGTCGTGTTCTGGTCGCAGGCCGTCTGCGCCGAGGTGCACGCGCTCAACTGTCTCCTGCTGGTCATGTCGCTGGGGGTCGCTTCCCGCGCGGCGGAGCAGCCGACGCGCGCGCGCATGTTCCTGTGCGGGATCACGGTCGGCTTGCTCGTGGGGCATCGCAACCTGAACCTCATCTTCGTTCCCGGCGTCCTCGCGGGGGTCGCGCTCCGGTGGGTGCGTCTTCCCAGGCGGGCCGACACGCTGATCGCCATGCTGGCCGGTGGGGTCACCAGCCTGGCCCTCTATGCCTACCTGCCGCTGGCGGCGTCGCACCACCCCCCGCTCGCGATGGGCGAGCCCGATTCCTGGTCGCGATTCTTTTTCGTGGTGACGGCGCATCCTTATGTCCGCCACCTCGCCTCGACCAGCGCCGCGACCAGTGCCCGGCGGCTCTCGTCATTCTTGCTGGGCTTGCCTGCCAACCTCGGCGTGGCGATCGTGGCCGTTCCCCTGGGGATCGGGACGCTTCGCCGGTCCGAGGGGGGCGGGGCGTCGCTGTTCGCCCTCGCGTGGATAGGCGTGACCTGCGCCGTGTTCTCGTCGCTCTACAACGTCCTGGACGTGGAGTCGTATTTTCTCCCGACGCTGGTCTGCCTGGCCGCCATCGCCGCGATCGGGTTCGCTCGTCACGTTCACCGGCGCGGCGTCGCGGTGGGACTGGCCCTGGCGACGGCAGGGTTGATGGCGGTGAACTTCAGCTCGGTGAACCTGAAGCACCAGCGCATCGGCCGACAGTACGGGGAGGACCTGCTGAATTCCGTCCCCCCCGACGGTCTCTTGCTGTCGTTCGGGGATACGGCGACTCACGCGCTCTGGTATCTGCAGGATGTCGAGAATCGACGTCCCGACGTCGTCACGGTCAGCGTGGACGAGATCTCCGCGTGGTACCTGGCCAGGTTGAGCCGGCGAAGCGAGGTCGACTGGCCGCCGCTCGGCCCAGCGGAAGAGTGGCTCCCCCAGTTGGTGAAGCGCAACCTCGCCTCGCGAAGGATCTGCATGACCCAGCCGATGGCCATCGCGCCGCCGGGCTGGACACCGCTGCCCAGCGGGCTGGTCTTCTGCCTCGGCGAGAGAGGCGCTGCAGAGGGCGCGGTGGCGGCGTCCCTGGAATTCTGGAACCGGTCGACGGTGCCTGCCGCGCGCGAGGGCCACCATGGCGACATCCACGAGGAGATGACGCTCTTCGCGTATGCCCTCGCCAGATACAACCTCGTTCGCCTCCTGGTCGCGATGGATCGCGAGGGGGAGGCCCGGGCGCAGGCCGGCCAGCTGGTCGCCTCCCACCCGGACAAGGTCGAGAGCGCCATCGAGGCGTCTCTGTCCGCCGTTGGTCGACAGGTGTCCCGGCGGTTCGAGTTCGCTGCCCGCGCCCAGCAGCTGCTCTCGATGCCCAGGTGGGACCGCCCGGCGCTCCTGCAGATCTTCGAGCTGAACTGAGTGGCGCTCGCGACGCGCGTCGCGCTTCGGCCGGGCTCGCCTCGCTCGGTCAACCGGGCTACGGGTGAGGCCCGCGCCCGATCAGCGCGCTCGCTTTTTTCGCGGGGGCTGCAGCTCGCGCAGCATTCCGCGCAAGGAGGCGGGCGGATCACCGTCGGCCGCGCGCTTCATGTCGCCGCCCTCGTCGCGGGCGATCTCGACCAGTAGGCGCTTCGAGACGACGGAGCGGGGAGCTTTCTCGGCGACGTCGTCCTTGGTCGCCCATTCGTCCCGGTGCTTGATCAGCAGCCAGGCCGGGCGCTTCTGTCCGGGGCGCTGTCCCGTACGGATCAACACCCACGAGCCGCGCAGCTTCTCGCCCGCCAGCGAGAACTTCAGCTCTCCGGCTTCCAGCGCGGCGTCGACGTCGGACACCTCCGGCGTCCAGGTGCCGCGATCCCAGATCATGACCGTACCGCCGCCGTACTGCCCGGCAGGGATGATGCCCTCGAACGCGTTGTACTCGATGGGATGGTCCTCGACGGGCATGGCCATCCGCTTGGTGGCCGGGTCCAGCGACGGCCCCTTGGGCACCGCCCAGGACAGCATCACGCCTCGCCATTGCAGGCGAAAATCGTAGTGCAGCGCCGTCGCGCGGTGCTTCTGAACGACGAACGCCAGCTTCGCCGCCGCTGGTCTGGCGCCTGTGGCGCGGCGCCGCACGGGCTTCCCGGCCGGTTCGGAGGTCACGTCGAAGCGACGCTTGCGGCGGTATTCATCCAGAGCCATCAGGCACCTCCCGCGCGGGCAGAGAACCCCGGACCGCGGAGGACGGCCGGTAGATCCGCACGTCGACCTCGCTGGCGTAGTGAACCAGCGGCTGATCGTACGCCGGCAGAATGATGCGCGATGCGCTGGCCAGCTCTTCGGTCAGCTCGTCGGCGCGCGCCGGAGCCAGCGGATACGGGGCATGCCACACCCGCGCGGTGCGCAGGGCGCGGCCATCCCAGCTGTGCAGCAGGTAGCGTTCGACCAGAAAGAACTCCAGCGTGCCGGGCGCCGCGGCGCTGGCGGGGGCGGTGGGCCAGTAGCGGCAGGCGAAGGACGCCTGCGCCCCGGACCCACGCCGCCGGCTGGCGAACGTGATGCCCTGGGGTCGGCCGGACATCGTGATGTCGGCCAGGTGGTAGGGCAGCTTGTAGGCCAGGCGCGCGCCCCACACCGCGAAGCGACTCGCGGCGTCCAGGCTGAAGAAGAACACGCCGGGATCCCGCCCCTGGCGGTGCACGTACG
>Ga0207695_10000785_pt1 | contig 59941 bp, 64 predicted proteins | sample KBSC54metaG_FD_184354 | JGI IMG/M metagenome (GOLD analysis project Ga0207695, IMG submission 184354) | Corn rhizosphere microbial communities from Kellogg Biological Station, Michigan, USA - KBS C5-4 metaG (SPAdes) (version 2) | ecosystem: Host-associated > Plants > Roots > Rhizosphere > Soil...
CTACACGTCTTACTAATCAGCTGGCGGATGAAATTGAACGATGTTATGAGCAGAGTGCCACTCTTGAGACGTTAGAAGAGGAGTTGCAAAAGGTAGGAGCGGCAAAGCAAAAGATAAAGTTGAGCGTTGAAAGAAATAAGGCCAAGGCTAAAAAGTTGCGAAAAAGACTCTCAAAAGAGTTCTTTGTCTCGAAGCAGCTGGTTGAAGATTTTCAGCTTTATTAAACGTGGTAGATAAGAAAAAATTGCCGTTGGTTCTCCAGTCGCAAAAAAGCCAAAAAAGTACGGCTTCTTAATCTAATAAATTGGGTTTCTGCTGTATACTATTTCTATGCGTCAAGCATTGAATAGATGGACGCGAAGAAGCTTGTTCAAGGCATTCTGTAGTGCCCTGTTTTTTGCCGTGCTCTTAGGGACTACTGCGCTCTTCATTCAACCCGTTACAGTCACGGAAGGGTCAGGAAGTTTTAACCTTTCAGGAACTATTTATTCTGATACTGGCACTACAGTTTTTGACTGTTCGGCCACCAATCTTACCATCAAGGTTTCCATAAATGGTGCCGCTGTTACCAGTACTACGTGTACCACGTCGGCTGGAACCTATTCATTTGTGGGGCTTACGGCCCCAAGTGCTGGGCAGCCTATTGCCGTATTTATCAGTAGTACAAATACCCAGCAAGCCACCAGGGTGACTCGGTATAATACTGGCGATATTTCTGGCTTTGATCTTTATCAGAACTATCTAATAGTTGGTCACTTGGATAGTGGACCCATCACTAACTCTGACTTAACTACTGCACGGACAACTGCTGACACAGGTATTCGCTACACCACCTCCAGTGGGAATCTAACCGTCAACACCAACATTGGTCTCTACGTCACTGCTGGTAAAACTTTCTCTCCTGGAGGAACTGTCACAACGCAAGGCACGGGAAATACCGGTCACCTAGTTATCGCCACAGGGGCTACCTTAAATATGGCTGGCAATAATTTGTCTGTTCGTGGCTCATTTACAAACAGCGGGACGTATACACCAGGGAGCAATACTACTACGTTGACTGGGACCGCGACAACTTTGACTATTACCTCGGGCGGCACGGTATTCAATAATCTTACGCTCAATGGAAGTTCGGGTATCTACACCGTAAATGATGCCGCTAGTGTTAGTGGTGACCTTACCATTACTGCCGGTACTCTTAGTGGCACAAACAATGTAACGGTCAATGGAAATGTGGCGGGCCCCGGCACAATTTCGCTGACTGGTGGACTGTTTGAGCAGCGTGTTGCTGCTAGTAAAAACTTTGGTACGGGATCAGGCACTAATAACTGGTCATTTAATGACTTAAAATTTTCTAACTCAACAAGCTCGGGAATTACTATTACTACGACTGCAGGAACGGGCACTGAGACAGTGAAGGGTACATTAACTTTAGGTGGAGGTTCAGATAGCGCGGGGGGAACTACAACTCTTGATGCAGGGTCTCGCAGCTGGACCCTTTCTGGTACTACTGGTACGCCTTTTGTCTTGAATTCTTCCCCGGCGGCCTCATTTACCGCAAGCTCATCAACATTTAGCTATACGGGTGATAATGGTTCAGGCAATACTACGGCAGCTTCCGTTACCTATAACAATTTAATTTTAAGTAAGGCTACAGAAACTTTTGTGATGGGTGGAGATATAACTACGGGTAATTTGACTGTTACAAATGGTACTTTTTCCACCAGCGGAAATTTAACCATAACCGGGACCCTTACAGTAACAGGAACTCTTAATGGCACAGCTAATGTCACGCTTAACGGATCTACAACTGGCATAGGTACTGTTACCTTAACAGGTGGTACATTTGAACAACGGATTTCTGTTGATAGTACTTTTGGAGGCAGTTCTGGAAGCAATACTTGGGCTTTTAATAATCTCACCTTTGATAATTCCGATACCACTGATCACGCAATTACGATGGGCGCTGCCACTGGAGGCATCACCATTTCTGGAGTACTTAAGGTTGGGGGAAATAGTGATACGAATATAACAACAGTGGCTGCAGGATCTCGCACGTGGACGTTATCTGGTACTACAGGTACCCCAATCAATATGACCTCTCATGGTGCTATTACTGTAGGTACTTCTACGTTTACGTTTACCGGGGATAATGGCTCAGGTAACACCACTATTCCTTCTATCTCCTTCTATAATCTAACACTCAATAAATCTACGGAGACGTTTGTAAATGCGGGTAATATTACAGTGAATAATATCCTGACAATTTCAAGTGGAACTTTTACTACTACTTCAAGCACCTTATTGAGCATTGGCGTTCAAGTGGTAGTGGGTTCTACGGGCTTACTAAATGGTACCGGAAACGTTACGTGTAATGGTCAGGTTGGCCCTGGTGCCGGTCAGATTACTATGACTGGCGGTACGTTTGAGATTCGTGTAGCTGTGGCTGCCACACTTGGATCAACAAATACCACTACGTATACCTTCTTTAACTTGATACTTTCAAACTCAGATTCAGTAAGCCATACAATCACTGCCAATACAGCTACTAATTATGTGGTTAGTAATACATTTCAAGTTGGTAAAACAGGCGACAGTGCTGTTGTGTTGAATGCTGGCTCGCGCTTCTGGACTCTTTCTGGAACAACGGGAAGTCCGCTAAGCGTAGTTTCGCCAGCTTCAATTACCTTCAGCACCTCAACCTTTACCTTTAGTGGTGATAATGCCTCGGGTAATACTACTATTCCTGTGTTGAGTTATAACAACCTCACCATTAATGGCAGTACGGAGACCTATGTAATGGCGGGTGGCTTCACTGTGGGTGGTAATCTTGCCTTGACCAACGGTACATTCTCAAATGGAGGATTCAACTTGATTATTGCAGGCAGTATTAGTGGAAGTACGGGAACGCTCTCAGGAACGGGTAATGTAACACTTAACGGCGGGACCAATGGTAATTTTGCCTTAAATTTGACAGCAGGTACTTTTGAAGAAAGGGTAGGTGCCGATACCACTGTAGGTATTAGCAGTGGTACCAATACTTGGAACGTTAATAATCTCACCTTTTCTAATTCTGACGGTAGCTCAGGACACACTATTACCCAATCTGGTAATAGCTTGACTATCAATGTGGCAGGGGTGATGCAGATTGGTAAAAGTAGTGATGCCCAAGCGACAACTTTCATAGCTAACCGAACATTTGTACTCAACGGTACTAATGGAACGCCATTGCAGATAACCACATCACCTGCTGCTACTCTAACGACTAGCTCTTCTTCAAGCTTCACTTTTGCTGGGAATAACCCAAGCGGCGATACAATAATTCCTGCCATAAATTACGGCGGTCTCTTGGCAGTTAATAACAGTTCTGAGACCTATGATATGGCAGGTCCTACAACCGTTGGTCACCTAACTCCTTTAGCTGGTATGTTAGCAAGTGCGTATGATATGACAGTTACAATCCAGGCTAACGGTAGTTCTGGAGGAGATCTCAACTTTACTGGCGGTACATTTACCTACTGTAGTTCAATAGACCACACATTTGGCGGAGCGTCTGGGGATACGTGGACTTTTAATAATATTTCTTTCTGTAACCCTGATGGTAGTTCCGCACATTCCATTACGGTAACCCCTGGTTCAAATGTAGTGAATGGAATCATGCAGGTAGGAATGCCTGGAGATGTAAATAGCTTTTCCATAGCAGGAGGGAACTGGACTTTTAATGGTACCAGTGGCACTCCTTTACGGCTTCTTTCTTCTCCTGCTGCTAGTTTTACCACAAGTCCCAATGCAACTTTTGCGGGAAACAATCTTTCGGGTAATACTACAATTCCTGCAATAAACTATGCCAATCTAACGTTTAACAACAGTTCGGAAACATATGTATTGAGTGGTTCAACAACTGTTTCTAACGCACTGACTATAGCTGCGGGCACGTTAGATGTTGATGCTAGCCAGAACTATCCTCTATCAGTGGGAGGGAACTGGCTTAATCAAGGAATCTTTTTGGCCCGTAACGGCACCGTCACTCTTACTCCTCTGATAAGTGGACTCACTCTCACTACCGGTGGCAGCGCCTTTTACAATCTCATAATGAATGGGGGTGGCACGGCAACTTCTTTTATCGAACAAGATGCTCTGACAGTGAGTAACAACCTTACTCTTACAATGGGCGGCTTGGACACAAATAGCACGGGAAATTATTCTCTTACTATTGGTGGTAGCCTCAGTGAGGTTGCCGGCAGTGGATCGCTGAGCACTAATGGCAGTACCGTAACCTTTAATGCTACCTCTACAGGTAAAACCATAGGGAGTGGCTTTGTCTTTTATAACCTCGTATTTAACGGAAATGGCGGTGGTTGGACACTGAGTGATACTACGGTAAAAGGGAATCTAACCTTAACTCAAGGTACTGTTACTACAACGGGTTCAACTATTACTTTAGCTGGTACCACCACGCAAACTCTTTCAGGAGGATTCACCGGTAGCTCAGCCTTCAATAACCTGACTATTACCAATACTTCGGGAAGCAACGCTAATGGGAATGAACTTACTAGTTTTGTCCCAGGAGTTATTTTTGCTGGAGATACTGCTATCAACGGGGTTTACACAATTACTACGCCAAGTGTGCGGGTTCAATACACAAGTGGCTCAACCCTTACCGTGAATACTGTTAACTGGAATGGACAATCTACCAGTACTCCAATCTATTTCCGTAATTCGGCTACAAGTGGAACTTGGAAGTTAAAGATTACTGGTACTCAAACGAGTGTTTCGAATCTCAACGTTTCACGCTCTAATGCAAGTAGTGGTAATGCAGTGAAAGCAGCTACAGGAAACAACGTGAGTGGTGGTAACAATGCTAACTGGAGTTTCTTTGTTCCAGCAGACCCTACCTCGCTTGCTCAAACTACCACAGCGGGAGGAGTTGTACTTCAAGTTGCACAGGCTACTAATACCACGGGTATTACGTTTGGCGCTACCGTTGCCGAGGCTGATACTTCGCCTACATTGCAATTGTGTATTGAGGTAGAGCCAACGAGTACCGACTTCACCGGTGCTGCCACCTGTACATCTGCTACTACCTTGTCTGGCACAAGCTTGGCCACTACATTAAACCAGGTATTGGCGCCCAATGTTGCGTATCACTGGCGCGCTCGAACAGTAGATTCTGCTGGTTATACTTCAGCTTGGGTAACCTTTGCTGTTGGTACTGATTTTGTCATTGATACCATCGCTCCAACCGCTCCAGGTATTCCTTCTACAGATACTCCAACTCTTGAGACCACTCCTACCTGGGTTTGGGCTGCGTCTACGGATGCATTAAGCGGCCTGGCAACGAATGCCTACGTAGTGCAATGGTCAACCGATAGCAATTTTTTCACCATCTTAGGGAGTGCCACTACCAACACGCCAACCTATGTTCACTTACTTGCTTTAATACCTGGTGACTACTACTTCCGGGTGAACGCAACCGATCAAGCGGGAAATATTTCAGATTGGTCTCCAGTTGGGCTGCTCTCAGTAGTAGTATTACCAACTACCAAATCACCGCTTCCACCCAGTGAAACTCCTACAACGAGTACCACTACCACTTCTTCATCTCCAAGCCCAACTATTTCTCCAACGCCAGGAACGGAAACAGCTCCTACTCCTGTGCCAGTGCCATTATTGTTCCGAAGTGGCCCCCAGTCACTTGGGGTAATGGGGTTGTATAGTTTTACTACAACGCCTTTCTTGCGTTCATACTTAGACCTTGCAGCTGCCTTCCCAAATTTGGCGGCAACCTTAGAAAGTGACGGAATTACGCGTCCAGGGCAGTTGGGTAAACTACGAAATGCACCTATTACGCTTCCAGCTACTTCAAATCTGAAGAAATTGCCAACAGATATTGTCTTTGTACGCACCGGAAGTAGTCTTACGCTTGCTACTTCTCTTACGGTTGATGCAAATGATAATCCTATTCTTCGTGCACCTCTCTTGTCTGGTGCCGCTGCAACGCTCTACGTTCGTCCTGACCAGCCGGTAACAGATATTACCGCCACTATTCTGCTGGGAGATGGGACGAGCACTACTCAGGCAGCAGTGGCAACGCTTCACTTTACTGATCCAGATGGGGATGGTGTTTATAGTGCATCACTGGACACACCAGCTATCTCTGGAAATTACTCTATTCAGGTAACCTATACCTACGCTAATGCCACTGCTTTGAATAAGAGTCTTCAGACGGTAATGGTAGTAGATCCAGACGGCTATATCTACGAAACATTGCGTGGTAATCAGGTGCGTGTACCCAATGCTACAGTAACGCTTAGTCAGCTTAATACAGCAACTAACAAATATGAGGTATGGAGTGCCTCAAAACTTGGGCAAGTAAATCCACAGATTACTTCTTCTGATGGACAGTACGCTTTCTTGGTACCCGCAGGTACCTATGAAATTACCGTCCATGCACAAGGATATAAGAACTACCAAAGTAACCCCATTAAAGTGATTAATGGGGGAAATATTCATTTGAATATTGAACTAAAGCCATGGTTCCCAGATTGGCTCTATTGGGTTTTGGGAGGCCTCTTAGCGCTTGGTACTGAGGCATACTTGTTTGTGCGGGCACGAAAAAAACGTACAATGCCTATATGAGTATTCCTAGAATGAGTCGACACCTTCAGGTTCTTTTCCTATTTCTTATTTTAAGTCTGGTGGGCCTTTTCGCGGTATATGCTTGGAATAGCCAATACAATATTCTCAACCCAAATGTCAGTTTTGTGACGGGGAAAAGCAGGAACGTCTTAAGTTTTACTAACCTGTTTATCAAAGACGTATTGCAATCAAATGGCCAGGTAAGCTTAGCAACGCAAACCCAGCTGGAGGATAAATTACGTGCATTAAATGACCCAACTTTGAACGCCGCATGGGAAAAGTTGATTACCGCCAACAACGAAACGGATCTTCAGCAGCAAACCAGTGCTTTTCTCCTCTTACTCATTGAAAAAGCTCAGGGGGAGTCTTAGGTCAGAATTCCTCAGACGTGAGTAATTCAATAGAGTCCAAGATGTCATCGAGCGACTTTTTTTCTACAATTCCTCTTTCCACGTACCCATCAAGGGTTACCAAAAGTGGTCCAATTTCCCTCATGAAAATGTCTCTTCTCCCGCCTTCTAACCAGATGAGGCTGGTTGTAATGGATGCTATTGTAGTGCAGTATTCTCTGTGTAACGCGTCATCAGGATGACCGGGCATCTCAAGTAGTAGACTTTGTAGTATTTCTTGATGGTAGTGCTCAACCTCTGTTTCTAATTCTTCTGGATGCTGAGTATCGCTTATCTGTAGCGCAAGCGCATGTCTTTCTTGGGAGAGTTGGTTACTATAGACCTCGTGTAACCAGATGTCATTTGGCAGTAGTCTACCAACGGTGGTTTTGATTCGTTTAACTTTTAATTCTTGAATCTGCCATTCAGGAGGGTCAGGGAAGAGTATAGCGGCATACTGTCCCATTAATGGTTGTAACGTTTCCCCTAACCGTTCCAGAGTCTGGTGAATGGGCGAGCCTTCTTCTGCGAGTGGGAAAACTTCAGCGAGTTCTTCCAAGCCTGAGTTTATGTAACCAAATAGTCTTATTTGGTTAGCGTGAAGACCCAAGAGTCCTAAGCGAATATTACTGAGTGCTGAGGCTATTTTCCCTTGTCGTATATTGTCTGCCTCATCTTTGGGTAGGGCGCGTTCTAATAGTGCGGTTTCTATGCGACCTGCTGCCTTATATAAATATTCTTCAAAGAAAATTTCAGATTGATCTGCCGCTTCATCATTAAAAAAAGTATGTGGCGTCAGCTTTTCTAATACAAGAGGTTCTATATCTCTAAGATCAAGAGTGACAATGTTTGCCGGAAGAATCTGTTCAAGAAAAGCAGTAATTTGGGATACTGCTTCATGATAGTTCTCAGGCCCGTTTCCAGGGGTGGGTTCTTGACCAAATCTCATGAAACAATAATAGCATGCGTCGACCCCACAACCTTCCTACATGTTCTCTATTTCTTTTGTCTGGTCGGTCACATTTTTGGTAAAACGCTTCAAAAAATCAACGATAGTTTCTAATTCTTTTTCCGAATAACTGGCCAACAGTTCCCAATGTGCTTTCTGAACGCCGGCAACCAGTGGCCCGGCCAGTGATTGATAATGAGGATTGATCTCAACCAATACGCCACGCCTGTCATCTGGATTGGGCTTACGAATAATAAACGCAACCTTCTCCAACCTATCCAGCATGGCCGTAATGGAGCCGGTGGTGAGACCGGTGTAGCGAGCAATTTGGGTAGGGGTGGCCGTGCCCTTGATGGTGATGAAACTCAGGCACTCTGAATCTGCACTGGTGAGCCCAAGCTTTCTTCCCGTGGCATTTCGAAAAAGAACGGAGCTAATGCCGTTGTCCCGGGCAGCCATCATCACCTGTTTTTCGAGATCTTGTTTTGTGTTCATTGACAATAACTTGAATATCAAGTAACTTGATTATAGAACAATATGCTCACTAATTGCAAGAGAAAGGAATAGTTTATGTCTACACAAGATTCAAGAACCAGTGACACATCATCCGGAGGATTCACGAAGGAAGAGCGAGCCGCAATGCGAGAGCGCGCAAAAGAGCTTAAGGCGCTTGCAAACAAAGAAAATGGGGAAAGTGATGTGCTTGCTAAGATTGCGGAAATGCCACCATCTGACCGGTTTATGGCCGAGCGAATTCACGCCATTGTGAAAGAGGTTGCGCCTAGTCTAGTACCAAGGACTTGGTATGGAATGCCAGCGTACTCTATGGATGAGAATGTCTTATGTTTCTTCCAGAGTGCAGATAAGTTTAAGGCTCGCTATGCCACCCTTGGTTTTAATGGCGGTGCAAACCTGGATGAAGGTAATATGTGGCCAACATACTTCGCGCTCAAAGAATTAACCAAGGCGGAAGAAGCAAAAATTGCTGCCCTCATTAAAAAAGCAGTAAACAAATAATCCAAGGAGACCATATGGCCAACCCAATCAAACTGCTCATTTTTCCAGTGAGTGATGTAGAAAAAGCAAAGACTTTCTATAACACATTTCTTGGCACAGAGCCGTATGCCGATAGTCCTTACTATGTGGGATATAAGGTTGGAGAGTTAGAAATTGGCCTGGTGCCAAATAGCCAAGATTTAATTAGCTATATTGATACTGATGATATTAAGGGCTCTATCAAAGAGTTGGAAGCTGTTGGCGGTACACTTCAGGGAGATGTCAAAAATGTTGCTCCTGGTTTGATAGTGGCAGCGGTGAAAGATGTTGATGGCAACGTGATGGGTTTGCGGCAGCAGTCTAAATAATCTTGATAAGGTAGGTTGAAAAGAGTGGGCCGTCATGGCCTACTTTTTTATGGGGCTTTTTTATTAGACGGAGCGTATAGTACACTAAGGATACTTTCCAAGAGAGGCCAAATCTGCTTTACTATATATTCTCCACACACCCTCTGTGAAACAGCGTTTTCTCATTCTTGGACTATCATTAGTCACCGTTTCGGTGGTTATTTTTTCTCTGTCGTTGCCTATTGCTCATGCACAACGTCGTCCTAATCCTGCACCGTTTCCTCCTTTACGTCGCACAGACCGACTAACCATTATTGCCCCACACCCAGATGATGAAACTATTGCGCTGGGTGGTCTTATCTATCGCGCCCGACAGCAGCACATTCAGGTTTCCGTCATCGTAATGACAAATGGAGATAGTAACAAGGAATCTCCTAAAGTAGCCAAAGCACCCATAAGCTCTGATGCCATGATTGCCTTAGGCAAAGATCGTCAGCAAGAGGCCATTAAGGCACTTGCAGATTTAGGCGTGCCGGAGAGCTCAGTTTATTTCTTGAGCCTACCAGATGAGGGCCTTACCGCTCTGCTTTCGCCAGCTCACCTTACCCAACCCTACACCAGTCAAACCACGGGGCTAAGCGGCAGTGGAGCGTATGATGACTCGTATGTGAAAAACTTGGCTTATACTGGCCAGGCCGCCCAGGCTGCACTGTTGAGTGCTGTAAACGCTACGCATCCTACACGAGTATTCGTGACTATGCGGGATGATCATCACCCTGACCACTGGGCCGCTGGCCAATTCTTTGAGAACATTCGTACGAGCATTAAGGGAAACCCTGCGCACTATTCTTATTTGGTGCATTACCCAAAGTTTTCTGGCCTTCCCCATACCACGGAAACTCCGTTGCTTCCTCCGGATGACCTGAAGAACAAGTTGTGGGATACCATTCAGCTGACTCCTAAAGAAGAGGCAGAGCAAGCCGCTGCCATTCAGGAGTACAAGAGCCAGCTGGGCCCAGATGATGTGCACGATTCCATCACCAATTTCACGCGACCAAACGAACTGGTCATTCAGTAGGTACGCTATTGCTTAAAACTACCTCGTTAGGGGCGGCTTTTTTGTTATACTAATGGTTGGTCATGAGTAAAAAAGATCCTTCTGGAAGTGAGAATACTGATGAACATCATGTTCTCAAAACGTTGGCGGTTGGTGCCGTTTTGGTCGGTGGTGCCGTTGGCCTTGGGTGGATGCTCTGGAAAAGGCGCAAAGCCAAAGACTTGAGCCCGCGCCAGGTTTTGGCACTCAGAATCAAGATGGTAGAAACCGCGCTTCTCAGAGCGCGTTCCCGGCAAGCTCCGCAGGAGCACATTGAAGGCCTTGTAAGGTATTTAGAAGAGTTACGAGGGTATGAAACGGTTGAAAACGACGTGGTGTTAGATGCCTACCTTCAACTTGATCGGCTTGAACTCAAGCTGCGTCTAGAGAAGGGAATTCCGTGTGACCGCTCTTCATGAGTGGTCTTTTTTGGTCCCCTTGGTTTCTCTTTCTCCAAGCGAATCCCAAATTAGCTGGAACCAGGTTCGGTATGTTTCAGCTAATTCCTCATTTTGCATCACAAAGATGGTGCCGTCTTCGCCAAAATTGCCAATGCCAACACTGGTGAAAGTGACGACGAAATCACCAAATACATCCGTCACACCAGGAGATTGATATTTTTCAGGGAGAATCTTGTACTCGCCGCCCACATTTTCCAAGGCTTGAGGGAGTTCTTTTTGTACACGATAGTCATAGAGTGTATAAAAAGACTTCTGTTTTTTGGTCATGGCATTTTGGTAGTCCACTAGGTATTGCGGATCTACCCAGGGTGTATACCAGAGGCCTTTGGCGCCAAGGAAGTAGGTATCTTCGGCGGTGCTAATCATATCTCGCAAGTAATTTTTATAGCCTTCCTTACCCTTATAAATATAAGCGGCTTCTGTTAGTGGTTCAGAATGAAACTGCTTTTTTAGCTCTGGCATGATGGTTGAAAGTTGTCGTTCTTGCACTTGCAGCATTTCCCAGAGTTTTTCCGGGTTTACCGCACGGAATTTGTGCTCATCTTTCTTAAAAATACGCGAAACTAAGCCCTTCTCAATGAGGCGGTTCATGGTGTCGTACACATTGCGACGGTGGATGTTTGCCTTCAGTGCAATTTCGGAAATACCAATTTCTTCGCTAGAAAGAAGGCTTTCATAGATCTTTGCTTCGTTAGGGGAAAGGCCTAAGGATGTGAGTATTTCGCCGTACATAGGTACTAAGGTTATGGTGCTATATAGCACTCATATATATCCTATCTTTAAAACATGTCAAACGCCTGGTGTCCATTATCACCACACGGTGTAATTGACCAGTCATATAATACTGGGCATGCTATGCCTATCATTTTATCTGTTAGCACTGGGCAATGGTGAATACGAAGAGAAAGATTCTGCTTTTGAGCATGGGAGGAACTATCTTTTCCATTGTAGAAAAGAATGTCGTGCGTATTGCGGAAAACATTGAAGAATTAGTGGCATTGGTGCCACGTATTAAAGATGTGGCACAGGTTTCTCTGGAAATTGTGAAAAATTTGGACAGCACGAATGTGGGTTCGCCAGAGTGGATAGAGCTTATTCACCGTATTGCGGAGCGCTACGATGACTATGATGGCTTTGTAGTTGCCCACGGTACCAATACCATGGCATATACCGCTACCGCCACGGCATTTGGGTTAGGTTCTAAGCTCGCCAAACCGGTGGTTTTTACGGGCTCACAACTGCCCTTAACCACGTATGGTGACGATGCTCGTTTTAACCTAGAACACAGCGTTTTGACGGCGGTAACGGCCATTGAGAAGAATATTGCGGAAGTAATGGTCTGTTTTAACGCACGTGTTTTTCGGGGAACACGAACGGTGAAAATAAGTGAAACAGATTTTGCCGCGTTTAACTCTCCAGCACTAGAGCCAGTAGCAAGGATTGATGCAAACGGTGTTATTTTTGCGCCGCATGCGCGCCAAAGTCCAAACGACTTCTTTCGCGCCCCCTCAGAGATTAGTTTCAGTGATAGTGTGCTCTGTATTGATTTGGTACCAGGCCTTCACCCAAGAACACTTTTTCAGCTCATAGACGAGAAGGAGCATCAGATAAAGGGGATTGTGATTAAATCACACGGTGCCGGATCTGTGCCTGACGTTGGCGATATGTCGCTCATTCCCTTTATTGAGCATGCAACAGACCGTGGCGTGCCTATTGTGGTGACTACTAAGTTTTTGGGTGGGAACAGTTATCGTCAAACAAATGATGAACCAGCAGTGCGAGCGCTCAGGGCTGGGGCGGTTGCTAGTCGTGACATGACAGATGTGGCGGCTCAAGTAAAACTCATGTATTTACTTGCTTCAGGCGCTTCGTACAACCAAATTGTGGAACGTTTTACACAGCCAATTGTTGGTGAAGTAACCTAAAAATCCTTTCCAAAAACGGTCTTTTGTGCTAGGATGCACGCAATCAAGAACTGACTGTAACCCAGTCATTTTTTGAGCACAGAGTATATGGACCTCAAAAAATTATCGACGTTACTGGTTGGCTACAGCACTGGAGTAAAGCCGGGCGACCGGGTTTGCATCAGCTATGAGCCGCTGGCAAGTGATTTGGCACTCTTAGTGCACAATAAAGTGGTTGAAGCTGGAGGAAACGTTTTCTTTGAGACGTTTCCCGAGGGTGCCACTGAAGCCTTCATGGATTTGGCAAGCGACGAACAGCTTGATCGTTTGAATCCCCAGATACACTGGGCAAGGCAAGAAGCGGATGTGCTCTTCCGACTCATTGCGCCATCGAACACGAAGGCTCTCATGGGCGTGGATCCTGCGCGGCTAAAACGCCGTGGTCTGGCCACGAGTCCCATCACAAAAACCTTCATGACCCGCCAGGCCTTGAGGGGAGAAGGACAGCTACGTTGGGTTGGTACGGAAATTGCCACTCAAGCGCGAGCACAAGATGCCGGCATGAGCCTGCATGATTTCCAAGAATACGTGGCTAGAGCGGGGATGCTCCACCTGGAGGACCCCATTGCCTTCTGGCGCCAGTTTAGCACCTGGCAGCAGACGGTGGTGGACTACCTGAACGATGGCCGCGATCAGATGCACTACCTGGGTCCCAATATTGATCTGAAACTCTCTGTCCAAGGGAGAACATGGATTAACTGCGGTGGCTTACGGAATTTCCCTGATGGAGAGGTGTTCACGGCGCCGGTAGAGAATTCGGTGAATGGGTGGCTCCGGCTGACCCATCCAGCCATTTTCCAAGGCAATGTCGTCGAGGGTGTGTATCTGGAAGTTAAGGACGGCAAGATTGACGTAGCAACGGCGACCAGAGGCCAAGAATTCCTTCGGGCAACTCTTGCAACGGACGACGGCGCCTCTATCTTCGGAGAGAACGGTATCGGCACTCACGAGAACATCGAGGTGCCGTGTGGTTCTATTCTCTTCGATGAAAAGCGGAAGAAGACCTGGCACTTCGCGGCGGGCAGTGGCTATCCCAATAGTGGTAGCTTGAATGAAAGCGGCATCCACTGGGACATGATCGTCGACGCCGAAGATGACGGCATCATTACCATGGATGGCGTGGTTATTTACAAGAACGGCGCCTTCACCATTGGCGACCATTCGCTGAAGCCCAGCTTCAATTGATTCCTTCCCTGTAGTGCGCTCTGGCGCGCCGCGGGGATTTTTTATTTCGCAATAAAAAAGATGACTAGCCTCCCGTTCCAACCAAATACTGAGCAGGCATAGGCCGGTAGTAGCTATTGAATACTTGGGTATTGATTACCTGGCCGTCGCGACTAACGGTGTATGTTGCAGTAGTGCTGGCACCAGAAATTGGTGGATCAATAAGCTCTGTCTTACCCTTAGGCAAGGTATCCGTATTGGAATAGATAGGGTCACCGCTGGTTGGGTACGTGGCAAGCGTGTGTGGGCCATCAATATTAACGGTACGACCGTCTGAGGTACCGTAGAGATTAAAGGTCAATTTAGTTCCACTAATGGAAGTCTGAATGTAGATAGGGTGACCCGTATCGTTTTTCCATTTGAAATCTGGGCTTGGATCGTAGATGGTAGCATCAAGTCCTGGGCCAATGCCGCGTTGGTAGTACGATACTTCGTATGAGTGATTGGTGCGGGCGGTAACAGGTAAACCGGCATTCAAGACGGCTCTAAAGAGTGTGGTAGAAACCTGACAAAGGCCACCACCATCTTCAGGAATAGTCTGGTTGCCAAGGATTACTAAACCAGGAACAAAGCCATGTGATTCATCAATGGGGCCCAGTGCTTTTACCGTAGAAAACTCTTGCCCATCATCAACTACAAACCCGTTGATATCTTTGGTGCCGGTAGTAATGTTTGCCACACGACTTACGGGGCTGCCAGAAAAATCTGTGGTGCCGGTACCAATAAGTTGGGTGATGCCAAGAGAACTCAGTGAATCGGCTCGTACTTCTGCTTGAGCTACCACAACGCTTGCGGCTACGGTGTGGTTGGCGGCACCACTTAATACGGCAGTGCTAAAAGTTTGGAATGTAGGGTCTAGTTGAAGGGTAAGGCCTGGTTTATCGGGGACAGTTACGGCCAAGCCGGTATCTGAGGTAGCAAGAATGGCATTGGTTGGCGCCACATTTACCTGCTTTGCAAACGTGGTTAAGGCCTTGTTGATGGCATCGTTATCAAGTGAAAGGCTGAGGCCGGTTGGTACACCATTTCCATCTTTGGCAATGCCAATGATGAGATAGCCGGCCATCTGCTTAGGCGTAATAGTAAGCTGCTGCGTGGCACTAGCCTGAATGGTCCAGTTGCTACTGAGGATTGATTGAGCCAAGGTCTGCGCTGAAGCGGCTTGAGCGCCCGAAACCTGTGGTTGGAATGGCACTAAGCTTAAGGAAAGGGCAGTGTTGCCTGACTTGAAATTGTCATACAGCTTGGTGGAGAAATCATCATCGTTTAATTTAGTGCCAGGCTCGCCGGGTTCCACTGTTACATTTCCCGGAGTGAGGTTGAGCGTTGTTTCTGATGGAGCAACTTCAATGCTAGAGAGTACGGCATCAGAAAACTTTTTGTCAGCATCAGCGGTGAGGGGTGCTAAGTCAACCTCAAAGTAATGGTGGGTAACAAGTGAGGTAATTAGTTGACTTAACTGTTGGGTAATGGGCCCGCCTTTACCAACTGCGTATGCCGCATTGAGGGCACTTGTGTTAGAAAATTGAGGGGAAAGACTTGCCACGGGGAGCTTCCAACTTTTGGCGGCAAAGGAGAGGTCAAGCGTGCTCTTGGCGAAGCCTTGCTCTTTTGTTTCTAGCTTTGCTTGCGCCTGATCAAGGGTGAGGCCGCCTACGCTAACACCTGCTATTTCCGTGTGAGGCAAGATACGGTTTTTGATGTAAAAAGCATACGCAGTAAAACTGCCCATGACCACCAAGCAAATTGCTACAAAGGTAAGAAAAATTGCACGCCAAACCCGACGTGCTGTCCACGGCTTTTTTTCAGGTTTTTGAACCTGATCTTTAGGTATCTCTTCAGAGACTTCTTCGGACACTTCTTTCGTATTCTTTTTCATTATCCTTGAATATTGATACCCAACGTATCTTCACTATCTTTACCACAGAATGGACAGAATAGAAAATAGAGAAGAAATTCCCTCTTAGCTGAATGGTCTATGGTACTATAATGCCATGGAAAAATCTGTTGATTCTTCACCTGAGAAACTCCCTCCACCAAAGGTTTTTGCGCCCGATGAAATTTCGGCAATTCCCCCAGAATTGCTCAAAGAGCTCAATATTGTTCCCGATCATCGCATAGCAACGCCGGGCAATCCTGTGGACGAAGATTTGGCCGATATTCCTCCTGAACTCTTGGCAAAAGTCCGGGCCATTGCAGGCACCGCTGTTTTTACTGAAGAGCCTGGAGGCTTCTCTTGGGCGGGCCTTGTGTATGGACCAGTCTACTATTTTGCCATGAAAGATTGGCTCTTCATGATTCTAAGCACAATTGCCAGTGTCTCGGTGTATGCTATTCCTGCACTCATTCCGCTGGCTTTTTTCGCGCGGAAAAGGGCTTGGCAAAAGAAGACTTGGGAAGGTGAGGAGCAGTTCTGGAAAGTGCAGCACCAGTGGGATAAGTCTGCCATTGTAGGAGGCATTCTTTCAATTATTGTGCTGTATTTTGTTGGTCATTACGTTCTTTCCACTCTTTACACGGCCTTTGGTACCACTGACCCCTCTGCTGTATTGCAACAGGTGCAGAATGTGGGGCAGTAATTAACGGAAATCGTAGACGAGCATTCGTTTTTGCCAACCAGGTACGGCAATTTCTTCAGTTGGTTTCACATCTGGAATGGCAAAGGTAAGAGAGACAACTAGGCAGCCATCTAGCCTACCTTCTGTATAGAGGCGCTGCAAAATGGGTTCATACAGATAACAGTAGACGAAGGATCCTTTTGGATAGGTAAACTGCAAAAGATTAGTACGCACGTAGCGCACACCCTTTCCACGTTTGAGATCAAGCAATCGTGCAAGAAATAGCAAGCTAAGGTTCAATTCTATAGCGGTGATGCATTTCCACGCGTAGTGGTCCTTTGCCCAGTGCGAAAGATGAGCTAAACCAGCGCCGGGTTCAATAAAGGCCGTTTTTTGAGGGCGCTTAACATACCGAGAAATAATCTCTTCTAAGATTGGAATACACTGGTCAAGATTAGAACTGACATACCCTATGCGGTAGGGCAGGCTGTTTAGCATGCTTTCAATGCAGAACCAAATATACCCAATGGTTACCACAATGGCTAAAAGCAAACTAAGAATAAGAAAGAGGGTTTTCACTTCTTTAGCCTATCAGCATATACTGAGGATATGAAAGTTTCACGCCTTGAAGGCCTGGCCGACGGTATTTTCGCCTTTGCTATGACGCTTTTAGTGTTGGGCATTCATGTTCCTGCAAATGGGATGAATCTCCTTCATGATGTATTAGCTCTGTGGCCAAACTTGCTCACTCTTATTATTAGCTTCGTTATTTTGGGTATCTATTGGAGTAGTCAGCACATGTTACTGGCTCGTGTGAAGGAGATTACGGGCACGTTCATGTGGCGCAACATTTACTTCATGTTGCCAGTAAGTTTAGTTCCTTTTGTCACGAGCCTCTTGGGTGCATATCCATTAAGCCACACTGCTCAAATTACGTATGCGGTGGATTTAGCGGCGTGTGGCGTGCTAATCTACAGCGCTATTCATTACGCCTTAATACGGGGAGATGTTTTCTTTACCGTCCAACCAAGTATTGAGTTCAAACGTAATGTGGCAACCAAGGTGCTGCTTCCCGTGGTGATGTATATTCTAGCCATTCCCGGTACATTTCTTGATCCTCATTTAGGCATTGTACTTTTGGCCGCAGGACCATTAATTTATTTTGTGCCCATTGATACGCATACATGGAACTTGCTTACCAAACCTACAGACTGGGCGTATAGGATGATTACTGGAAAAAGATAAGATCTTCATAAATAGGCTTTTTAGACCTGCTATACTTTAGAAAAGATATGTAAGTTTTTTTATGAAGAATCAAGGAGCCGTTGTTGTATCAGTTATTATCGGTATTTTATTTATTCTTGTGGGGGTTGAATATTTTACGCACGCCGCAAACGCCCTACCACACTTTTTCTTAGGGTATGACGCAACTATGACTGCCAAACACACCAAGCACGGCATTGCTGCCATACTCTTGGGTCTCTTGTGTTTTGTCTATGCCTGGTTCCAGAGTGGTCCAAAGAAGCCAGCTGTCTCAGCGGAATAAGAGGATAAGAGAGAAGGTAATACCTGCTACAAAAGAGTAGATGGCAAACGGTGTAAGCTTGTTACTTTCAAAGTATTTCAGGAGGAATTTCACGGAAAAATAGGCGGTGACACCGGCGCAGAGTGCACCGACGACGGCTGGTCCCACTAGGGAGTGATTTGCTGGTGTAAAGAGCTCAGGTATTTTTAAGAGAGCTGCAGCACCAATAACCGGAGTGGCTAGGAGGAAGCTGAAACGAGCTGCTTCTTCATTAGAGAGTCCTATAAAGAGGCTTCCGGCCATAGAAGCACCAGAGCGAGAAAAGCCAGGAATGAGCGCTAATGCCTGAGCAGCGCCTACCCCTAGTGATTGTATCCAAGTTACTTTGGCAATTACCTCATCAGGGTTGCCTTTCTTTTTTGTGCTGACGCGACGACGGAGTAATTCAGCTCCGTACAAAAGGCCACCGTTGAGAATGAGGAAGAAAGCGGCAGACTGCGCAGAGGCAAAAACGTTTCGTAGAGAATCTTGGAAAAGGATGCCCAAGATGCCAGCGGGGATAGTGCCCACAATGAGGAGCCAGCCAATTCTCCCCTGAATGTTTTCAGGTGAAATTTCGCGTACGCTTAGTGATTTCCCCATGCCTTTTACAATATTGACCCAATCACGCCAAAAGAATCCAACCAGCACAATGGCAGTAGCTAAGTGAGTGGCTACCAAGAAGGTCAGGAAGAAGGGATCTTGTTGTTGAATATTCCAACCAACCAACTTTGGCAGAATGACGCTATGACCAAGGCTGGAAATAGGGAAAAGTTCGGAGAAACCTTGGAGGAGGCCAAGGACGATGGCTTGAAAATAACTGATCATGGTTGGTTATTCGTAACGAAGAGCATCAATTGGGTTGAGTCTTGCGGCCCGACGAGCAGGAAGCGTGCCTGCCAAGAAAGCAATGAGCATGATGACTACTACAATGATGACAAGTGTGTGAATGGGGAAGGAAAGCAGGTTGAGGCCTTGGAAGTCTTGCAAGAAGCGGGCCGTTGCTATGTGATTGGCAATCTTTCCTACCAGTACAGCTACCACAATTCCAAGGAAGCTGCCCCAGAAACCAAGGAGGATTGCTTCGGCGCTAAAGAGGAGGAAGATGCGGTTGCCGCTCATGCCCATGGCTTTCATGAGACCAATTTCTTTCGTGCGCTCTTGCACAGCCATAAGGAGCGTATTGATAACACCGAAACTAGCAGCAATGAGTGCGATAATGGCGAAGATATCGAAGACTATAACAATGCCGGTAATGACTTTTTGGATAATGCCAATTTCGTCTTGAATAGTTTGTGCTGTATAGCCTAGATCACTCAATTTACTCTTTAGATCAGTGACCTGAGCATCTGTGAGACTGCTATCAAAGTGTGCAATGGCAATGGGATACTTATTGAGGCTAGCAGCAGGAAGGCCCTGGCTTTGAATGGCGAAGAGCGCGTTGAAAAGTGCTGTGTTTACGTTGGCACTGCCGCCTTCAATGAGGGTCTTTTCTTCTACCCCTACTACCGTTGCGCTAACAGAAGAAATGGTGCCATCAGCGCTGGTTGCCGCCAGGGAAATTGTCTTGCCAAGGGCATTATTATCACTGGTGAAGCCTAAACTAGACGGATAATTGTAGGGAAGAATAATCTGTAATTGATTAGAAGTGTTATCTGGGACGACACCGGCATTCATAGGTAAATTTGTGCCATCCAAAAACTCTGTAACACTCACTTGATACTTATCTGAATTAGCAGCCGTAACATAAGTAACGGAAACATTTTGTTCTGGGCGAACGTCAAGAATGTGACCTTGAGCCTTGATGATATCCAAGTCTTTTTGCGTCAAAACCGCTTGGCTCTGGCCACCAAACACATTTTTGGTGGCTTGGTCAGGATTATATTTTTCTGGCGCATTATTGGTTGTGGCAGGCGTATCTTGAGCTTTTACCGTAATGAAAAAGACATTCTTGGCCCCAATGCTACCAACTTGAGAATTAATATACGAAGAAATACCGGCACCAATACCGTTAGTAAGGGTAAGCGTAAAGGCACCAATAAAAATGGCAATAACGGTAAGGAAGGTGCGCAACTTACTCTGTAAAATATTGGCGCTGGCGGTTTTGAGGATATCGATTAATTTCATTTAGGCCTCCTTTATGATCTGGCCGTCCTTAATTTCAATACGGCGTTTGCAGCGTTTTGCCAGATCTTCATCGTGGGTAACAATGATGAGGGTGATTCCCTTTTCTTTATTCAGCTTAAAGAGGAGATCTTCTACTTTAGCTCCCGTGGTGCTATCAAGATTGCCGGTAGGCTCATCTGCAAAGATGACTTCTGGATTATTGATGAGTGCCCTGGCAATGACTGCACGCTGTTTCTGGCCACCAGAAAGATCAACTGCTTTGTTGTTAGCCTTATCTTCTAGTTCAACAGATTTTAGGGCCTCTAATCCCCGCTTGCGTCGTTCTGTTTCAGCAACACCAGCAATTTTTAGGGGAAGAATGACATTTTCCAGTACGCTCATGTTGGCATTGAGAAAGAATTGTTGGAACACAAAACCAAACGTGCGGTTGCGCAACAAGTCTAAGTTACGAGAAGAGAGGGAAGTGATGTCTGTATTGTTTATCTTGAGGATCCCAGCGGAGGGGGCATCTAAGAGCGCTAACACATGCATGAGGGTAGATTTTCCAGAACCACTCTTGCCAACAATGGCCAAACTCTCACCTTTTTTGACGGAAAAGGAAATATCTTTCAGTGCGGTGAAGGCATTTTCACCTTTGCCGTATATCTTAGAAACGTTGTCGGCTTCAAAAATTACTGTTGATGTGGGCATAGAAAAAATTAGACGAAACGATTCTCTTCGCACTATAGCATAAAGAAAGTGCTAGAGTGAGGCGAGTTATGACTACCAAGAGAGTTGCACTTGTGATTAATACTCACTCCCGGAAAGCGGAGAGTTTCTTTTTTCGTGTACTGGATGAGCTACAGAAATCTGGCATTGAAGTAACTGCTCATTTTCCTGTACGCGACCCGGAAAAGCTGGAAGATGCCGTGAAAACTGCCATTGCTGATGGTAATAATCTCATCATAGTAGGTGGTGGTGACGGTACTATCAGCGCACTTGTAGATTATTTCGTGAACAAAGATGTTGTGCTGGGTATTTTACCTTTGGGGACGGCCAATAGCTTTATTCGAAGTTTGGGGATACCAGCTAATCCGCTTGAGGCAGTAAAAGTTATTGCCAAAGGGAAAGTAGAGAGAATTGATGTTGGTAAAGTGAATGATACATATTACGCAAATGTCATTTCTTTTGGGTATACAACAGCCATTGCTCTAGATTTATCTGTTCGCCTTAAGCGTGTGCTTGGCATCTTTGCTTACGCATACATAGGTGTACGAAAAACTTTTTCAAGTCGCCCTTTCACCATGGAAGTTATACATGATGGTAAAACAGAAACATTTACTACCTACCAGGCAATTGTGGCAAACGGCAGCTTTTATGGTCCAACCAGCCTGGATTCTCATGCCACGGTGAATAGTGGTAAGTTGGTGCTTCTCACCATGCGTAATATGAGTAAGTTTTCACTCTTAAGGGTCTGGCTTGGTACGCTGTTTGGCCGAAGCCTTACATCGTACGGCGTGCATCACTTTTCCACTTCTGAACTGACTATTGTCACAAAGCCCCAACAGGCCGTAAGCATTGATGGCGAAGTGGTAAATTATGCCACCCTAAAACTTTCACTTGTTCCCGAGGGTGTTCAGGTTATGGTGCCAAAGAGCTTCCAAAAACGACGTTCAATCAGAAATTAGTGCCCCGCCATTGCTACGGTGTCTTCAGGATCTTTCTCGTGCTTGATGTTGGGGATGAGGAGTGACAGTAGCGCACCAATGGCCACAAAGAGCGCTCCCGTGCGAATTCCAGCATCTATAGATTGAGTCAAAGATTTGCTAATTGCTGTTTGTACATCTTTACCAACTTGTTCTTGTTCCTGATTGTACGTTGCCAAAGCCGCGGGGTCATTAGTGATGGCTGCAGGGGGAGTGCTTGAAACACTAATTTGTGGAGTTGTTCCTTCTGCTGAAACACCACTGGCATTAGCTACATTAATGATGGCTGTTTTAGCGCTTTGAGGAAGGTTATTGACCGTGTCTATTTGTTGCGGCAGCGTAGTAGCCAGTCTGCTGGTTAGTACTGCTCCTACAATGGCAATACCAAAAGCGGTACCTAACTGGCGAATGGTATTGAGCACCCCGGAAGCTGCCCCTGCTTGTCGTGGTTGAACTTCAGAGAGGGTAACCTGTGTATTTTGGGCTACGGCCAAGCCAATTCCTAGTCCAAGGATAACGTAGGCAGGTACTAGAGAAAGGTATGTGGAATTATATTTCAAGAAGCTGAAGAGAAATAGACCAAGGAACTCAATGGTAATGCCTGTGGTAACCACGCGTTTAGAACCAATTTTGTTTACCAAGAATGCTGAGGTAGGAGCTGCAACCATGGCAGCAAATGCCAACGGGAGCGTGCCTATACCGGTCTGCAGGGCAGTAAAACCATGAACGGACTGGAGAAAAATAGGAAGGGTAAAGAGGCTGCTGAATTCTCCTAAGGCAATGACGGCAATGGCAATGAGTCCGTAACGGAAAGATTTCAACTGCATGAGGTTAAAATCAACCGCTGGCCCCGCATTACGTCTGGTTTTCACCGATTGAATATAGAGGAAGAGTGCTAAGAAGATAACGCCAAGGATAAACATGAAAGGAATGACCGATAGGGGGGCGCTAGTGGGCCATGTCAGCGAACCAATGCTGAATGTGCTTCCAGCCACCTGATGCCACCACCCGTACGTGGCTCCTTCAATGAGTCCAAAGACCAGGAAGAGCGAGGCAAGGGCAGAAGTAACCATGCCGCTGATATCAAGCTTTTGCCTATGAGTATCTTTTGACTCTTGTACGTAGAGCATACTGAGGATGATGCCAGCGACTGCAATAGGTATATTGATGCGAAAGATCCAACGCCATGTGTAATATGTGGTGAAATAACCACCCAAAACTGGACCGAGAGCCACGGCAACTCCAGTAACGGCTCCAAACAGGCCAAAAGCGGTTGCGCGTTCTCTTCCTTTAAATGTGGAAGAAATAATGGAGAGTACGGTAGGGCTAATAACGGCACCGCCAATTCCTTGTACCAACCGGGCCGCAATGAGCGTGCCTGGTGTGCTGGCTTCTCCACAAAGGAGAGATGCAGCGCCAAAGAGGGCTAAGCCCAAAATGAAGAAGCGTTTGCGACCGTACATATCTCCCAGGCGGCCAAATGTAATGAGGAGGGCGGCAAAACTAAGCGAGTATCCGCTAATGACCCACTCAATCTGACTGAGGGAAGCGTGCAGGTCATTAATGATAGTTGGGATTGATACATTGACCACCGTTGTATCAATAAGAATCATCATAAAACCAATAAGCACGATGGCTAGGGTAATCCAGCGGCGAGGATCTGGTGCGTCTGTTTTTTGAATGGTAGTCATAGGAAAGGTTAGTAACGTACGTTTACTATAGGCGGAATTTTAAACCTGACAAGTAGATTTTGGTGCGTGTTTGGCGTAGTAAAGCTTTGTGCTATGCTAGAGCCATGAACCGAAAGGAATCCGAACAAAACGTTTTCACTACTCCGTTGGCTTCTAGGCTAAGACCGGAAAGCTTGGACCTAGTTGCCGGTCAGCAACACCTCATTGGTCCGGGTAAACCATTGCGCATTGCTATAGAATCTGGCAGGCATTTCTCCTTTATTCTATGGGGTCCTCCTGGCGTAGGTAAAACCACGCTGGCACGAATTTACGCTAAAGCCGTACATGGCACCCTTCATGAGCTCTCCGCTGTTTCGGCAGGCAAAGATGACGTCAGAAAAGTCATTGAGGCCGCGCGGAATTCTTCATCACCTACCATTCTTTTCCTGGATGAAATTCATCGCTTCAATAAGGCTCAGCAAGATTTTCTCTTGCCGTATGTAGAAACGGGCGTGCTCATTTTGGTGGGGGCCACTACGGAAAATCCAAGCTTTGAGGTTATTGCAGCACTTCTTTCAAGGTGTCGCGTATTTGTATTACACCCACTATCTGAAGAAGAAATGATGGGAATTATCAATCGCACTGGCCTTCCCATTAATAAAGAAACCAAGGCTTGGCTGGCCACGCTTACCAATGGAGATGCTCGCCAACTCATTGGCTTATTAGAGCAAACCGAAGCTTTGTACGGCGCTATCACGAAGGAAAATGTCATGCAGGCTGGCCAAGTTCGTGTACGGTACGATAAAAATGGTGAAGAACATTACAATACTATTTCCGCTTTCATTAAGAGCATGCGGGCAAGTAATGCAGATGCAGCGGTCTATTATCTGGCACGCATGATAGAAGCTGGTGAGGACCCACTTTTTATTGCTCGGCGCATGGTTATTTTCGCCTCTGAAGATATTGGTTTAGCTCAGCCAACTGCCTTGGTGGTGGCTAATGCTGTTTTTCAAGCGGTGCAACAAATTGGTTTGCCGGAGGCCGCAATTAATCTGGCACATGGCGTTGCTTACCTTGCATCCTGTAAAAAAGATCGTCGTGCATATAATGCCCTTTCTGCTGCTCGCCAGGTGGTGGAAAAAACGGGGAATCTCCCCATTCCGCTCAAATTACGAAATGCACCGACGGCTCTCATGAAGGGGTTAGGGTATGGCGGTGGATACGAAATGTACACGGAATCAGATCTATTACCAGAGGAAATCCAGGGTAAAAAGTTTTTATCGTAAAGATTTAAGATTTATTTAATAATCTCTTCGGTATGATGAAGGGGAGCGATTAAATTCATAATTCCCTCTACCATGCGACTTCTTGTCATTGAAGATAACAAGGAACTTCTCCTTACTTTGAAAGAAGAATTGCGGGTGCATTACTCGGTAGATGTTGCTTCTACCGCTACCGAAGGAAGGTATTTGGCCCAGGTTAATACGTATGATGCCATTGTCTTAGATGTTGGTTTACCCGATGGTGATGGCATTTCTCTCTGTAAAACACTACGTGCAGGTGGACTGCGTGTGCCTATCCTCATGCTAACCGGGCACGCTGCATTGGAAGATAAGGTACAGGCTTTAGATACTGGCGCCGATGATTATCTCACCAAGCCCTTTCAGCTTCCTGAACTATTGGCACGTTTACGTGCTCTGCTTCGTCGCCCAATTACACAGACGCAAAATTCTCTATTAACCTTTGGTAATCTGCAGCTAGATATCTCTAGTCGCACCGTGCAACGCGGTGGTGTGGTTATTGAGTTGCGGCGCAAAGAGCTTGATCTCCTAGAGTTACTCATGCGTAACCAGGGAAAGGTAATCACCCGTTCCATGATTCTTGAACACATTTGGAATAGCGATGTAAATGCATTTACCAATGCCATTGATGTCCACATTAAACACCTTCGTGATCAGATAGATAAGCCCTTTGGAAGCCACCTCATTCAGACGGTGTACGGAGCGGGGTATCGGTTGGGATCTCCTAAACTTCTCAGTCGTCCGGCAATTTCTAAGGCCGGTGCGGCGGTGAAAGGAGGTGGTATATATGGCAAACATCATGGAGGAGCTGCTCATTAATCCTGCAGTTCGTGAAGAAAGCGACTTGGCACAGGTTGCAGCACAAACGGCTGACGAGTTTTTACCTTGGGAAGACTAAATGAGAAAACTGCGCTAAGCGTGAACTCGGCTGGCTCTTGGTAGTCAGCCGAGTTGCGCTACTATAAAGATAATGAAGAATCAGGATTCAGCCATGACTAGAGTTGGTAAAGCTCTGCGTAGTTTGCCGTGGCAAAATAGCCATCAGGTAGTAGATGTGCACATTTTACAAGAGGATGTGAATCGCCGCCGATTTATTCTTCGTATACTTTTGATTGCCTCCATTGCCCTCACCTGTGCCGCTATTCTCTCTTCTACTTGGCAGTTCATTAGTTTACATGGTACGTACCGGGGGACTAATCCACTCTTTCTTCTCCCTGCCCTTCTCTTTTTTATTTCTCTGTTTGCTTTAACAAAAAGATTCCCACTGGTGGTTTCGTGGATATTTATTGGCATTTATTACCTCATTGGTACCTTCATCATGGTTTCGTGGGGGACAAGCGTTCCTCAAGGTGTACTGGTGTATGTGTTGCTTATCATCATCGCCGGTATTCTTATTGGAACGCGCGCTGCCTTTCTGTCCATTATTGTCTTGGGTGCCACCATGCTCCATTTGAACTACGAAGAGCTTCATCATCTGAGTCATCCTAATTTGTATTGGTTACATGATCAGGCTACCTACTCAGATAGCATTGTATTTATCTTTAGTTTCTTGATCATTTTCTTCGTCAGTTGGCTCTCCAATAGAGAGATTGAACGATCACTGTTACGTGCCAGGGTTTCCGAGGCTGAACTTTTGAAGGAACGTGATCTGCTGGAGGTAAAAGTGGAAGAGCGAACACGTGAGTTGCAAGAAGCACAGCAAAAAGAATTGGCACAACTCTATCACTTTGCTCAATTTGGCAGGCTCTCTTCTGAATTGCTCCATGATTTAGTAGATCCTCTGTCTGCCGTATCAGTGAATTTACAAAAACTTACCCAAACAGATCAACCTGATCTTGTGCAGCGGGCACTTCGAGGCACACAGAAAATGGAACAATTTGTGGCAGCTGCCCGCCGTCAGATTCAACGGCAGCGCCAAGTGGCCCATTTTTCACTCCGCACGGCAGTTGGAGAAGCTATTGATATGTTGAAGAATAAGGCAGAAAAAGAGGGGGTAACCATTACAATGCAGAGTGCGCAAGCGTTCTTGGTCTACGCAGACCCTATTCGTTTTCATCGGCTAGTGAGTAATCTCATTAGCAATGCCATCGATAGTTTTGAAGGTGGCGCATTTTTGGAAAAAAAGATTACCGTTGTGCTAGAGGTTGAGAAGGTAGGCATCCTATTAAAGGTCATTGATACAGGAAAGGGTATTGCTGCTGATGTACTTCCACATGTGCTTGAGCCTTTTTACACCACAAAGGACTCTTCAAAAGGCATGGGCCTAGGGCTGTCGATATGTAGAGAAATTACTGAGCAAGAGTTTAACGGTTCCCTGGAAATTAAAAGTGAGGTAGGGTTTGGTACGACGGTAGAGGTACATCTTTTAAAGCATCAGCTAAACAACAAAGATACGCATGAAAAGTGATCAATTCGCTACGGTATACGCCGCGGCAGTTCATCGCTTAAAAAGCTTACAAGAAAAAAATGGAGGGTTTGCCAGTGATACTTCTCTAGAAGAGGAACCTTTTCTTCCTCAGAAAGTACGGCATACCACTTTTTTTACCGCCATCATTCTTGAGTGTTTGAATCAGCTTCCAGAGAATAGCGCTATCAAACAGGTACAGGAGCGCGCGGCACAGTTTCTCTTGAATGAGAGGACTAAGCAATGGTTATGGAATTATTGGAGCAAAGAAGGTATTCAAAATGAGCTGCATGCGTATCCTGATGATCTTGATGATACCTTTCTAGCGCTCAGTGCCCTACAGGGTTATAGGGCTGAACTGGTGGGTGCTGAAGCGTTGGCAGCAACTACAAAAAACCTCATTGCCACAGAGGTGAAAGCTGGTGGCCCGTATAGAACTTGGGTAGTGTCGGCGTCGGCAGCAGCAAGTTGGCGCGATACCGATGTGGCGGTCAATGCCAACATTGCTTATTTTTTAGGAAGTCAGAATGTACAGCTCCCTGGTCTGAGAAGTTTCTTAGATGAGGCAGTTACATCGTCCATCTATGTATCACGATATTACCCCTCGCCGCTTGTGGTTTTGTACTACCTTTCACGCTGCATACTGCAGCAAGAAATGTACAAGCAATTGGCAGAAGAAGTCTTGGCATATCAATTTCCAGGCAAGCATTGGGGGAACCCGCTTCTTACAGCGCTGGCCGTTAGTGCTCTATGCCGTTGTGGTATCGGGGCCGCTAGTTTAAAAGAAGCAAGAGAGTATTTATTGAAAACATATGCGCTGAAGGAGTGGAAGGTGGCTGCATTTTGTTTGGACCCAGCAGAGGAAGGGAGTGTGCGATACGCCGGATCAGAGGCTGCAACCGTTGCACTTTGTCTGGAGGCGCTTTCTCTTTGCGAGGAAGCCCCACTGTCTTCACAATCTCCTATGATTAAAGTTCGCGAAGAAATACTGAAAAAGGTGAACGCACGAGTTCAATCATTAGACCCTACCATGCAAGAGGTGATTTTGAAGATGGGCGACAAGATTGCTTCACTTGATACCCAGATTCCCATTCTAACTCTACCGCACCGTGTTGAATTAGCACTTGGCATCACCATGCCCAGCAAGAAGCTTACCAGTTTGGGAATGGCGAATTTATATGGCTGGATTGCCTACAGCATTTTTGACGACTTCTTGGATGGTGAGGGCAATCCACAAGCTCTCCCTGCTGCAACTTGGGCGTTGCGTGAAATGCGATACTTCTTTACTACGGTGGTGCCAGGAGCGCCTTTTCAAGACTATGTACAACAGGTATTAGATACTCTTGATTCTGCCAATGCGTGGGAGCAACGAGAGGCTCGTTTTATAGGTGCCGAATTACCTGAAAAACTGCCACAGTATGATTCCTACGAACAGCTAGCTGCGCGCTCGTTTGGTCATGCACTCCCTGCCCTAGGCGTCTTGGCCATGAATGGATTCACCCCCAACAGCAAAGAGGGCAAGGCAACTGCAACATTTTTCCACCACTTTTTAATTGCTCGCCAACTGAATGATGACGCTCATGATTGGGAGGCAGACCTGGCGGCTGGCCAGTTAACTGCTGTAGTTACCATGCTCTTAGAGGATTACGGAGAGAAAGAAGTGCTTGATGTTTCAGAATTAAAAAAGCTCTTTTGGCAAAAAACAATTGAACAAGTAGTGGGAGAAATTTCACATCACTGCACTCAAGCTAAGAAGGCACTGGAGGGGACAAAGATTTTTGAGCACCCTCACTACTTATATGAAATGTTAGAACCTCTAGAGCGCGCAGTGGCCGCTGTGCAACGTGAACGAGAGAAGACACTACAATTTATTCAGGACTATCAGATGAAAGCTCAATGAATAAAAAAGTCCCACCCAAGAGATGGGCGGGACGGAAGGTAGAGTGCCAGTGTGGACTGGTTAATTTTTGGTCATGGCATATGCTTGAGCAATGAGGGTATCGCCAACCTGCCTCAGCGCCTTTTGGCTCAAGGGTTTTGACCTATTGCTGAGAAAGAGCGTAGCTTTTCCATCGAGACCCTTTTTCAGGGAGTAAAGCTTACTCCCCATGGTGTCTGTGCAGCAAATAACGATATCTGCCGATTTAATGCGGGTTAAGCGGATGACCGCATTGGCCGTATGTGTGGTCCTCACGGCCTTGCCGCATTGGTACGCAACGCACTCCTTTCGAAGAAGCTTTACGCGAAGAGTGGAATTGGGGGAATGACCAAAGTGGAGGCCGTGTCGATCATTGCTGGGCTCCGTACAGAGATACTGGAACAGCATCCGTGGTGCGGTTGAGCCAATGGTGGCGAAGGAAATGGTGACGGTTCGAGAACTGGACTTCATGATGTGAAAGATCTTCCTTTGACGGACGGGAAGTAGCCAGGAGGCCGCTTCAAAACGACGAAAAACTTCCTCACTCAACGAAAAAACCGCTCCTTGTGAGAGCGGTCTATTGTGTAAAGTTGAGGAAAAATTATTTATACACAAACAAACCGCTCTCTAATAATAGAAATACGGCGGACGACCATTAACTGGTTACATTGTGTATTCATCTCGTCTAAATTACCGTGTTCGTTGAGTTCTGTCAAACCTGCTAGAGTGTTTTTATGACTGGTTTTATTATTGGCAAATTTTGTCCGCCTCATTTGGGGCATGATCATCTTATTGGCGCGGCGTTAAAGGTCACAGATACTGTGATTATTATTGTGTGCGGCAAACAAGGTCAGGCCGTTCCGGCTGAATTAAGAGTGCAGTGGTTGCAGGAAACATATCCGTCAGCAGATGTCCGCTTACTCAATCAAGATTCTTTTGACGATACAAATGAAGTGGCTTGGACTCAGGCAACAAAAGAGTGCCTAGGCACAGTGCCGGCACTCATGTTTTCCTCGGAAGATTACGGTAATCATTACGCTGACCTCTTAGGCTGTCAGCATGTACTAGTAGATAGGGACCGGGTAGCAGTCCCTATCTCGGCCACGCAAATTCTTGCTAGGCCTTTGGAGCTGGAGGAGTATCTACTCCCTGCGGCGCGGTCATGGTTCCGTTTGCAAGAGCGTCCATAGCAACAACACGGAAGGCATCGCTAGCGCTGGTCATCATTTGGGTAGGGAAAATGATAGTAGAGTTCTTTTCTACGCTAATTTCGGCCAGGGTTTGTAGGGTACGTAGTTGGAGAGCAATAGGGTGAGCGGCCATGACATCAGCGGCATCTGCTAGCTTAGCGGAAGCTTGTAGTTCACCTTCGGCGGCCACAATCTTGGCGCGACGTTCGCGTTCGGCCTCAGCCTCTTTTGCCATAGCGCGCTGCATGTTGTCCGGCAGGGTAATATCCTTGATTTCAACGGCAGTAACTTCTACACCCCAAGGTTCAGTGTGGGTATCAATGACGGTTTTAATCTGTTCGTTGATGGTAAGGGTGCTGGAAAGGAGTTCATCAAGCTGGAACTGACCAACTACATTACGAACAGTAGTTTGACTGATTTGGTTCACGGCGTAGTACGAATTTTCTACGGAGAGCACTGACTTGGTAGGGTCAGTAATTTTTGAATAGGCAACGGCGGCAATATCAATAGAAACGTTATCTTTGGTGATAATTTTCTGTGAGGCAATATCCATAGTAACGGTACGCAAACTCACGCGGGTCATCTGTTCAATGAGCGGGATGAGAATAATCATGCCAGGCCCACGACTGCCGACACAACGACCCAAGCGGAAGATTACACCGCGCTCATATTCTTTTACAATGCGGAAGCTCATCAAGAACAAGACAACGATAGCGACGACGATCCAAAAAATGATGGTATCCATATGAATTTTTATGGTTGATGGCTGTAGCGTAGCATAAAAAAACCACTTTCGGTACAGGTGTACGGAAAGTGGTAGGGAGTCTAGGTGCTTGCGTACTTTGGATGCCAGTCGGTGTCTTCCTGAAAGAGGTTACGTACGGCGATGGTTTGCAACTCAAGCTTGTCGTCACGCACGGCGTATACTGAAAAGTTGAGGGTGTCGTTCATGGCTCCTAAGGAGCTACCCAGTTGGAAATTCTTTGCAGCTCCTGTGAAAGCATCCACAGGGAGGAGCAGGTCTTCCCAAATGAGCTCTTCAGAGGGCACATTCGTCTTAGGAATAAACCCATCCAAACGAATAAACCCACTCATGACGAGATAGAGGCGGGGCTCCTCAAGCCAGAAAGCAAGTGCCCGTAGGGGTTCTACATTTTTGGTAACGAACGCTCTACATTGACCGGCGGCAGGCGCAAACACGAGTGGATGATCATGTCGCTCAAACACTATCTTTCCTTCAGTTTCGGTAACTTTTACCGGATGATGTGAAGAAAAGGGGAATACGAGAAAAGGATTCATCAAGGTTCGCTCCTATAAAATCGCTCCTGTACTCTAGCAGAAAATTGAAAAAATGCGCTATTTATAGTACTATCTTTCCTGATATGAAGTTTCAAGTTCTCCTTTACTATTGGTACGGTGTGCTAGAAGATGCTGAGGAAATCATGCACCAGCAACGCCAAATCTGCCAACGCCTTGGTCTCACGGGGCGCGTTATTGTGGCACGCGAAGGAATTAACGGCACGATAGAGGGCACCTTGGAAGCCACGGAAGCGTATGCTAAAGAAATGCTGGCTGATGAGCGTTTTAAGACTACTCATATAAAGAGGAGTAGTGGTACCGGAAACTCATTTCCAAAACTCTCAGTAAAGTTACGGCAAGAAATAGTAAGTAGTCATTTTGGTGAAGTTGATTTTAACCCTGCTGAGTTCACGGCGCCCTATATTAAGGCAGAAGAGTTGCATGAATGGATTCAAAACGGCAAAGAGTTCTACATTGTGGATATGCGCAATTCGTATGAGCATTTAGTTGGTCACTTTGCCGGATCAATATTGCCGGAGCTACGAAATTTTCGTGATCTCAAAGATGCTCTCCCAACCCTGGCACACCTCAAAGATAAGGTCGTAGTTACCGTCTGCACGGGTGGGGTGCGCTGCGAAAAAGCCTCGGGCTTTCTCTTAAAGAGCGGGTTCAAAGAGGTGTACCAGTTGTATGGCGGCATTGTCACGTATATGGAAAAGTACCCTAATAAAGATTTTCTAGGGAAGCTGTATGTGTTTGATAATCGCGTTACTATGGGATTCAATACGGACGGTACCGACCATGTAGTGGTGGGCCAATGTGAGAAGTGTGGCCAGCCAAGTGAGCACTATGTAAATGACGATGGGGGGCAGTACCGGAAGCATTTCATCTGTTGTGAAGAGTGTGCGGCTAAAGATGTGATGCTCACCGCGGTTGCTTAATTCTATATAGAACGATGGTCGTCGTATATGAGATACAAGAAAAATATTTGATTTATACCTGGTATAGGTAGACTATCGATGTATATGTGATTAATCTTTGAACGGTGGCTTCAAAAGATGATACATCTTTTCACATGCAGCTAAGGAGCGTTCCAGAATAATGCGCGACTCCTCTGCGCTCAGATGTGGATGTTCTTTGTGGAGATACTGTAGGGAAATGATGAGTACCGTGAGTGGTTGGACCAATTCATGGAGTAGCTTGAAGTATTTTTTGTGGGGAGAATCTTTCATGTGGGTGAATGGAGCAGGTAGCCATAGTTTTTAAGGGTGCGGATAGAAAGAGTGCTCTGCGCGGCACGGAATTTTTGGCGGAGACGACATATATGAACCTCAATGGTGTTTGAGAGTGGTTCATGGTTGCTATCCCACAGAGATTCAATGAGCGCTGTGATAGTTACGGGACAGTTCTTACGTTCTGCAAGAAAAAGGAGCAGATCAAATTCTTTTCTGGTGAGCGAGAGGAGATTGTTACCTATAGCGAAGGTACGATGGATTCTGTCGATTGTTACGTTGTTGAAGGTGAGTATATCTGGAATATAGTTTGTGCCTCGCCGAAGAACAGCGTGTATTCTTGCGTGTAGTTCGGAGAAGAGGAAGGGTTTGGTAAGGTAATCATCTGCTCCTGTAAGGAGGCTCTCTATCTTCTTATTCTCTCCTTGGTTACCAGTAATAATAACAAGGGGTGTATGCTTCCCAGCTGTACGTAGTGAACGACAGAATTCCATTCCATTTCCATCTGGAAGCTGGAGGTCAGCAATAATACAATCATAATGATTAATGCTGTATTCCGTTTCCGCATTACGAATAGTGTCCGCCCAATCTACTTGGTATTGAGACTGAAGCGAGGTAATAAGTGATGTGGCAATGGCATGGTCATCTTCAATGAGGAGGAGTTTCATAAATGGTTACCTAGCGTAAGTATTCACATACTAGCTAGTTGAAGATTAAAAAAACCTTAAATTTGTTTTGCTATACTAAATTGATCAAGTAATAAGTTTATTACGGGGGCATATGTATAAAGTTGTTTTGATTCGACATGGGGAAAGTCAGTTAAATCTTGAAAATCGTTTTGCAGGTTGGAGTGAAGAAGGAAACGATCTGAGTGATAGGGGTTGGCAGCAAGCTATTGATGCGGGAGAGGTTTTGAAGAAAGAGGGCTACGTTTTTGATATTGCCTTCACTTCTGTATTGAAGCGCTCAATCCACACACTCTGGAAAATTCAGGATATTTTGAGCTTGCAATGGATTCCAACCATTCATTCTTGGCGCTTGAACGAGCGTCATTATGGTGCCTTGCAGCGACAAAATCGTATTGAGGCAATGGAGGAGTTTGGCGATGAACAGGTAGCAATCTGGCGTCGTAGCTTTGCTACCCCACCTCCACCGGTGTCGCTTGATGATCCTCGTCACCCCATTCATGACCCTCGGTATGCCGAGATCCCTTCCGCCGAGCTTCCTACTTCAGAAGCATTGGTAGATACCATGAAGCGAGTGTTACCATTTTGGGTAGATGAGATTGTTCCTGCTATCAAAGAAGGGAAGCGGGTGATTGTAGCTGCTCATGGCAATAGCCTCCGTTCCTTAGTAATGCACTTGGATCAGATGTCTGAAGATGAGATTACTAAGCTGAATATTCCTACGGGAATTCCACTTGTGTATGAGTTGGATGATGACCTCAAGCCAATTAAGCACTACTACTTAGGGGATCCTAAGGCTATTCAGGCGGCTATTGATGTGGTGGTTAATCAGACGAAGAAGTCGTAGTACTCCTGTACTTTTTTGGTAGATTAGTGTAAGGTTTGGTACTGATTAAGAGGAGTCGCGCCGTATCGCTACGCGATACAAGCGCATTCGTTCGCCCCATGAAAATGCAAGCATTTCCGCGGGGCTCTCTCATGCGCTTGTAGCTCAGTGGATAGAGCGTCAGGTTCCGGTCCTGAAGGCCGTAGGTCCGATTCCTACCAAGCGCGCCAGATCCGAAAATGTTTTTTATTTTAAAAATCGACTCCATGACAGGAGTTAGGAAAAGACGATTTTTAAAATAAAAAACATTTTCTCGTAGTAACATATGGAAACACTCGTCACAAAAAATTGGCAAGATTACTCCCTTATTGATACGGGAGATAAGCTGCGTCTTGAGCGCTTTGGTGCTTTTTTTGTGGTTCGTCCTGATCCCTCTGCTCTTTGGAAGGCGACAACACCTAGTCATAAAGGGTGGCGTGATCCTGATGCCAGGTTTACTGGCGAAAAAGGACAGCCTTGGAGCGCTAAGAAAGAATTTCCGCAGGCTGGTTGGGAAATTGCTTGGAAAGATGTTCGTTTTTTAGTGAAGCCAACAGCTTTTCGCCACATGGGTGTATTTCCTGAACAGGCCATTCACTGGGAGTGGATTGATCAAAGTGTTCGTGCCTTTATTAAAGAACAGGGGCGTGCGCCAAAAGTCCTTAATCTCTTTGGATATACCGGTATTGCAAGCTTGGTTGCGGCAAAGGCAGGCGCGGAGGTGTGCCATGTAGATGCTTCTAAAGGCACCGTGCAATGGGCGAGTGAGAATGCGGCACGTAATAAACTATCAGTCCGATGGATTGTTGATGACGCGCTGAAATTCATGCACCGTGAAGTGCGTCGCGGTTCATACTATGATTTTATTTTCATGGATCCACCAGTTTTTGGTCGTGGTCCTCAAGGCGAAATCTGGAGAATTGAAGAATTTTTGGCTGAATTAGCTCGTACAGCAGGAGAGCTTCTAGAAAATGAAAAAGGGAAGCTACTCCTTAATTTTTACGCTACAGATCTCTATCCAGAAGCAGTTGCTCGAACAGTGCGCCAATCATTAGGAAAAAATATTCGTCTTGATTTATCCACTCTCTGTTTAGAAGAAGAAAAAGGGAACCTTCTGCAAACAGGATATTCTCTGCGATCACACTAGGATCATCTTTGTTCAGGGGGTTTGTCATGGTTGCTCGGTAGGGTAGAAATTACCACCGAATGTACGTGTTCTTGCACGGGTCGAACGGTGGCTCTATTCGCCTAACCGCTGAAGACTCATGCAAAAAATATCGCGACGCAATTTTGTTGCGGCTCTCCTTATTGTGTTGGTCTGGCTGGGTTTTGTTATAAGTGGTAGTCATGCCCTTCTGAGTGAAAGTGCAAGCCTTACGGGGAATACGTTAACCATTGGTTCAGCGGGGTTACTTATTAGTAATTCTCAAAGTCCCAATCCATCTGTATTTGATGCATCTGCTTCGGGTTTTTCCTTGCCGCTCAATCCGGGAGATACAGAAGATAGATTTTTCACCCTGAAAAATACAAGCTCAGCCCGTATTGCTTTGAATATTGATATGTCACTGAGTATTAATGGACAAAATCAGTTACCAATTGCTTCAAATGCAACGCTGGATGTGGTGCCGGTAGACAATAGTGGTAATCCACTTCCTGATTCAACTGGTGCTGGGGGAACATTACAAGCACTTAGTGGATCCCATGTGAACATTAGTGGGTTTATTCCAGAAGGTGGCACCCAGCGGTATCGCTTAAGAACCATGGTTGATGCATCGGAATCAGACCCACACGATAGTATTACCTATGATCTTATCCTTACAGGAACTCAACGGGTAACATGATAGCGCGCGTTCTTCGGGGCGGAGTTGTGCTGTTGTTTCTGGTTGTATGTGCCGCCGCTTTTTACGAAAAGTCGCATTTCATTCGTCTCCACGTTTATACTATTCTCTCTTCTAGTATGAAACCGGCAGTATTGAGGGGCGATGTAGTGATTACTACTACTCTATCTCCTCAAGCATACAAGGTTAACGATATCATCACTTTCTTCGTGCCAGGACGCGCTAGTGAAGTTGTTACACATCGAATTGTGAATATTATGCCAGCCCACGGCCAGGTGTCAGAAGAACTCTTTACCAAGGGAGATGCAAATTCCAATGGCGATTCCTGGGTGTTAAGCCCAGGGAATATTCAGGGAAAAGTGGTGTGGAGAGTGCCGTTTGTGGGGTATGTGTTCTACGCTTGCCAAACCATGTTGGGCTATTCTCTCATCGTCCTTCTTACTTTTTTCTGGTTGGTAGTGCCCTTGGTGAAAAGCTGGCTCTGGCCTGGGCTCTGAAGGGTCGCTAAATAGAAATTGTTTCGCTACCATGCTGGTATGAAGATCTATACAAAAACTGGAGATACGGGTGAAACTTCTCTGTATGGCGGAGAACGCCGAAGTAAAGGTGCGCTCCGCATTGAAAGTTACGGCACTGTTGACGAATTACAGGCGGCTTTAGGTGTTGTCTTGGCCGAATGGAAGGGGGCCAAAGATAAAGACATAGCTACTCTTATTATTTTGCTAGAAGCCATTCAAGCCGATTGTTTTGTTGTATGCGCCGAATTGGCTCGCACCACCACCAACACCCTTCGAAAAGATCCTGTGTTGCCCACTGAACGCCTTAATGCCCTAGAAGCTTCTATAGACCACTATGACGCTGAATTACCCCAGCTGCGCGCGTTTATCATGCAAGGCGGCTCACGGTCTGGAGCGTTGTTACATCTTGCACGTGCAATTTGTCGTCGGGCAGAGCGCTGCATGGTGCGCCTTCAAGAAGAGGAAGAAGTCCGACCATTCCTTTTGCAATACATGAACCGCCTATCTGACTTGCTCTTTGTTTTGGCCCGATACGTTAACCACAAAGAAGGAATTCCTGAGACTCAGTGGGTTTCAAACTAACTTTTAATTAGTAGTTTGGTTCGTAAACACTATATTTGTTGATGAATCAGAAGATGTACTACTTGTACTGCTAGTGCTGTTATCAGGTATACAACTTGTGTGACCACTAGAATCTTGTACAGCATGTGTTCCTGGTGGGCAGGAGTTACTTTGATCGTCACTTACACTACTGGTACTACTTGTTCCAGTGCCGCTTCCATTACTTGTGGTAAAGGTAATGGGACCTCCACCGTTTGCGAGGCCACTAAAGAGGGTGCCAAGGCTTTTCCCTAAGGTGAAAATGGTAAGCACACCAATGATGAGTGCTGCGCCTACTACGGCAGTGATAATCATTGATCTAGCCGCTGCGGCTTTTTTTGTATCTGCGCCTGCTTGCATATATTTTATGCCCCCCCAAACGAGATAAATCAGAACTGCGCCACCGGCAATGATACCAAGCAAAACCATAATTTTACCGTAAATGGTATCAATACTTGGAGTAACACTGCCAGGGCTCTGGCTAAATATAGGGCCAGAAGTAATAGGGGTGATAGGGCTTGCCATATATGTTTAGTATACGGCCTTCCCATATATCCGCATAGTTATCCACCATTCTGTCCACCTGTGGAAAAGTGCACATCTCCTAAAACCGAACACGAGTGAATAATTGTATGATTATATATGAAAATAAGAAATAAACCTGATGAATTTAAAAAAAATCCCCGCAAGGAGGAAGTAGAATTTCAAAGGCGAAATAAAATTAGTCGGAAAAGAGTGTTTCCTTGTTGGTACTTAGGAGGTGAAGTTCTTCAATCTGCTGTTTACTAAGAGCCTCTAATGAATGAGTGGAATTGCGCTGAATGATATGAGCAATGTGTTCGCTGCTGAGTAGGTGAGGCAAGAGGACGTATGTTGCATGGAGTTTGTAATAGGAGAGGGCATCTTCCACGGTGCGCGCCGTAACAATAATAGGAATATGTGGATTAAGGTGGTGAACATAGTTCAAGAGATACTCTGTTTCTTCCCGGTGAGGAACGGTAGAAATAATGAGGTTGGCACGCTTAGCTTGGGCAATTTCAAAAATTTGGTCATCTTCAATATCGCCGTAGAGAGCAGGTATGCCACTGGCGCGTAATTTGTGGATAATGTCAGGATTGAAATCAACCACCAGAACTTTACGTTTATGGTCCAAAACGTGACGTAATACGTGATATCCCATCCTATGATACCCAAAGATAATAGTGTGATCTTCTAGGGTGCTGACGTCATAATCACCCGTAATGAGGGCATGGTGTTGATGGTGTCCACGTTCGCTTAAGTGGAGAAGAGGATACAAGAAGTGGTAGATGGCTTGCCGATACTGCGTAGTAAGCGCTGCAATGCTCATAGAGACCAGGGTAGCAATGCTAATGGCCGAAACTAGCTGTGGATCAACGTGGAGGCTCTGAGCACCAATGAGAGCAAAAATAACCGCAAATTCACTAAGGCTACTCTGAGCAACCGCAGTAAGGAAAGAAGTTCGTGCCCGATAGCCAGAGGCGCTTAAGGTAAGGTAGGTAATGATTGGTCGGCCAATGACCACTGCCGCAATGAGTACGAGAGTTAGGCTAAGGTAGGTAGCATGCGGAACCAACAGAGATGCCCCAATGTTCACAAAGAAAAAGATGAGGAAGAAGTCACGGAGCAGTCGCACTTTGCTTAAGATATCGAAACTATAAGGTTGTGAAGCTAGGGTAAGACCGGCCAAAAGAGCGCCAACTTCAATTGGGAGGTTAAAATACTGGAACATGGCGGTGCCGGCAAAACACCAGGCCATGGTAAGGAGGAATAAGAGTTCACTGGAGCGTGCAGCGTGCCGGAAGAGGGTTGGAATAATCAAGCGACTCAAGAACCAGAAAATAACTGCCACGGCCACCGCTTTCATAAGGAGAAGAGCACCTTCTTGGCTAAGAGTGAGATACCCACGTGAACTGAAGCCTTGGAGGAGTGAAAGCACAACAATAGCAATGAGATCTTGAATGAAAAGAATGCTTGATGCCAAACGTCCATGCAGAGAAGAAAGATCGTGTTGTTCAGCCAGCAACTTCAACGAAACAACGCCTGAGGTGAAGGTGAGAGCTAGCCCAATGAACAAGCCAGATTGAAGCGAAAGTTTAAACAGATAAGAAGCACCAAGGCCAACCGCAAAACTACCGCCTATTTGAATGAGTGAAATACTTAAACCTCCTTGGAGTTGGTGTCTGGCTTTTGACCAGTCCGTTTCCAGACCAACAAGGAAGAGAAGGAAGGTAAAGGCCACATGCTGGGTGCTATTCAGGACACCACCTGCTCCATCAACATGCAGTAAGAATGGACCAATGATGAGTCCAGAAGCAATGTAGCCAAAAATAAGAGGAACTTTGAGTACCTTTGCCAGGAGGCCACATGCGGTAGCAACCGCTAACACGAGGCCAATCTGACCAATAATAAAATTAATGCCTCCGTTCATATAGTTAGTATATCAGTCAGTGTGGCATGGCTAACATCTTGTTGGTTTTGTCTGGTAAATTAGGTTCATGTCATTGTTGCATCGTTATAGTACATGGGTAGTGGTAGGTGTTTTCAGTGTGCTTATGTCAATTCCATTGTTTTTCAGTTTGGATCCCGATTTTGGTTGGCATATATATCTGGGAAAATGGATGGTTGGCCATCACCAACTTATCCACACATTAGTGGGGTATAACTATTTTTCAGGGTACTCTCTCATTGATCATCAATGGTTGGCAGATATTCTTTTGTACCCGCTTTATCAGCATCTAGGATATTTAGGGTTCATTTTTCTTGCGGCAGTCGTGCTTTTTATCACAATAGCGCTGATCTACAAAGTTACGCGGTTGCGCGCAAATTCACTTGCAAGCCTCTGTGCGTGCAGTCTTTTTCTCGTTTCTTACGGCTTATCATATGGCGTGCGGTTACAGATATTTCTTTTCCTTGGCGCCGCACTCTTGTGGTACGTCTCTTGTTTTGTCAGTAAGCTGAATACTCGCCTTTTCTGGTATGCCTTCATCTTAATTATTGGAAATAATTTGCACGGCGGTTTTGTCATTTTAGCGCTGCTTCCACTCTGTTTTGAACTTAGTATGGTTGTGCAACATAAGATGTCTTATCAAAGTTTTTTTTGGGTTGTGATAATTGTTGCTGCCGCCATCTTTATTAACCCCAATGGTTTTGCCTACTGGCACTTAGTCCATGATTATCTGGCCGATGGCTACTATCAACAACACATTGATGAGTGGCTTCATCCTTTTTCTCCGCCGTATTGGAGTGCGCTGCTACCAATGACCATTGCAACTAGTCTTCTTCTCAGTCTTCCCATCTGGCGGAAGTCATGGCCAGAAGTTCTTCTCATAGGTATTTTTGGTTATCTTGGACTTGCCCACCTACGTTTTTCCCCGTTATGGCTACTCCTTGTGACACCGTATTTAGGGGAAATGCTTTCAGAGGTTGAGCGTAATGCGGGAACCTTGAAAAAGTTGTGGCGCAGTATTGAGATGATAGGCCTAGCATTAGCGATGGTTTTTTACTTGATTATTGATGGAATGGTTGTAGTTCAGGCGCATACTTCCACGCCAAATACGGTAGACCCACTGATTTCTTATCTTGATTCGCACGAATGTCATCAAGGAATTTTGTTGAATGATTATAACCTTGGTGGCTATCTTCTCTTGAAATCCCATCAACCGGTCTTTATTGATGGCCGTGGGCCACAATTACCGCTGGGGAACGGGAAGACATTACTAGAGGCATACGACCAGCTTTTAGAAAGCCCTAGCAACAAGCTATTGGCTCATTACGGCATTACCCAAATTTTGCTCCAAAAAACAACACTCAATTCTCTGGGGAATCCGCTTAGTTCTTTTCTTGCCCATGATCCGCAGTGGTATGAAGTGCAGCCAGCTGGCGATGTTGTGCTCTACCAGAGCACAACTTGTCTTCCAAAAAGTGCCTAAGAGAGCCAATATTTGAGGTTTTTCAGGTTAGAACACATTGACAACTAGGGTGAAAAAGCGTATATTTATATAATTTCTTCAAACAAAAAGCGAAGAAAACAAAAATAAAAAAATATGAAAAAGGGAATGGGTTACGCACAATTATTCTATAAGCACGTGGTACCGTTTACGGTTGCCATTCGCATGGTGACACTCAGTACCTCTGGTTCACTTGCTATTGCTGCTACAGCGCTCCCTTCTGTAGATGGCCAACTTCCTATTACCACGAACGCGCTTGTTCCCCAGGTTGTAAACTCTAGCGCTATCTCTGTTCAAGATTTCTTGGCAGAAACGAATACTGATCGTATTGCCAATGGCTTGGCTCCTTTGCAATTGAATGTTCAGCTAGTAAATGCGGCGCAAGCAAAGGCCCACGACATGATTATTAATCATTACTGGGACCACTTCCGTCCTAGCGATCACAAAGCTCCATGGGATTTTATCACTGAAGCTGGTTATACCTATCATTATGCGGGGGAGAATCTTGCCCGTGGTTTCAAGACAGCTCACGGTGTTACTACTGCTTGGATGGCCAGTCCTGCTCACCGTGCCAATTTGCTCTCACCTAACTTTAAAGATGTAGGGTTTGCCACCATTATGGGTACTGATGACCAGGGTAACCCAGCGTTGTATACCGTCCAGCTTTTTGGTGCCAAGTAAGGCTTACGCTATACTATAAGGCGTCATGGCGCCCCAGTTTTTGCAGCGTTTCCGGAATTCTTTTAGTTACCTCTGGCTCATTGCAGTAGCCGGCTATTTATCGGTGTCTGCAGGTCAGGCTATGATTCGTAATTACCAATCGCAACAGCAAATTGCAAACCAGCAGAAACAGTTGGCTAGTCTCCAGTTGGAAAAGCAACGGTTAGAAGCTTTATTGGTGTATTACAAGACCGATTCATACAAAGAAATAGAGTTACGCCAAAATTTTCTCTTAGTCATGCCAGGGGAACGTGTGTACGCACTTCCTGAATCTGGGAATGTTCGCTCACTAGAAGACGAAGCACTTACTGGGGATGTTGCGGACACTACTGTTCGCAAGCCTCAAAGCGATGAGCCCGATTGGCGCCAGTGGTTTAATTACCTCATCTAACAAAAAAACCATCTCCGCGGAGATGGTTTTTTTAAAGGTCTTATACCTAGTTGGAGAATGTCTGAGCGCCGCCAGAAACGGAAGAAACAGTGTTGTTGATACCAAAGGCGATGTTAATCAGGGTGTAAGCACCTACAACTACAGCAATACCAATGACGGCATTGATGATAGCCTGACGAGCCTCACCAGCCTTCTTAGTGTCTCCACCAGCTGTGATGTATTTGATACCAGCCCAGATGAGGTAAATAATGGCCGCAGCACCTGCTAGGAAGAAAATAAGGTTAATAGCGGTCTGAACGGTGTTCTGGAAAAAGTCGTGAACGTTAATTGCAGAAGTAGAGCTAGCTGAACCAGACCCACTGTTTAGGTTAGGAACATCAGCAAGAGCTGGTGCTACCATTACGAGAGCCAAGGATGCCGCCCAAAAACCTTGTGCTGCAACTTTTCTTAAATTAGTCATGATTGATCCTCCTGCAATAGTTGATTATTATTCTTATTGTAAGGTTGGATGATTTGTAGTGTCAACTTTTCTTGAGTTTTCCCTAAGGAGAGAGACGTAGAACTTGTTCCAAGTGTGACCGCAAGGGAATAGATTAAGCTGACTACCGCGGTAGAGGCGGTTATGAGTGCCACGGCAAGAACAATCTGGAGAATGGCCGTGCGAGCCTCACCAACTTTCTTAGGATCCCCCTGAGAAGTAACGTATTTGATGCCATTCCAAATGAGTAAGACCACGGCAACCAACGCAAGGAGGCCAAGATAGCCCTCAAACTTATCCCACAGGTAGTTAAGGTTGCCTTCAAGAGTGGTGCAATCAACGCCTGAGCTGGTATTACAAGTAACCTGTGTCAATCTATCGTTCTGGGTCTGGTTAACTGGCCCAGGCGGTGGAATGAGTGTCAGATCAGCATGAGTAATTGAAGGTAGTGCAACTAAACAGAGCATACCTAGGCAAAATGCAAAACGAAAAAAACGAGTTACGGGGTTGTGCTGCATTGGGTAGTTCCGTTTGAACTGATGACTAGAGAAATATTTGTACAATCAGAACCGAAGAGTTGGAATGAACTCTGAACAATGAGGCGTGCTCCTAGGACAATAAAGAATCCGACATAAGTGCCAATGAGAGCAGTCTTGGCTTTCTTGACATTTGCTTCACTCATGGCGCCAGTGAGGTAGAGGATGCCAGCATAGAGTGTGGCCAGGATGGCAAGAGCACCTGCTAAATAATTGAGAAGGGCAAGCACTTTATAGATAAGCATACCAAAGATAGTCATGTTCCAGAGTGAAGGTACGCAACCACCATTGTTATCTGTTTGGGGACTATCGTAAAACCCATAATCTACAATGGCATCGGGAATAAGGGGAAAGATAGCTCCATTGAGTCCATCTTTAACATGCGAGTTATCGCAAGATCCAACCGGTGGCGGAGTTGTAGGTGTGGCGGCATTGATTGGATTTGCAAAGGCAATAACACCTCCAAAAATGAGACTTAAGCAAAAGAAGCCAATCCAATGATGGATCTTAGCTCTTTGAACTCGAGCAAAATTAGGTTGAGCATTGCTCATTTCTTTCTTGCCCAAAAAAGTGGTGCGTCGGTGCTCCATATTATTGAAAAAGATTGTAGCTCCATTGTACGAGCAACGCAGCAAATACCAGAAGAAAGATGCCGGTGCCCACATAGAGAAGGATTTTTTTTGCTTTTGTGTACGCATCTGGTTTACCGGCAGATTGGATGAGCGCAACGGCCGCGTAAATAACCCCAATCACGGCAAGCGGGATGGCTACGGCTAGTAATAATGAGGCAATTCTATTAAGGAAAGCAGCAACGTTTGCATTTGCATCACCGCTGGAAAGGGCAGGAGCTTTACTGAGGCTAATATCATTCGCTGCCCTGGCAATTTCAGTGAGATGCCACTGGATCATAGAGAAGAGTCATCCTGGAGAAGTTTGGTAATAGTGTCTGCCGCAGAAACCAGGGACTGATCACTTGGAATGCCATCTTGGCTCACATCAATAATCATTTGTCGGAAAGCGGCGTCAAACTGTGTGTGCGACTTTTTGTAAATTGCCTGTCCGGTAAGGATTTGCTCAACGAATGGATCGCTTGATCGCGTATTCAACGTGCTAAGGAAAGGTGAGAGTAAGCCTTCTTGTGAAGCAAGACCGCTAATGGAACCTGGATCTGTGTAATCAGCAAGGAAGGCAAAGGCTGCGGCAGAATTATTGGCCGCCTTCGTAACAGATTCAACAGTGAATTTAATCAAGTTAACTGGGGTGCTGGTAGCGGATATTTGAGGAACAGGCGCTATGGTAAAGCCTAGTTTTGGATACTTTATTTTCAGCTGAGCTCCTACATCGCTGTAGCCAATAATCATGGCTACTTTCCCTTGGCCAAATGCATCTAAGTCTTCTGGCATGGAAGGATTCCAGGTGTAAGTTGCTTTTGCAGGGTTAGAGAATGAGGTAAAGAAATCAAGCGCCAGTTGGCCAGGAGTAACTATGCTACCACTAGCAGTAGGTGCAGTAATCTGGAAGACGGCATTTCGACGATCAGTGCTAACAATCTGAGCACCGTTCTGCAACATGAGAAGCTGGAGGATATCGTTAGAGTCCTGGATGTTATCTGCTGTGCCAAGTGCAATGGTGGCCTCATTAACGGTGCCATTACTCACTTGAGTAATGTATTTCTCCTGTTGTGTGAGGTCTAGCCAGGTTGCTGGTGCTTTGCTGAGAAGCTGTTGAACAGGAGTGACCTGCTCTGAGGTAGCATTGCCACCCAAACTCTTTTTGTAGTTTTGAAGGGCGGTAGATAGGAGGTCCATATTGACATAGAGCTTGAGGGAATCTACAGCGCTAGGAAGGCCGTATACAGCTTTCCCATCAGTGCCAATGAGTTGGTTTGCAATTCCAGCAGGATAGAGCTGCTTTACCTCGTCTGCGGGTAGGGTACCGGTAGTGGCTCTATTGCCCTTGCTGTCTTTAGCGTAAAAATAGGTGGTTGGCAGGGGATTCAATCGAGGGATGTGATCACCAATCCAGTCATTTTCAATGCTCCAAATATCTGGTCCGTTATCTGAGGAAAGAGATTTAAGTGAGTCTAATTCGTAGGTAGCAGGATTCCGCTCAGAATAGGTGACGGAAACATTGCTAGGCCCACCATTCTTTGTAACGAAAGAATTGATCTGACCTTTAATAACATCTTGGCTCTGACCAAGCCGCCAAATACGTACCAATGCAGGTCCGCTAGAAGTGCCAGAAGCAGTTGGTGTGCTGCTACAGCCCGTGGCCAAAATACCCGCTCCTACCAATAGTGAAAACAGCGCGAGAGTACGGACGCGTTCGCGGAGGTGGGATTTGTGAGGAGTAAGAGCGGCCATAGATTTTGCTTAGAGGGCTGCAACCCTGTCTTTTAGGTATGTGCTAAATTTTTCGCCAATATCACCACGTTGAAGAGCAAATTCAACCGTTGCCTTCATATATTCAAGTTTGTTGCCGCAATCGTAATAGGTAAGGCCAGTCACCTCTTTGCTTAAGAGTGTATTACCTGCCTTTACATAGCTGTTTAAGGCTTCACCGAGAACAATTTCACCCCCGCTTCCAGGAGTTTGAGTACTGAGATAATTAAAGATGTCTCCAGTGAGAACCATACAGCCAAGGCTAGCGTGATTTGATGGAGCTTTGTCTTTACCAGGTTTTTCAATGAAGCCTTTTACTTCACGGATGCCATTGCCAAGCTCTGCGCCAGGGACAATGTAGCCATAGCGGTCATAATCTTCGGGATTGGTACATTCCAAAGTCATGATTACTGGCTTGCCATGCTCTTGATACGCATCCACAAGTTGCTGTACTTTGCTTGGTTTGCCCATGAACATTTCATCGCCCCAAAGCACTACAAATGGCTCATCTGGTCCAATAAGTTCTTTGGCTTGCAAAACAGCATGGCCATTACCAAGTTGCTCTCTTTGACGAACATAAACGAAGCTGGCAAGATCAGATGCCTCACGTGAAAGGTCTTTTTGAGCCAATTTGCCGCTCTTTTCCAGGAGCATTTCTAGTTCAAGGTTATAGTCAAAGTAGTCTTCAATGGCGCGCTTGTTGGTTCCGGTAATGAGGATAATCTCAGAAATACCAGCTTGGGCTACCTCTTCTACAATGTGGTGAATGACGGGCCTATCAATAATAGGAAGCATCTCTTTGGGAATGGACTTCGTATAAGGAAGAAAACGAGTACCGTAACCAGCTACAGGAATAATTGCTTTTCTAACGGGCTGTACAGACATGGCGGGTTAATAGTTATTAACTAAGGCTTACCGAAAGTGTCCTGGTGCGAGCCTTAGCGTTTTTAGGAACAGTAATAGTGAGAATGCCATCAACTAAACGAGCAGTAGCATTATCTGAGTCAACACTCACGGGAAACTCATAGGCCCGGGAAAAACTTCCCCAGTAACATTCTTGAATAAAATAACCCTCAACAGAACCACTGTTTGTGTCATGACGTTCACCCTTAATGGTGATATGTTCGTCGGTAATGGTGACTTCTAAATCTTCTTGACGTACTCCGGCAATAGGCGCTTTCAAAACAACCTCAGTAGGGGTTTGGTACACGTCGATAGCAAGTTGTCCTTCAAATTCTTCCATCCACTCGTTTGGATCCACGATTTGCTGTTCGCCCAACATAGACCTCCTTGGTTAGAGTCCGCTCATGCTATCTCTACTCTTAAATCAGTACTCATAGTATGGGGCATTTGATAGTGGGTGGCAAGATATGGCATCATAGGTCTATGAAATTCCTGAGCTGGATCAAGCGCCCGACAAATATTCTTCTAATAGTGTGCGCGGTGGCAATTGTCACCGGTATTTTTTTTCGTATTTATAATCTCACGTTCCCTGATAAACAGGTCTTTGACGAGGTTTATTTCCCGGTTTTTGCCAATAACTATATTACCCACACAAGCTTTTACGATGTGCATCCGCCCATGGGGAAGTTTGTCATTGCCATTGGACTCCTGTTGTTTGGGAATGTTCCGTTAGGTTGGCGCATTATGCCATGCATTTTTGGTGTGGGAATTATTGGGCTTATGGGCTATCTTTCCTGGGTTTTGTTTAAAGACAAAGTTACTGCTCTTATAACGGCCACTTTCTTTGCCATTGATGGTGCGTTTATTGTGTATTCCCGCACCGGCCTTATGGATGGAGTACTCTTTTTTGCCACGTTCTTTTGCTTGCTCTTAGCGGTGAAACTTACAAAAAACAGCACCACTTTTTGGTGTGGTCTTTTCTTGGGTGTTGCGGTTGCTATCAAATGGCCCGCGGTAGCGGTGTTTTTGCCGATGCTCTGGTACGCCTGGAAGGATGGCCGTTGGAAGGAAATGCTTGCTGCTCTACCTGTAGCAACCATTGTGTATCTGATTATTGTGTATATAGGTCAAGTTCTGATCAAATCTCCAAATGCCCTGCACGAAACCTTTCAATGGAATGTGCAAGCATTTGATTACCACTTAAATGTGACGGCTACTCACCCATGGGGATCGCCATGGTGGTCCTGGCCACTGGAACTCCGTCCAGTTCTTTTCCTTTATGACGCCCTTCCTAATGGTAATCTTCATGTAGAAAATACTCTGGGTAATCCACTCATTTGGTGGAGCTCAACTGCCGTTGTGCTGGGGTCCACTATTTTTCTCTTGGTTCGTCGCGTTAAAGATAAGCTAGCAATCTGGAATCATGAAACGTTTCCCTTATTGCTTGGGTATTACGCTCTTTGGCTACCGTGGATGTTCATTCACCGAGTTGTTTTCCTTTATCACTATCTTCCTTCTTACGGTTTTGCGCTCTTACTTCTTGCATATTGGATAGGCAAAGCCTGGAAAAAAGGCTTGCATGTGGCCGCGATAATTTTCATGATGATTAGTTTTCTCATTACGTTAAATTATCTACCGTTCAGCGTTGGATGGATTTCTCTTAGTCAGTCACGATTAGGTCAGCTTTCTAACGTGAAAACTTGGTTTAGCGACACGCTTAATCCTTAGTTAATCTTGTAATTGCTACGGTTGGTGTATGGGTGTTCTTACCATTTTTCTTGATATTTTCTTTGCCCCACAGTGCATTGCTTGTAAGCAGGAAGGGAAGTATTTATGTGATGTTTGTACAAGAATTTCTGTACCTAAGTTGGTTCCCCGTGGCAAGAATGTGTACTTTTTCACCTACCTTGATGAGGTATGGGTACAGACAGCCATCCATTTATTAAAGTATCGGGGAATCACTAGTGTCTTTGACCATTTTTTGAGGGAGCGCACTCAGGTAATTCGCACATGGTTTGGTGGTCATTCTTGGTATTACATTCCCGTTCCTGCAAGTAAAAAACGATTGAAAAAACGGGGATACAATCAGGCAGAAATCTTAGCTGGGAAGATGGCTTCTTTCTGGGGCGGAAGTGTTCTCCCGCATTTCTTAAAAAAATATGAAAGAAAAAGCTTGGTTGGTCGTACACGCGTTGAGCGTTTGGCTCAGGCTAGTTCACAGTTTTATTGGGGGAAGGAGAAGCTTCCGGCGGCCGATTTTTATATTGTGGTAGACGATGTTCTTACTACCGGAAGTACCTTGCATGCGTGTATGGAGTTGGTGCGACAGCATACCAAACGGCCCGTAATTGGGCTGGTTATTGCTCATGAGAGATAGAGTCTCAACGGAATCGGGTATAATCATATGCTCCCAGCATATGACACTTCTGGTAGGTACCCGATTCCTGCCGAGGCACGCAAAGAAAAAGAGAGACCTGTGGTCTCTCTTTTTCTTTGGCGCGCTCGGCAGGAATCGAACCTGCAACCTCTTGGACCGCAACCAAGCGCTCTATCCGGTGAGCTACGAGCGCATGAGCGAGGAGCAAAAATGAAAGCTTGCTTGCATTTTAATTCCGAGCGAATGCGTGTGTATCGCGAAGCGATACGGCGCGTTGTTGTGTTTGGCGAGCGAATGCGCGGTGTGTTGCGAAGCAACGCAGAGCGCAATCTATCTCACGAAACTATTGGCGGTAAGGAATTTAACCTCAAACTACCAACGTACTGTACCTGAAAAAGTAGCCGTTGGCAATCTGTTTTGCTACTCTTAAGTCATGAAAATACTCGTTACCGGGGGTGCTGGCTTTATTGGCGCCCACTTTATTCATTATTGGCTGAAAAATCATCCTGAAGATGAGGTAGTAAACTTTGATGCGCTGACCTATGCGGGACATCTAGAAAACCTAGATTCAATCAAGGAAAATCCTAAATATTACTTCATTAAAGGTGAGATTAGGCATAGGGCGGCAGTGCAGGATGCCATGGTTGGTGTTGATACTGTTGTCCACTTTGCCGCAGAAACCCACGTTGATCGCTCAGTCAGTGAGCCTGGTCCTTTCATATGGACAAATGTTGATGGTACGTACAACTTGCTCCAGGTGGCCTATGAAATGAAGATTAAGCGTTTTCACCATATTTCCACGGATGAAGTTTTTGGAAGTTTGGAAATTGGTAGTCCAGAGAAGTTCTCCGAAACAACGCCGTACAACCCTCACAGCCCGTATGCTGCTAGTAAGGCTGGATCTGATCATCTGGTTCGCGCCTATCATGACACGTATGGCTTGCCAGTCACCATTTCCAACTGCTCAAACAACTATGGCCCCATGCAGCACCCGGAAAAGCTCATTCCGGTCATGATTATGAAGGCGCTGCGTGATGAACAGCTGCCAATCTACGGGGATGGCCAAAATATCCGTGACTGGATTCACGCAGAAGACCACTGTCGCGGTATTGATCTTATTCTAGAAAAAGGCAAGATTGGCGAAACCTATTGTTTGGGTGGAAATGCAGAGCGTTCCAACTTAGATGTAGCCAAGACTATTCTGGAGACGTTAGGTAAGCCAGAAAGCCTTATCACGTTTGTGCAGGATAGGCCGGGGCATGATCGACGCTACGCCATTGACTCAACAAAAGCTGAAAGAGACCTTGGTTGGCAACGGCAATATACCTTTGAGACTGGATTAGATCAGACCATTTCCTGGTATAAAGAACATGCAGACTCCCTCCGTCTAGATGAACAAGGTATTCACGTAAAATAAATCACATGGAATCACTTACCCCAGAAAATATTGGCGAAAGTCTTCGTCAGACCGTTTTCACCCAAGACTATACCCCAAAGCCAAAAATTGAAGGAGTAAAAATCTTGGATCTTCGCCTCATGGTTGATGATGGTGGCACATTTGCCGAGCTTATTCGCTTAGATGAGCAAGGCAACTTGGAATTAATCCCTGAATTTAAAGTGCGCCAATCATCATATTCCGAAGTCTTGCCTGGAGCCGTGAAGGCTTTTCACCTGCACTATAATCAAGAGGATGTCTGGTTTGTGCCGCCAACAGACCGTTTACTTATTGGTCTCATTGACGCTCGCAAAGATTCCCCAACCTACAATGTGAACCAGCGGTTTGTTATGGGGGCTGGTCGTGCACAGCTGCTCTACATTCCTCGCGGCGTGGGCCACGGCGGCGCCAATATTGGCACCAAATCTGCTACTATCTTTTACTACGTTAATCAAAAATTTAATCTACAATCTCCCGATGAACAGCGCTTGCCTTGGGATGTTTTGGGCGCTGATTTCTGGCAGATAACAATGGGATGAATACCAATTTTTCTCAGTCTACTATTGTTCTAACGGGTGCGGCACAAGGCATTGGCAAGGCGCTTGCACATTTTTTTGCTGGGCGTGGCGCCACGGTGATAGTGCACTATTGGCACAGCGAGACAGAGGCTCAAAATCTGAAGAGTGAATTTGGAGAACGCTGTTTCCTCTATCAGGCAGATTTAACACAACAAGAAGAAGTTACTCGCATGTTTGCAGAAATTCACCGTGATCATACGAAGATAGACGTCCTCATCAATACCGTGGGGAGTTTTCTCTATAAGCCTCTTAGTGAAACCACAGAAGAAGAGTTTGCCGCGGTGTTGGCTACAAACATACAGGCTACATTTGCCTGTAGCAAAGCAGTATTACCTGGAATGGTTGAGCGCAAGGCGGGAAATATCATAAATTTTGGGTGTGCCGGTGCGGATCGCATGCCGGTAACTGAAAATACCGTGCCGTACTATATTGCCAAAAATGGCGTCATTGCTTTGACGCGTGCCTTGGCCAAAGCATATGCTCCTCAGAATGTGCGCATTAATTGCATTTCTCCTGGCATCATGGAAAATTCAGTAGCTGATGTGGGGTATTTACCAGCCGGCCGCAAAGCAAGCTTTGAAGATATCACTGCTGCTGTTGAATATTTACTTTCACCCGCAGCCAGTTACTGTAACGGCACCAATTTAGAAGTTTCCGGCGGTTGGACTCCCTAATATGTCAGATACCAAACGTTATTACGAAGCAATTCGTTTCCTAGAAGGTCTGAGCAATATAAGTACCGCGGAAACGTACATGCAAGGTGGTAATCCTCACCCTGAGATGTATTTAGAACGCACGCTCTGGCTTTTGAATGCCGTAGGAAATCCTCAGAAAAAGTTTCGCTTTATTCATGTGGCGGGAACGGCGGGAAAGGGAACGGTTTCCACGCTCATTCACACTATGTTGGTGCGGAGTGGAAGAAAGGCTGGCCTCTTCACCTCACCGTTTGCTACCACTTCCCTAGAAAAAATTAAGATTGGTGAGCGATATGTTGAGGCTGATCTTTTTGCAGAATTAGTAGACGAGCTGAAGCCTGTTTTAACACGCTCTCTTAAGGAATCGCCTCACGGAATACCTTCATACTATGAAATTTTCTTTGCGCTCTCCCTCATGGCGTTTCGAAGAACTTCCTGCGAATGGGCCGTTATTGAAGTTGGATGTGGGGGAACCTATGATGCTACGAATGTAATTCCGGCTCCAGAAATTGGCGTCATCACTACCATTGATTACGATCACATGCGGCTCTTGGGGAATACCCTGGAAAGCATTGCCGGCAATAAGGCCGGAATCATCAAGCAAGGTTCTCATATTTGGACTAGTGAGATGCGACCAGAGTTGCGACAGTTATTTCGCACAACCTGTGAACAACGAGGTGCCGTTTACCACGAAATTTCTGACACGATTGAATTTTACCAAGACAAGAATCAACAGGTAGCTAGAGAGGTAGCAACTCAGTTGGGTATTTCTAAAGAAGTACAACAATGGGCCATAGGAGCTTTTCGGTTGCCATGTCGATTTGAGCTGGTGCAAGATCATCCACGCGTTATCTTGGATGGAGCCCATAACGCGGCAAAAGTAGGAGCCGCAGTTGCACGATTGAAAAATCTTTCATACGGAAGTTTGCACCTGGTAATTGCCATGGCGGAAGACAAAGATGCCGAAAAGATGCTCCGTGAAATCATGCCACTTACTACCGTTCCGTATTACACACGCTTTCAAGAGACGCATCGGCCAGCACTCAATCCACTGGGTTTACGAGAAAAAGCACGCAAGCCGGGAGAAATTTTCCTCGATCCATTCCAGGCACTAGATGCTGCTTTGGCCGCAGCAAAAGAAAATGACATAGTCTTAGTAATTGGCTCATTTTATCTTAGTGGTGAACTACGTACCCGCTGGTTTTCAGAAGATTTTATTGTAGAAAACGGTCGTAGTTTTTAATAAAAAATGCTGCCTGGTAAACAGGCAGCGGAAACTAGGTAGTAGAAGGACGTTTGAACAAACGTTTCGTCCTATCATCAACTCTGCGAGCCCATTTAGCCATTGGTTTTTGCCAACGGTCAAGTATACGTAGTGGCCAAGCGGGTCTTGGCAAGACTCCGTCGCCGTAGCAGATTTTACTGTTTGGCAAGGGAAGTCGTTTTGGTCGACGATGAGTTTTGAGGAAGTAGTCCCAAACGGCAACTCCCCAAAATCCTACGACGGCTAAATTTGCCGTTGGTCGGAAGTGATGCATGAGGTGGAACCCGTAGGACCACCTTACTAAGGGGGAGTACCACTTTTTTTCCAACCGTGGTTTCCAAAACCTGGTGTAAGGAAAGTGGAGAACGGCGTGCCAAAGCTCGTAGTAGATGTAGTAGAGTGTGACCGCAATAATTGTTGCCAATACTGCAGGAACGTGGGGTAGGATGAGTTTGATTGGAAGCGCCAAGACAACAAGAAAGATTCCGTAGAAGATGCCAAGACCGTAATCTGGAAACTTCATTGCTTCTTGCTGAGGCTCAGACTCAATGGCAAATTGGTTGTCGACCTCCACGAAAAGAGCTGGGGAGCTCTTGTGGATGTCTGCCTTCACATCCGTCAGGCCATGATGTTGCTGATGGAGCTTATTCATGACCGACATCCAGGGCAAGACCGCATTGTGTAAAAGGTACCTATGGTACAGGTACTCAAATAAACTCAGTGGTAATCCTAGAACAAGTACCCAGGGGAAGAGGAGGCGCCAGTGGCGGATTTCGTCGGCAAATACCGACGGATATTTGAAGTAGAAAAGAACGTTGATAGCAATAACCCAACATCCCTGCTTGAGGAAAAACGACAAAAAGGGAAATCGAACTTCGATTTCATCAGGGGTAAAAGTATCTTCTCGAGACATTATGGTTCTCCCAGAACGCCTTGTTAAAGAGCGTAGCTTTAGGGTACCAAATTGGCCTGAAAGAAACTAATGGAGAACTTCAAGAGAAAGCGTGTATTGTTTTGCGAACGGCTGTTTCAGCCGGATCTAAATGAATACCAAGTTTTTCTAATTTTTTCGTACTCAGAACGGGAAACGTTTGGTGGGCTCCACCATTTTGCTTTGTCATAGCATCTAATTCTTCTCGCGTGAGTGCGGTAATGTTTTTTTCAGCTTGAATTAAGCCTGCTTCTTGCATAATGCAGGCAATGCGGTAGGCACTGATTACATCAGGATTTACGGCATGATATATTCCGCCGGCTGCTTTCTTTGAGAGGAGTTGGTCAATAATAGTACAGACATCCTCCACTATTGAGATAGAGCTTGGGATATCAATTGCTTTATCAAACTTTTGAAGGCGGTTGATGAAATTGCGAGGATGGGAAATTGATGAAAGTGGTGTGTGAATTCGCAGAATGTATATGAGGTTTTTCTCCGCTACAGGGGTCAGTTCTTCGTCTGCCCGGAATTTTGTCCAACTGTAGTAGTTTGTAGGTTGTGGTATGTCTTCTTCGCTCCATCCTGTATTGCCATTTTTCCCATCAAACATCATGCCAGTAGAAAATTGTACCCACGGAATAGTATATTTTTGTGCCACCACCGCAATGTTTGATGGACCCTGGACATTTACTGCGTAAACCTCTTCTTGTTTTTCTGGAAGCTCGGCTTCATTTGTATTGGTAAAGGCTGCGGTATTGATAATAAAATCTGGCGCGTGCCCTCCAATAACTTTTTCTACTGAAGCAAGGTTGGTTATATCCAGGTCCTGAGAAGTGGTCAAGACGGCTTCACCTTGTTTTTGAAAATGGGGAAGTAAAACAGTTCCTAAATAGCCACCGCCAATAATGAGAGTTTTCATAGCTTCAGCCTAGCAGAGAAGCTGCTATAGTAGGAGGGTATTCCTAATATTACGTCTCATGAAAGGCATCATTGCAGCTGGTGGCCATGCCACTCGTCTTCGTCCGGTCACTTTGGTTACCAACAAGCATTTACTTCCTGTCTACAACAAGCCAATGGTGTATTATCCCATTGAAACGTTGAAGGCCATGGGTATTACAGAAATTCTCATTGTCTCAGGGCGGGAACATGCTGGTCACTTCCTTAACCTTCTTGGTTCTGGAAAACAGTTTGGTGTTCACTTCACCTATGAAATTCAAGAAGAGGCCGGTGGTATTGCACAGGTTCTGGCACTTGGAGAAGACTTTGCCGCAGGTGATGGGGTCACGCTTATTTTGGGCGACAATATTTTTGAAGATCAGGCAACCGTGGGAAAGGCTGCTCAAGATTTTGCCAAACAAGATAAAGGCGCCCGCATTTTTCTTAAAGAGGTTTCAGACCCACAGCGTTTTGGCGTAGCAGAAATTGATGGAGAAAAGATTGTTGGTATTGTAGAAAAGCCTACTGAACCAAAGAGTAACATGGCAGTTACTGGTCTTTATATGTACGATGCCTCTGTTTTTAATATTGCCCGCACACTCAAGCCTTCCGGTCGTGGTGAATTAGAAATCACCGATGTGAACAACGCCTATATTGAACAGGGTATCATGCGCTTCCAGGTACTAGAGGGTGAATGGACTGATGCCGGCACCTTTGATTCACTCTTGCGCGCCAGCAATTTGGCGGCAAAAATGGCGAAAAATAGTTAGTACGCTGGCAAGGTTGTAGAAGCTGTTTCCGTAGCGGCCGGCTGAATGAATGTGCGTCCATCTTTTGTGACGCACTGTTCAGGGTAGGTAAGAGTCACCGCATTACCAGCTTGAGCACAGCTGGCGTAATCAGTAATAACTGGCCCGCCACTACTTCCGGTAAGTACGTAGATGATGGCGGCCACTATGGCAATAACCAGGGCGCCAACACTACCAATAAGAGCTTGTTTGTTCATAGATGTTTTCTAGATCTCCTTAAGATCTGTGAAGTTGTGAAGTCGATTAATTTTAATGATAGCAAACACCACCGTTCCCATGCCGAAGAGCTCTAAAAAGTTTGGGGCGTGATGATAGATTGCTAGATCAATAACAAGAGCAAGGGCTGGGTAGAGAAGTTCAAGGAAGACGGTATTTAGCTTCGATATATCCTGCAGCGCTCTAAAATAGATGATAAAAGAAATAAGTGTAATACAAATTCCAAGACTAATAACAAGAACACTATCCTTAACGTGGGGAAGGAAAAGGGCTTGGCTCAGAGGTTGATGACTAAACAAAAGAATACCAATAAGCGAAAAGAGAGCACCAAAGAAAAATTGTGAAATAGTAACAAATTGATGAGAGTTCTCTTTGAGTGCCGCAAGAGAAAATATTGCTGAAATTCCACTTATTAATACAGCAGCAAAAGCCGCCAAGCCTCCTTCTAGAGAAGTAAATTGCCACTGCCCACTCACAATGCTCTGTCCTGCAATCATGAGAAATGCGCCGGTAAGCGTCAGGAGAGCGTAACCAAAAAATTTAGGATGGAATTTTCGTCTAACGGCAATCCAAATGAAGAAAATTGCAAAGAGAGGCTGAAGTTTTTGGAGGATGTAGATGCTTGTGAAAGAGGTGGTAGAAGTTTGAAAGAGAGCAAAGGTGAAGAGTCCCATTGAGATGGGGCCACTTAATAAAGAAAAGATTGCAAGGATGCTCATTTCTTTCACCGTAGGTTTTTCCTTGAAAATACTGTACCCTGCCACAGGGATAATCAGGATAGTGGCAACCAAAAGCTGATAGAAAACAATGGTAAGCGGGTGAACAGAGGGGCTTACTGCTCTCAAGAGTACCCCATCAAAGACCCATAGAATGGATGCTATGGCTGCTAGGAGCGGAATATTTGATAGGTAAGTGGAGAACTTTCGCATAAAGATGAAGATCTTGAGCTGAGAGTACACTCTGGAATCTGAAAAGGCAAGGCTTTTCAGGTTTGAGTAGAGCTGGGATTCGGTCATAGTTACTTGCTCCTAGCAAGTAACACTTCTTGGTGGTACTCGAATCCCTGCTTTAATCTTAACCAACGCAAAAGCCCACCTTTCGGTGGACTTTCACGTTGGCGGAGAGGCAGGGATTCGAACCCTGGATACGGTTTCCCGTATAACTCGTTAGCAGTGAGTCGCTTTCGACCACTCAGCCACCTCTCCAAGGTGCTTTATATACGTTAGCAGGTCTGACCTGATCTTTCTAGTTTCTGCCAAATAAAAAAACACCCAACTAGCTAGCTAATTGGGTGAGTAGAGGACTTTGTAAGTCTGACTTACGAAAGTTTAAGGAGGTGTTCAGCGCTGATTCGTGCCGCCTCGTTTTGTGCCAAGAGTTGGTCCCACATTGTGCGCGCGAAACAGAAGGCTTCGCTACTGTCCGCTATGATGACCTCAGTAGGGCCAACAGAGAGAGGAAAGCTGATAGCGCGGCTGGGCGGAATGTTGGCTCTGAGATCAGGTTTGTACCCTGAAAAAGAACAGAAAGCGCCCTCGGTGTCTGGAAGAAGAACTTGTTTGACCCCCGAAATAGGAATCTCTTTAAAGAGAGTTTTTACGTGCGGGATGGCTACCGCCCACTTTGAAACTTCCATACTCCTATGGTATCCAGAAGATAATCTGAAAAAAATTGAAAAAATTAGACCTGTGCCTCTGCAAGCACAAACGAAAGACCGGCTGGATCAAGTGAAACGGTGAATTCTGAGCTAGATCCGTGGAGGTTCAGAATCAGATCATGCCCTAATAATTCTTGCACTATTTTACGGAGCGGAAGAATAATCTTACCTTGCAAATCATATCTGTTGAGTCCGTAGGTGCCGGTAATTTCATCGCTTGTTGCGGAATGAGTCTTACTTATAAGGAGGAGTTTAAGCAATTGTGAGGTGGCCTTTTGACTGGGAAGATGTGCACTGGTAAGGGCTTTCCCTGCCACCGTAATCCGGTTTGTAGTTAGGTCAATGCTAATATCGGCGTAGTTTCTTTCTAAATATGAAGGCAAACTATCAGTTGTAATAGTATGATTTTCTTTGAGCAAGTTGTGTATCAGTGTTACTTCAGTAAGCGTCCCTCTAAAATGCACATGCATTTTCTCATGAGTAATATCTTGCTCTAAGCCTGCTTGCAGTGTATTTGATCCATCATGCCATGACGCAAATTCCAATGCGTACTTGCCAGGTTTTTGTTGGTTGAGCTCATCAAGTGTAGTTGCAAGGGTTGTTCGGTACCTGCCCTCTGGCATTACCAAAAGGAGCATGCCCCCAGCGCCATACCCTGAAACTTTTACCCCAACCGATGGGTTGGCATCGTGTTGACTACTGAGATAGAGAAAATGGTTTCGAAAATGCGTTGCTACCGTTTGAAATGGATGTATGGTTTCCAGCAAGCTATGGAACTGGTTTGTGGCTGTCGTTAGTTGTTCAATGGCACCACTATTTCCCCCTTCCTTTGTAAGCTGGAGGAGGCTGAGCATCATGATTTCTGTCGTAGCATTGAGTCCTGCTAAATAGCGCGACGTGAGATCATCACCAGGGAGGTTGAGGAGAGTTTTAATGGTAGTTGAGCGTTCCTTCAATGATGCAAGGGCTACTTCACTGGCTCTAATTGCGTTTTCACCATAGTTAGGGATACCTGTAGCAATGAGTGCAACATCACACGCAAGTGGCGAAGGGGGCAGTGCGCTGAGTGTTGAGAGTGATTGGGTCGTTTCTTTTGTATGAAAGAGCGGAAGTGGATATTCACTGAGTGTCGTTGATACTGAAGAACCCGAAGAGACACCATGTTGGATAGCGGCAGCTATGGCCAGGGCGGCCTGCGCAGTGTTTTTTGCCTCCAAAAGAAGAGAAAGTGCACTCCCTAAGGCAGCGTTACTTCCCATACCAAAGCCAAACGGTACTTCACAGAGGAGATCAATGTGAGCATTTTGATTGGGATAGTGTTCTGTTAGATAGTGCTCTAGTTTGGCGCAGAAATGAGCATCAAGAAGGCGTTCGGTGAAGGCGTTTTGTGTGGTGTCGTACCCCAAATAGTTTGGTTCTAGAGAAAATCCCGGTTTGTTACTAACCTGGAGACCTACATAGATACGAAACGGAAGCTGCTGACTAATGGTAAGGCCCTCATTGTAGAGGCCGCTGAATTCACCAGCCCAATAAAAGGTATAAGGAGCACTGGCAATTTTTTGGTGAGTGCTGAAAAAGCGGCGATAAACGGTAGGAAAACGTCGTTCTAGAGCGCGAGAATTTCGGGGATACGTACGCATGGAGTACACCCTATCAGATACGCTTTAAAAGTGGAAGTATTTATTAACTTGGTCGGTAAAGTGCTCTGGGCGAGCATCTACTTCTGGCAGCACCTGGGTGAGGATCTCGGTTACCTCTTCAGTGTTGTTGTCTTGGTAATAACAGGTTAAAGGAAGCAGTGCTCGGCGTTTTTGCTCAAAGGTAATGATGAGGCTGTCATCTTTTTCTTCCAGCCAAAAACCAGCCATTTCTGTAATGGCATAGGAACGATCCTCCACCACCACCCGTTGATTGGTAATGTTGATTTCCCGTGGCTTTGCAGTCTGCTTCATTTGGCTAAAGATTGCTCCAGCAGCCGAGACTATTACGGCAGCGGCTAAGTACCAGCTCCAATCATGTGCGAAGAACCCAATGACAATTGAAATGATAGTAAGAATTACCACAGCCCCGGTGGCTAAGATCATGGTGCGAGGTGAAAGACTATTTTTTTCGACTGGTTTTTCTTGCCAGGTGGCTACCAGTACCTCTT
>Ga0207695_10000786_pt1 | contig 59899 bp, 46 predicted proteins | sample KBSC54metaG_FD_184354 | JGI IMG/M metagenome (GOLD analysis project Ga0207695, IMG submission 184354) | Corn rhizosphere microbial communities from Kellogg Biological Station, Michigan, USA - KBS C5-4 metaG (SPAdes) (version 2) | ecosystem: Host-associated > Plants > Roots > Rhizosphere > Soil...
GTCGGGTTCAAGCAACACCGTTGCTCCGGCCGCGCGGATCTCCTCCACAGCTTTCATAAACATCGCCCGCGTCTCAGGTTTCAACGGCAGGTGCGCTTCCTTTTTGGCTTGCGCAATTTGTTCGGCGGTCGCGTTTGGACACGCTCCCTGAAACGGCGTGTTGTCGCCATCGAGAATGAAAGCGGGAACACCGAAGCGCTTGCCTTTAAGTGACCCCGGCTTGAGGTACTTCGTATACGGGCCGGCCTGCGCTTTGGATTGCGAGCCGCTCGTCACCGGATCGAGCGCATCTTCTCCGGCCATCACCGTCAGCGCCACCGCTGCGTCCTCAACTGTCCGCGCAATGGGCCCTGTGTTGTCGAGCTGCCAGTCGAGCGGCGCTATGCCCGCGATGCTCACCAATCCGCGAGTCGGAAAGATCCCCACCAGATTGCTCGTCGCCACAGGCATGCGGATCGAGTTGCCCGTATCCGTCCCGTTGCCGAGGACAGCGAAATTCGACGTGACAGAAGTGACAGTGCCGCCCGAAGATCCCCCAGGCGAAAACCGCACATCATACGCATTCCCTGTACGGCCGAACGCAGTGGACCGGTTCGTGTCGCTGGCGGCAAAGTCGGGCATATTCGTCACGCCGAGGATGATGGCGCCTGCACCGCGCAATCTGCCTACGATCGTGGCATCCCGCGGAGCAATCATTTCGTGGCCGGGAATCATGTAGCCCCGCCACCCATCGGTCGTAACAAGGCCTTTGATGCTCGTGTTGGCCTTGGTCACGATCGGCACGCCCCAAAGCAGGCCGGGCTTGAAGTCGGCTCGCGATGCTTGTGCATCTTCCTGCGCAGCCTCGGCCAGAGCCGCCTTCTCATTCACAGTCTGCACCGCGCGGTAGATCCCGTCGTATCGCGCAATCCGGTCAAGGTGCCACTGCACAACCTGCGTCACTGTATATCGATGGTCGCGATAAAGCTCGTGCAATCGACCGACAGTGACGTCCATCAGATCGCGATCCATCTGTTCGTGCGTGGGCTGATGAGAGCCGCTCTGCGCAAAACTGGTCACGGCGATCAACATCCACAGCAGAAGTCTTCGCATCTTGGCAAGATACCAGCTTGCGGCTGGAAGCGAACGCACAAAAGGCCGCACGATCTCTCGTGCGGCCCTCGTTCCCCTCAACTCTACTTACTGCAGCGAGTAAACCGTCTTCAATTCCTTCTCCACCAGTTCCTGCGGCAGCGGAGCATAAGACAAGTTAGAAGCTTCGCTCTGGCCGGACTTCAATACCCAGCTCAGCAGATCCTTCAGCACCTTGCGGTTCTCGGCTTTTGTGCCCGTTTTCGGAATCAGCAAATATGTGAAGCTCGAAATCGGATACGCGTCCTTGCCGGGAGCATTCGTGATCGACACGCGATAGTCCGCTGGCATCGACTTCACGCTTGCAGCAGCTTCAGTCACACCCTGAATCGAAGCAGTGATCCAGTTCCCTGCCGCGTTCTTCACCGCGCCAAAAGGAATCTTGTTCTGCAGCGCATAGATCAGCTCGACATAGCCAATCGCGCCTGGCATCTGCCGAACCAGCCCGGCCACTCCCTCATTTCCCTTGCCGCCGACACCGGTCGGCCAGCTCAACGCAGTGCCCTTCCCCGGGCCCCCCTGCCAGTCCTTGCTCACCTTGCTCAGATAGTCGGTCCAGATAAAGCTCGTTCCCGAACCATCCGAACGATGAACAACGATGATCTTCTGATCCGGCAGCTTCGCATCCGGATTATCCTTCGCGATCTTCGCGTCATTCCAGTTCTGAATCTTTCCCAGGTATATGTCCGCGATCGTGTCTCCGCTGAAACGCAGTTCCTTCACTCCCGGCACATTGAACACCGGAACAACCGCGCCAAGCACAGTCGGAATGTGAATCAGTTTCACTGGTGAAGACGAGAGCATGTCGTCAGTCATCGGCATATCCGACGCGCCAAAATCAACCAGCCCCTTCGTTACCTGGGCAATTCCGCCACCCGAACCAATCGAGGCATAGTTAACCTCAACACCCGGATGTGCACCGCTGTACTCGCTGAACCACTTTGAGTAAATCGGGTAAGGGAAAGTTGCACCGGCTGCGGTCAGCTTCTGCGCCTGGGCCGAGCCCATCGCCACAACCAACAAACCTACGGCAAGCAGAGTCTTGTTATTCACTGATTTCTCACTCCCATTTCGCAGTTTCACTGCCTGCGCTCATTGTCGCGAGTCAATGTTACGGGGAGTTGAAATCCGCGCAGCTTTCAGCGTTTATTTAACTTAGATACACGTATTAACACGTCTTTAACTTTCGGCCCGCCGGCTCGCCGGAGCATTCACCGGCTCATCGGCGCTCCGTCTCTCCACGGCAATCGGCAGCGCAAACAGAAACGTAGTGCCCAAGCCCAATTCGCTCTCCGCGCGCACTCGTCCCCCATGCGCCAGCACAATGTGTTTCACAATTGCGAGCCCTAGCCCCGTGCCCCCCGCCTCGCGCGATCGCGCCTTATCCACGCGATAAAACCGCTCAAAGATCCGGGCAATGTGCTCCGACGCAATCCCGGGTCCGAAATCCTGCACGAAGAACTCAATCTCATTCTCCAATTCCCGCGCCCCAACCCGAATCTTCTTCCCAGCCTTGCCGTACTTCACCGCGTTTTCGATCAGGTTCCCGAACACCTGATTCATTGCGTCCGAGTCCACCATCACCATCGCGTCCGGCGCGCCCGCAAACTGCAGATCGATCCCCGAATCAACAACCAGCCCTCCCAGCGCATCAATCGCATCTCGAACCATGCCGCTCGCCGATGTAGCCTGCGTCGCCAGTTTGTAGTCAGGACTCTCAATGCTCGCCAGCGCCAGCAGGTCCTCTGTCAGCCGATTCATGCGCGTAGCATTCTTCAGAATCACCTGCAGAAAATCCTTCGTCATCACCGGATCGGGATTCGGCGCATCCACCAGCGTCTCCACATATCCTTGAATGGACGTCAGCGGCGTTCTTAATTCATGGCTCACATTCGCAATGAAATCCCGTCTCGACTGCTCCGCCGCTTCCACGCGCGTCACGTCGTGCAGCACCGCGATCGCCCCACCCCCAGGCAGCGGCGCCGCACTAATTTCGAAAATACGGCCATGTGCCAGCGAGCTTGTCCGCCCGTACTGTACCTCGCCGCTCTCCTGCGCTCCTTTCACACAGTCAAGCAATTCCGGATCGCGCACCGAATGCACAAGAGGCCGGCCCGCGCGAATCTCCGTGCCCGTGATTCGTTTCATCACCGCATTCGACCAGCGCACCTGCCCATCCGCTGCCACTGCTACTACCGCCTCCTGCATCGAATCCAGCATCGTTGCCAGCTCGCGCCGGCTGCTCTCGATTTCCGCGAAACTTTTCCCCAGTCGCTCGGCAGTTTTGTTCAGCGCATTCTCCATCGCCGAAATCTCGTCGCCGCCGCCGTACTCCAGCCTGGCCTTCAGATCGCCTTCTGCAATCCGCCCCGCAAATTCCATCACTCGCTGCAACCGCGCCGTTATCCGGCTCGCAACCCACGCTGCAATCGGCAGTGCGATCAGCAACGCAATCACCCCCGACCAGATCGCATCACGGCCGACTTCCCGCAACGAATCAACAGATGACCGCTCCATCATCCGGCGCAGGATCAGCTCCATCGCTGCCGTCTCAAACACCAGCAGCAGAACAAACAGCGCCATCAATTTTGCGAAAACTTTGCGCGTCAATTCAGAACCCGCTCAGATGCGGCTACACAGCACAATTGATTCGATCTCAACTCGGAGATCCGCTGACTTGCTGACTCGCCTGGCGCCGGACGCCCCATCCATTTCGCGCTTCTTGCGAAATGGGTGGGAAGCAATATGCCACCTCTCAGCACCCAATACTTGCAGAAAAGCTCTTACTCGCCCCGCGGCAGCTCGAACCGGTATCCTGCGCCCCTCACCGTCTTCAGGTAACGCGGATTTTCCGGATCCACCTCGATCTTCTCACGTATCCGGCGCACATAAACATCCACTGACCTTGGCGTCACAAACCGCGCGTCGCCCCACACCGAATCCAGCAGATGATCGCGGCTGAACACCCGTCCCGGATGTCGCGCCAGATAATCCAGCAGCCGGAACTCAGTCGCCGTCGTCGTCGTCAGTTCCCCACGCACCTTCAGCTGCATGGCTCCCTGATCGATGATGACTTCTTCAAACGTGATCACGGATGGCGTCGTCGGGCGTTCGAATCTCCTCAACACCGCCTTCACACGAGCCACCAGTTCCCGCGTCGCAAACGGCTTGGTGATGTAATCGTCTGCGCCCAGTTCCAGACCCAGTACCCGATCGTTCTCCCCGGCTCGCGCAGTCAGAAAGATGATGGGTATGGTCGACAAACCCGTATGCGCCCGCAACCTCCGGCACACATCCAGGCCATCGCCCCCTGGAACCATGATGTCCAGCAGAAACAGCGCCGGGGGATGCCGCTCCGCGTCAGAAATAATGTTGGTGGGTGTGGTGTACATCCGGACAGTAAACCCAGCGGCTTCAAGATGATGCTGCACCAGCCGCGCAATGTCCGTCTCGTCTTCCAGCAGAAATACGGTTTGGCTCAACCGAATTGCCTTTCTCCGGCGGCCGCGTTTTGATTTCCTCGGGTCTGAAGATGCTTCGGGCCACCCGGAATCGTTAACAGACTAATTCAGCAAAGCAAACAAATTGCAAACGTTTGATGAATTTGAAACATGCCAGTAGCCTCCAATTCTTCTCTTGACGCGACCCGATCCCCTCTGACAAACTCGCTCCGCATCAGCCACCAGCATTACCGGGCCCTCTAATCCTCCCTCGATTCTGATGCGGGTGCCCCAGTTCCCTCGTGTTTGGGGAGCGTGGACAACGCAGCCGGGTGCCTCTGGTCTCACGATTCTGGAGACCCGGGATATACCACACAGTGGTGCTCCCGTCCCCCGCTGTTCGGGACCGGGGACAGTAACTCAGATACCGGTTAGGTCGCTGCTCTAGGAGGAATCATGAAAAAGTACTTCGCTGAACTCGTCGGCACCTTCATCCTGGTGCTCTTCGGTTGCGGCACTGCCGTAGTGGCCGGAGACAAAGTCGGCATCCTCGGCATTGCCATCGCCTTCGGTTTTGCACTCATCGGCGCCGCATACGGCATCGGCCCCATTTCGGGCTGTCACATCAATCCCGCTGTCAGCCTCGGCGTCTGGGCCGCGGGGCGCATGAAGCTCGGCGACATGATCGGCTACTGGATCGGCCAGTGTATTGGCGCAATTCTCGGCGCAGGTGTACTTTCCGTCATCGCCCACGGCGGTGCCGGATACGTTGCCGGGCACCTCGGCCAGAATGGCTGGGGAACAGGCTATATGGGTGGGTACAGCCTTCCCGCTGCCATCATCTTCGAGTTCGTCGCCACCCTCATCTTCGTTGTCGTGATCCTTGGCTCAACGCAATCCGCGGCGCCGTCGCGTCTCGCAGGGCTCGCCATCGGCATCACGTTGGTCGTCATCCACCTCGTCGGCATCAACATCACCGGCACCAGCGTGAACCCGGCCCGAAGCCTCGGACCCGCGCTCCTGGCCGGCGGACAAGCCATGTCGCAAATCTGGCTGTTCCTCACCTTGCCCAGTCTTGGTGGACTAGTCGCCGGAATTCTCTTCCGCCTCAAAGCTCTTGAAGTCACAGCCGAACCCGAAGTCAAAGAGAAACGCGAAGCCGTCGCCGTCTAGTCTCTCCCTCACCCAACTCCGGTGCCCCATTCTAAATTGGTTGCGAGACCAATTTAGGGTGGGACGCGAAATACTCCGGGTTCTCCTCGAGCCTTTCCTGAGCGAGCCCGAAGGGTCCGCATCCGGGAGCCCGAGAAAGAAATTTGCTATCGTTCACCTTCACCTTCTCCTCATCCAACCATCAGCACCATCCCCCAAAGGAGATTCACATGGCCGATCTCGAACAGCTCAAATCCAAATACGCCGGCGTCACTTCAACCATCCAGGAATTTGCCGACCTCGGAGCCACAGTCGACCAGCCCTCCCTCGACGGAGACAAGCTTTACCTCAAAGGCACGGTCCCCTCGAAGGTCGTCCTCAATCGCGTATGGGACGCCATCAAGCAAGCCGATCCCACCTACTCCGACCTCCACCACGAAATCGTCAATACCGGCGGAGACCAGCAACCCTACACCGTCAAATCCGGCGACAACCTCTCAAAAATCGCCAAACACTTCTACGGCAACGCCAACAAATACACTGAAATCGCCAAGGCCAACAACATCTCCAATCCCGACCTCATCAAAGTCGGCCAGCAAATCAACCTCCCCGCCCTCTAACCCCAAGCCCTCATCCCACCAACAATGAGTCCCCGATCCGCGCTTGCGGACGGGGACTAGTGTTATTCAAGTGAATGATCAGCGGGTGCCCCACGTCTCGATTCTGAGACGTGGGAGACATGACGGTCGAACGAGTGCTGAGTGCCCAGATCTCCCGGTTTTGGAGACCTGGGATACGACGGACAACCGAACGGATGGTTAACGTGTTCCATCCGTTCGCTCCATCTCCGCGATGAACTCCACCACCGCTTCGCTCCACCCGTCTACGTGCATCCACGAACCGTATCCCACTCCGTTGCGAGCCGAAGCCACGTTGATCACGTAACCCCGTCCGCGCGGTGCAGCAACCTGGTCGTGCGACTGCTCGTCGGTGATCACCACCAGGCGGTCATACCCCTTGCGGCAATCGCTCTCGACTTGCTCGATCGCCCTTCCAAGATACGTTCCGCCGTGCGGCTGGCTCTGCTCCAGCGCGTCGCGCAATGCCATGCCGCGGCGCGCTGGCACCAGCTTCGCCTGATCCGAGAAGGTATAGATCGTCACCTTCTCCGCGATCTCGCGAAGCAGGATCGCCAGTCCATACGCAGCATCCGTACGGCGCATCTCCGAACGATGCGAGATGGCCGACTCCATCGACCCCGACACGTCCACCAGCAGAACCGTGTGTCCAGGCAACAGACCTGCGCGGCCCTCCAGTGCGCGGAACATCGCTGTCTCCAGCGCCTGCTCCCACTGAGGAACCGTTCGTGCCGCAGCCAAGAATCGAAACGGCAGCACGCGATCCGTCTTCATCGCGTCCAGCGCCTTCTGCACTAGCTGCTCGCTCACGTCAGCCTCGCGCATATTGCGCAGGTTGCGCAGCAACGCCAGTGCTCCCAGCTTCCGCTCCGCAAGCAGACGCTCCCATACCTCGCGCTTGCTCGCCCCGTCACGTCCGGTTGCCGACAGCGCAACCTCCCACGTGTCCGGAGTAGCCAGCTCGTTCTGGGCCAACCGCTTCCACAGCGCTGCCTGCGTAGCATCCACCGGCTTCGCGTGGCACAGGAACAGTACATCGCGCAGGCGAACCGCACCCGCACGGTCGTACTTGGCCAGCGCGTACTCATCGAACTTCGAGAACGCCGCGGCCAGTCCCTTCTTCACCTGTGCCGACAGAGGCTGACGCCCCTGCGCCCAGTAGATCGCCACAAACTCCGCCAGCTCGTCCGCGCGCTGAATCACACGCGCAAGCGTCTCCGCCACCAGCCCGCGATGCGTCGCATGACGCGCCATCTCGCGCACCAGCAGCAACGGCGCATGACGCAGCTTCATCCGCTCGCGCGCCTCCACCGCCAGCGCAGCCACCTTCTCGGCATCCACCTGAGGCACCAGCTCGCCAATACGGCCCGCGATCTGCACACCGTCTTCGTAAAACTCGCCCTCCCACAACATGCACGAGAGAACCGAACGACGCAGCGCCTGCTCCGGCTTGATTGCCACCGCCGGCGCTCCCTCATGCGTGCGCAGATGCACACGCTCCTTCTTCGAATACTTATTGAAATTCAAACGCACCCCGCACCTCCTTTCAAAAAACACAAATACATCGATGTCAATCGTCCGGATGTATCGATACCTCGTCCCCAGCGACAAGCAACAACTGTCATCCCGAGCGATGAGAAACGACTGTCATCCTGAACAACTCAACACAGACTGTCATCCCGAGCGATAAGTAACGACTGTCATCCCGAGCGCAGCGCAGCGGAGCCGAGGGACCCGCAGTTGCTCTTCGCTCGCTTCACAAACAAAGCTAGACAAACTCTTCAAATCACTGCCGGGGAAAATCGGCTACGGGCATTTGACACCGGCCGAAAATACCGGCGGCAGGATTCGAACCTGCACCTCCACTCTCTCGAGTGGTCTTCTACCGTTGAAGTATCCGTATCCTGCGCCACCGGCAGAACCAGAGCGGGTGCCCCAGAGCCTGCCCCGAGCGAAGCCGAAGGGTCTCGATTCTGAGACCTGGGAATCAATCAACCTGTCTTTGCCGCCTCGTCTTCATCCTCATCGACCCGCACCGGCTCCATCGTAGTCACCGTCGCAAACCCGCGCGTCTTTGCAGACACCCTCACCGGCTCAACTTCGATTGCGAACTTCTTCATCTCTTCCCACGTCGGCTTGTACCTGTCGCTGAACTCGTTGCATTCATACACAGGGAACGGCACGTGGAAGCTCAGATCCGGTCGCATGCAGATCACAAGCAAATCGGACTCGCGGTACCCCGTCACAAACTGTCCCCATGTGCAGCGCTTGCAAAGGTGCTCGCTCCCCACCGGAGTCCCATTCTTCACATTTATCTTTGCCATGACAGCTCTCCTTCGCTCCGGTTTCAAAATCCTTGGCCGGGGAACAAGCGGTTGCAGAAACGGCGTTTGCTCAGTTCCCCAAGCAAACAACCAGGTGCTCTACCCACTGAGCTACCGGAGATTTCTCTCCGAGAGGGATTCGAACCCCCGACCACCTCTTTGACAGAGAAGTATCTGCCACCTACACCACCGGCCAAACCAACATCAACATCAACCACCAACAGCTTCTCTCGGGGAACAACCGGCAACGGCATTCATTAAGCCGCAACCATCACCACCGAAGATCAACACGCTGTACAACAAATCGCGCCGGGGAACACGCGGAAAGAGACGGACTCGGTGCCTCCGCCTTACGGAACCTTGTGATTCGGGACTACGCCCCCGCCCCGTAAAGTGAGCACATCCGGCAAGGCTCTCAACCCTGCGCGTCCTTCTTTGGAGAGAAGTAACTCTTCCCTTTCACCACCGGCGATCACTCGCAGACACACTTATCCCGTTAGCCTCGAGCTAATAACTCGATGGCCGCACCTTATGCGGTCACTTACCCGAGGGAACAACCAAACGCAGGTTTATTCGATATCAACGAAGTACCTGTGTTCTTCGCCACTCGGGCGCAAACACACATCTGCATCTGCTGCTATCTGCCTTTAAAAATCTGCCCCGGATGCGTAGGTAAGGAGACGCCGTAACGGCTTAGTCGAGACCGACGAAGTGCGCCCGGCGACCGGTCAGACTCTTACCGAGCCATCCTGGTCTAAGCATCGAATTGGAAAGGATGCGATACATCGGGCGTTTCTCCTACGCACTTAGTACTCTGCCATAAGTTGAATCAAAAAGCAACTTAGTCCAGGCCGATTTGTTCAATCATTCGCCCCTTGAGATCTGCCGCAAACCTGCATCCGCCCCGCACAGCGTCGCCGATGCCACCGTCCGCGTCTACGCGCGCGACGGAGGCGAGCGCTTCGTCCGCCATATCAGTCGAATCGAATTCATCCACCATCGCCCCTTCGGCTCAGAGCCACGCATCCTCAAAAACTCCTCCCCGCGACTTCGTCGCCTTTCTTTACACCGGGCCCGCCCGCCCTGTTACTTAAGTCTCGTAGTACTTCGGAGTAACCGCTAGGCCCTTACGCGCTTCCGCTGTGCTTCTACATAGGTAAAACTACAAACAATTACTCAATCAAACTCCGAACGGGGCTGGAATGATCGGACGTGCAAGCTGGCTGGGGAAAGTTTTAAAGCCTGATTCCGACACCCTCGCTGCATCCATCAACTGGCTCGAGAAGTTCGTCACGCCAGAAGCGGATCGCGCGGAACGGCGTCGTGTCGAGCAATTCGCGGCCTATCGCTGGGACGGATCAGCCCTCACCCAGGGCATGGTCCGAGACATCAGCTCTTCCGGTCTCTATCTCATCACTCACGAGCGCTGGGAACCCGGCACAATTGTTGCCCTTACGCTTCAACGCGAAGGCCCCCTCGATCCCGATCCCGCACGTCGTATCACCACCCAGACCAAAGTCATTCGTTGCGGCCCCGATGGCGTCGGCCTCTCTTTTCTCTGGGCCAAAGACGATCCAAGATCCCGCCAGTGGGATTCGCTCCTCGAATGTCTCATCCATCAGACCAGGCCGTCTGACATGCAAAGTCATGCGCGCATCGTCGAAGCCTTCGCCTTCCTCGGCCAGATCTGTCCCGACGGCGTTGAGGCGATCGGCGAATGGGTTCGCACGCGCGCCAGCAGTCACAAGGTTCTCACCGCTGTTGCCATCGCACTCAAGGCCAAGATTCTCCTTGATCGCAATCCAGCCCCTGGCTCTCTCGCGATCGACCCCCAGGTCGCCGTCCGCATTCTCGAGGTCGGGTCTGAGACCCACGAAGAATGGCTGCAAAGCTTCTGGGCTGGTCTGCTGATTTCGGCATCTTCGTCCGACAGCACCGGAGCCCGTCATCTCGAATTCGTCGAAGCATTCAGCCAGCTCACCTCTATCCCCGTTCGCATTCTCACCGTGGTCTGCACCAAGTCGACCAAAGTCCAGCTCCACAACGGTGAAATCGCCGCAAAGCGTCTCGCCTGCAATACGGTCGAACTAGCCTCAACCGTCGGCGCTCGCGGGCCGCAATTACAACGCGACCTCCTGTCTCTCGCTTCCCTTCAGCTCATCGAGAAAAGCGCTCCAACCTCCTCGGCGTTACAAGCAAACACCGAAACCCTCATCACCGTAACTCCGTTCGCACTCAGGCTGTTCGCCCTGTGCCATGGGCATCGCGGATCCCTGCCGGAGTTCTACCTCGCCGCCGAGCCCCAGCCCGCCGCATCCGCGCGCTAGCATCGCAGCACAAACTCCTAAATCTCCCGTTCTGCTTGGAAGTCTTCCACCCGGCACCGCATAATATTCGCCATGACTCGCCACATTCCCATGGCATCTCTGCTTCTGCTCGTCTGCGCCGCTGCCGCGCAAGTGCCCGCGCGCTCCGTCGATCTGGCCAACTCCCGCCTCGTCGATCTCACCTACACCTTCGACGAGAACACCATCTACTGGCCCACTGCCGAAGGATTCAAGTGGAAGAAGGACGCCTGGGGACCTGCTCCCGGCGGATACTTCTACGCCTCAGCTAGCTATGGGGCCAGCGAGCACGGCGGCACGCATCTCGATAGCCCACTCCACTTCGCCGAGGGCCATCCCGGCACTGACCAGATCCCAGTCACCAGCCTTATCGCGCCCGCCGTCGTCATCGATATAGCCGCCTCATGCGCGCAGAACCCCGACTACCTTCTCAGCTCAAAAGACATTGCGCAGTGGGAGTCCGCGCACACACCCATCGCCAAAGGCTCCATCGTGCTCATCAAAACCGGCTGGGGCAAATACTGGCCCGATGCGAAACGATATCTCGGCACTGACGAACACGGAGCAGCCGCAGTCGCCAAGCTTCACTTCCCGGGAATCTCAGAAGAAGCCGCCACCCTCCTCGTCTCGCGCAAAGTCGCAGGCGTCGGCATCGACACTGCCAGCGTCGACTACGGCCAGTCCAAAGATTTCAAAACTCACCGCGTTCTTTACTCGCACGATCTTTACGGCCTCGAAAACGTCGCCAACATCGAACAGCTCCCCGCGACCGGCACGCTTCTCATCGCCCTGCCCATGAAAATCAAGAACGGAACTGGCGGCCCCGTCCGCATCGTTGCTGTTCTCCCAAAATGACCGGACCAGATAACCAACAGCGGCAACATCCGCGGCCAGCGAAATTCTGAGTCGAACCTTCGCGCTGTGACATCATTGCACCGGAGGTCAGTGTGAAGACAAGGCTACATCTCTGTTTAGCCGTACTCGCCCTCGGAACGGTTTGTTATGCGCAAACCGCAGCTTCCCCCGCCAACCCAATCACCCAAAGCGAAAAGGGTCTTTATTCCTTCATAGCCGGCGCTGCAGTCGGAGCCGCCGCGAAAATGCCGGAAGAGAATTACTCCTTCAAGCCCACACCGGATGTTCGCAGCTTCGGCCAGTTGGTCGGTCACGTGGCCGACGCAAACTACATGTTCTGCTCGCAGGCTGCAGGCGAAGCCAATCCGTCCAAGGGCATCGAAAAGACAAAGACCTCCAAAGCTGATCTGGTCGCGGCGATTAAAGACTCCGTCGCCTACTGCGGCAAGGTCTTCAACAACATGACCGACGCCAAGGGCAGCGAGACAACCAAGTTCCGCAGCTTCGATCTTGCCAAACTGACTTTGCTCTCCCTCAACACTGCCCACACCGACGAACACTACGGCAACATGGTCACCTACCTGCGCTTGAAAGGCATCATCCCGCCCACAAGCGAGAGCCAGCCGAGCCAACCGCCAAAGCAATAGAAGGGCCGCACCTGGGAGCCGGTACTCTCCGTGCCGGCTCTCACATCAAGCAGATTCACGTCCCCGCTTCCAACGGCATTTCCCCCGCGCCACCCTCACCCTTCCGCCCAGATACCAACTCGACGCGGAGGTTCCATGACAAATCGAAAATCGCTCTTAAGCGCCTGCCTGGCATTTGTTACTGCAATCCCCTTCCTTGCCGGCCCATATCAGTCAAGCGCCGCTACCGATTCCAGTCCCGCGAATTCACAAATCAGAATCGTTACTGTCGTCAAGCGCACCGGACTCGCCTGGTTCGATCGCATGCAGAAAGGCATCGAACAATTCGCCGCTCAGACCGGCGTCAACGCCACCATGACCGGCGCTCCCGATGCCGATCCGCAGAAGCAAGCCGAGATCATCCGCAAGCTCATCGCCGAGAAGCCAAACGCGATCACGTCGTTCCCAACTCGCCCGCCGCACTCGAACAAGTCCTCAAGCAGGCGCGCGAAGCCGGCATCAAAGTCGTCACACACGAGGCCAGCAATCAGGTCAACACCGACGTCGACATCGAAGCTTTCGACAACCTTGCCTACGGTGCCCACCTGATGGACGAACTCGCATCCTGTATGGGCGGCAAAGGAGAATACGTCGCTTTCGTCGGCCACACCACTGCCCGCAGCCACATGCGGTGGGTAACCGCCGCATACGATCGTGCGAAGCAAAAATATCCCGGCATCAATCGCATCCCTGAGCCCGTTGAGAGCGGCGAACATCTCGACACCGCCTATCAGCAGGCAAAGAAGCTGCTCTCAACTCACCCCAATCTCAAAGGCTTCGAAGGCAGCTCCGTCGTCGACATCGCCGGTATCGGCCGGGCGGTTCGCGAAGCCGGGCGCCAGAACACTACCTGCGTCATGGGAACCAGCCTTCCCTCAGTCGCGGGCCAATACCTCAGTGACGGCGCAGTCGACAAAATCTTCCTCTGGGACCCCGTGCTCGCCGGTCAGGCGCAGGACAAGCTCGCCTTGATGCTCATCAAGGGAGAGAAAATCCAACCCGGCCTGAATCTGGGATTGCCCGGCTACACGAGCCTCAAGCGAATACCCGGCACTCCGCACGCCTTTGCAGGTTCCGGCTGGATTGCAATCGATAAGAGCAATGTGAGCCAGTATCAGTTCTGACAAAAGCCATACAACAAAATTTGACCTGTGCACCCGCAAACCAGCTCTCCACGGACCGACCCGGCAAGGCACTTTACGTGCAGCGGGCCAATCGCACTCTTTGGTAACGGAACAGCGAGCAATCCCAGGTGAGGAGACTTTCACCCGCGTAAGCCTGAGGGTATCCTTCTCTTATCCGCTCCACTCAAAGTGCTCGTCTATCCGATCACTCATCGGCAGAGGTTGTGAATGATTCCCCAAACGCCTTCGGAGGTAGAGGCAAAGGTCCAGCTGGCACGAAGCAGAACTGCCCAATTGGAGCAGGATCTGATGGAGGTATTGTCGATCCTGAGGAGCGCCCTCAAAAGCCGGCCTGTCAGCTGGGAAGATTTCACTCACGAAGTTTCATTCGATACTCCTCCACCTCAACGACCCGAAGACCCCGAGAGGATCATCAAGGCGCCGTATCCAACTCGGCCTGATCCCGCGGCCTTCGCTGCGGAACTCACCTTCTCTGACAAACTCATCGGAGGTCGCGGAAAACAGAAGAGCGCTGAAGCAGCCGCAAGGCTGGAAGCGGCGGAAGCTGTGTGGCGAAATCAATGCGCCGAAATCGACAAAACATTCAATGAAGCAGTCTCGCTGCGAGAGTCGCTGCATCGGGAAAAAGTCGAAAAGTACGAGGCTGCATTTGCTAAATGGGAGAAATCGCGAAACGAGCTCCTTGCGAGTCAGGCTCAGCAACGCGAACAGATCAGCACTCTTCAAAACGATTACAAGAGTGCCAAAGCTCCCGCCGTTGAGTACTTCCTTGCAGAGGTACTCGCCCGGTCTGAATACCCGAAGAGCTTTCCCAGAAGCAGCTCCGTCAAGTTCGACGAGAGCAACGGTGTTCTGATCGTTGACTTCGAACTTCCCACTCCACCCGCATTGCCCACGATCAAAGAAGTCAGATACATCGCGACGCGCGACGAGTTCCAGGAGATCCCTCTCTCTGACGCCTGGCAAAAAAAGACGTACGAGGAAGCTCTCTACCAGATTGCCCTCCGCACGATCCACCAGCTGTACGCCGCAGACGAGCTGCGCGTGCTGAAGTCCATCGTGTTCAATGGCGAGGTTCAGAGCACCGGCAAGCCAAGCGAGAGCGAAGCTCGGATCTGCATCCTCTCCGTCCGGGCCGCCCGCGAAGAACTCTTTCAAATCAATCTTGGACGCGTCGACCCCAAAGCATGCTTCCAGAGCCTCAATGGCGTCTTATGCCCAAACCTGTCAGACCCCACTCCGATTCAGCCGGTTCTCTCTTTCGACAAAAAGACTTCACAGTTCGTCGAAGCATCCACGCCTGCCTCTCCCCCGATCGAACAAATCTTGCCCCAATAGCTGCTTCCCTCCGCTCGCATCTTTTCTTCTGATGTATGAAGCACTCCAGCCATTTGCGGAGCTATATCTCAAGCTAGATCCTGTCGATTCGCCACAGGTCAATGTCTCGCTCCACTCGAGACCGGCCTAACCTCCTCATTCCATTCCGAAGATTCATCCCGCCCGCTTTGCAGTTTAATTGCACCCTTCGGCGCACAATGGAATTGCAGTCAAATCTCTACGAAATCAGCTCTGAAATCGCCATGAACACGCCCACTCACTCGAGCAATCCGTGAGCCTCGGGCAATTCACGCTAACTCCGCTGACTCCGCTAGCACCGCTAGCTCCGCTCTCAACCACCGTCCACTCACTTCCACACGGAAGCGGGAAGGGGCTTTCTAGTCCCTATTCCCTATTCCCTTGTCCCTGTTCTTCAAGGAGAGAACTCACATGACACCTCAATGCCTCCAGGCCCTCGACAACGGCCGGCAATGCAAAGCACCCGCCGTCGACGGCTCCAGATTCTGCCGCCACCACGATCCGCAAAGCAATCTGGACGAAGAGCGCCAGCTGAAGCTGCGCCAGAAGCAGCCCTTCAGCCTGCCCGACTTCAACGACAATCCCGGCGTCGTCATCGCCGTCAAAGCCGTCCTCAACGCCCTGGCCGAACGCCGCATCAAGCGCTCGGAAGCCGACACCTTCATGCACGGCCTCAAGTTCGTCGCCAAGCTCATGACAGAAATTCAATTGGCAGGCGGCGCCTCGCTCCCCATCGGACTCCCGCGCCCCGAGGACGATGTCTGGGAGCCCAATCTTTTTGACATCGATGAGTTCTACGACTCCATGCAGAACGGCACGCCCGAAGAACTCATCAGCCAGATCGTCGCCAAACAGAAAGCCTGGCTCCGCCAAAGATCCCACAGTGCCCAGCCCCAACCCATCGAGCGTTTCCAGAGCCCCGAGCGTCTCCAGATGATGGACCGTCCCCAACCCGGCTCCGTCACCCGCCGCCCCTCCGACCAGGCCATCGCTCGCCTCGCCGCCGCTGGCAACCAGAAAGCAATTCAATTCCTCGCCGCCTGCGGCCATTCATCGAGCCAGAAGCAATCCACGGAACAGAACCATTCAAACGGAGGTGGCCATCTCACGAAGGGAGATCCGAAAATATCCCAGCCTGAAATGCTCGAGATCAGGCCCGGAATCCAGCCCATCCCGGAGATCCGCCCGAACCCGGCTCATTAAACCTATCCACATCTATTAGGTACAAATTTTTAAGGTAAAAAAAGGAAACACAAAAACGCGGCCGCAGACTGCAACTTGATCTGACCCCGCAACACAAAACGCGACAATCCGATGCCCAGAAACCCCCACCCAAAAACAACCAGACCCAATCCCTGCAAATTCTCCGGAGAACAGAACCTCCAGACCTGGAGAGCGTCCATCACGACTTGGTGAACAAAGACCTCCAGACCTCGAAAAGCGTCAGGGCACGACTTTAGTCGTGCCGAAAGACACCATATAGGAAGGCGGGCTTCAGCCCCTGCGGCGAAAAGCTAGCCTCACGTATCACGTACAGATTTTTAAGGTAAAAAAGGAAACACAAAACGCGGCCACAGATCAGCCAGATGATCTGATCCCGCAACCCTGCAAATTTCCAGGTCGAGCAAATCCGCGTCCTCACCAGCATCGATACCCACGAGTATCGATCACGAAGCTGTGCCCCATTCATCGCACAGCTTCACCGTGCGATGAGTGGGAGGAAGCAAGAAGCAACTCCCCCCTCCTCTATTACGTACAAAACTCTAAGGTCAAAAAGAATTCGCAGAGGGTATCTCCCTAGTCCCTCGTTCCCTAGTCCCCTAGTCCCCTAGTCCCCTCGTCCCCTGTTTCACAAACTCTTCGTCGCGGGCGCACTCGAGTGCGCCGTTGTCTTCCACTCGATCGTGCGGGGCATCCCATCCCCATCGGTGAATACCAAACTCTCGATCGGCAGTTCACCCTCAATTATCTTGACCGTAACGTTGCGGCCATCGAGCGAAATCGTCCCGTAGCCGAACGCAGTCGAGAAGAGGCTTACGAACGGTCGCACCTTCAGCTTCGGGCCAAAGTGCAACGTGCGATCGACCGCCGAATAGCGAAAACCTGAGAGTGCCGCGACCAGTTCATAGCTCGACATCGCTCTGGCGTACCAGTTTCCGCACTCGTATTCATTCCATGGATTCCGCGTGCGCCCGTCGTACCGGCTGCGCAACGCCCGCACAATCGTCAGGCCCTCTTCAACGAATCCCTCGTGAATCAAGTGCGATGCGACCTGGTACTCGATCCCAGTCCACACCTCGTCCGAGTAGACAAACGGCAGAGTCGGCTTACCGCCACGCGGCCAGCTGCAAAGCAGCAACCCCGGCTCATGTCCCATGGCGTAACCCGGCCGCTGCGCGTTGGCATGTTGGCTCAGGTCTGTCTTGAAGTTGTTGCGGAAGATTGCCTGAAGCGTGGAGTGAACGTTCTTCTGCGCAAGCGGCGTTTCGATACCATAGATCCTCGCCATCCACGCACCGATCACGCCATCGGATAGGCATCCCGACCCGTACTGATACTTCGGTCCTTCGCGCTTGAGCAGTTGCTGCATCTCGCTGCTCTTCTCATCCACATGCGCGATGGATTGCGCAAACGACTGATCATGCAGATCCTGGAACTCCACCTTCTGCTGGTAGTACTCGCCATTGAACAGGGTCTCATCCATGAACTTGGCGCACTTCTCCGCCAGGTCGGAGTACTGCGACGCATCTCCCGATTCCCCAACCGCACCCGCCATCTTTGTCATTGCCGAAAGCGCACCAAGATAGATGCTGGTGCACATTCCGTCCGGGCCCCAGAACTCGATGTCATATGTATTGTGGTGCGGCTCGAAGAGGCCGCCGCGATGATCCGGATCCCACGTGGAGATCCCGTAATCAATCGACTTCTTCGCAAGCGGATACATGCGCTTCAACCATGAAGCATCTCCGGAGATCTGCCAGTCGCGATAGACCTTCATGATGCCGCCGAGTTGCCCATCGGAAGCTGCATGCCACGTGTGATCGACAGGCCCGTCAGGGATAGCTCCGCGGAAATTCACGTGCCCGCGTTCGTCCATCGACCGCGACAACTCGAGATCGCGCAGCGTGCGCTCAAGTGCCGGAAACAAATGCGGCATTGCCTGCGCGTAGTTCCACACGTGAGTGCACGATCCATGGCAGCAGCCAGCGTCAGGGAAGCATCCTTCCCATCCCCAGACGTTCCCGTTCGACTCGCGAAGGATTGTGGGCGCTTTCAGGATTGCGAGGTTGGCCGAAACGGCATCGAGCACGTACGGCGGAAACGACGAGTTGAACAACGCATTCTTGAACTGAATGGTCCGCGTGCGCAGCGAAGCGTAGTTCTGCTCGACGTGCGCAGCGACTTCGCGCGCATCTTTCCAGAGCGTGGAATAGAACGGATGCCACGGCGGAGGGGCGTCCGCCGGTACAGTGCGACAGCCGGGCTGGCCCTCCGCGGAACTTTGGTTCTGAGCGATTCCGCCTTCGCGCAGATAGCAGTTCGGGAAGTGCCATGTAATAAGGATGGGCCAAGTGTGGGACTGGCCGGCTTCCAGATGACCATCCAGGAGGATCGACGCGCCATTGCGGCCGGCATTGTCCACCGTGTTGGAGCCATCATTGGTTGTGAAGGCGCCTGAGGACACCTCGCGCCACAAGGCTGAGAGGGAGTCGAATTCCCAGCCTGGGCTTCGCAACCACATGGCCTTGATGCGCGGCTTTGCGCCAATCACGGTGAGAGCCGCACTGCCGAAGGCTTCGGCGTTCGCTGCCTCGCGATTGAAGAGAAACGCGCCCTTTCCGGGAATGACACTGTTGGCACTGGCCGCCTGATCGGGCCGGCAGCCCGGCGCAAGGTGAGAGAGATGATAGGAAAATGCGAAGTCGACGGCCTTCGATGAAGTGTTGCGAAACGTGTATTCGAGGATGGCACAGGGAATGCCCGAGTCCTTGTCGTCGAGAGGAATGAAGGGATTCCACGCGATCAGCGAGACATCCAGCGGAATTAGCTGGTCAGCGAAGCGGATCTCTGCGAACGGGAATTCCCCCCGGAAGTTGCACTTTTCAAAGCGGGGGAATCCCTCTGAACCGCTGCGTCGCATACCTTGTCCCTGAAGACCCTGATCGAAGATCTTGAAAGGCGGGAAAGGACCTTCGATCAATTTGGTTACTGGGGCAGCACCCTTGACGTGAAGGATCGCGAATGCCGCCTCAGGTGAATTCGAAGTAAAGCCTGCCGGAAGCGCGGTGGTCTCTGGCCGGGTGCGGATCGCAAAGTCCTGCAGACCACCGGAGCCGTTGATACAGATGCATCCAGCACCAAGCCCGCCGATAGGCATCGCGACCTGGGTGGCCCGATCGCCGCTGAATGTCCGCTGCTGGCCCGCTTGGAGCAATTCGCTGGTTGGAAAGGGAAGCGATTCGTGTTCAGCCGGCGCCACGCTGGAGGCGGGTGAAGCATCCGATGGATTAGTGGATACCGTCGCGGCCAGGGCGGCGGTCGAACCCGCAACGAGAAATTCGCGGCGAGATGGCTTTTTCAGCGACATAAACAAAAGTGGCGACGGCTGTGGAAAGGTTAACACCAGAGGGATGAAAGCCGTCGCACGATGATGATTTAAAGACAATTCCGCGTTGGATTTGGGCTAAAATCGTTGGCTAACGTTCGGGGTCGCAGACGAGACGCATGCGAGACCCTGGAATCATTGGAAAGGCGCTTCTACCAGCAAGGGGAGAGGTCACTTCAGTTGCGGTTCCTGTTGTTTCTCGGGATACTCGCGGGGCTTGCGTTGCCGGCGAATGCGGCTGAGAAGATGACTGTTGCCCAAGTCGAGCAACTTCTTGCTGAACAGGTTCAGAAATCCCATGCGGGTAAACCCCAGCCGAGCTCGCCGGATGAGGTCGCAGAGATTGTAGACAGCGATCTCCTCCCCATGGTGGACGACAGCGTGCTCTCGCGGCTGGCTACGGTCGAGTTGACCGAGCGGATGAGCACCCTCACACTGTACCGACTGGTCGGGCAGTACAAGCTGGGCGCCCATGCGCAAATGATTTTGCAACAAGCTGCGGACCGTTCTGCGCTCCTGAAACTGCCGGAAAGCGAAGAAGTCCCACACACCGCGCCGGACGCAGAGGCGCAGAACGCCCTTTTCAATGCCGCGCGCGATTATGTGTTTGGGAAGCTTTCGCACTTGCCTGATTTTGTAGCGATGCGAACGACCACCAGCTTCGATAACACGCCGTCAGCGCTTAATTTTATTCAGACTGGCACTGAAAGTGCCGGTTTCCGCCGCCGTGACGTTGTCCAGAAGCGGATCACGTTTCGAGATGGGAAAGAGGTGGTTGAGTCTACCTCAGATGCCCAACCCAATAAGAGTGAGGAGTTGGCCTTTCAGAGTCGTGGCGAGTTTGGAACCCAGGCGGCGGTGGTGTTGATGGACATCGAACAGGGCGCTGTTTCCTTCGACCATTGGGAGAACACCATGGGTGGGATCGCCGCGGTTTACCGATACTCTGTGCCGCGTGATCGTTCGCACTATGAGGTTGACGACCGCTGCGAAGAGCATGGCTCATTTCATGACATACCTGGATACCATGGTTCGATCGCTCTGGCTCCGCGAAGCGGAGCGATCCTGCGGCTGACGCTCGAGGTTGAATCGGGTGATAGCGATCCTGTTTCGCATGTCGCCAGTGTCATCGAATATGGACCGGTGCTCATCGGGCGTCGGCAGTTCATTTGCCCGTTACGGAGTCTTGCTTTCATGGTGCAAGAAGCCAGGGGCTGCTCGCGCGGGAGCCATAAATTGCAGAAGCCGATCGAAATGGTGAATCAGACCATCTTCTCGAACTATCACCGGTTCGGTTCCAGTTCAACCATGATCTTCGACGAGGCAGACAGCGGCGATCCGATCGCCGGCGTTTCGCCTGGGGCATCGGCTCCTCGCAGGGATGTCCCGCAAGCAAAGTCCCAAGCCAGTACAGAACACAAAGAGCCCTGATTGAACCATTTCAGCGAGTCAGAGGCAAAACGGAATGCTAGTCTTTTGGTCGTAACCCTCCGGAACTGAAGATGGCCGCGAAAGCGACAATTCGCAACGAGGTAAGCAAGGGGGCTTCATGAAGTGCTCGAGTGCGGCGGTTGCGGTTCTGGGGACATGTCTTGCCGCAGGCTTATCGGCTCAGGTCGAGAAGCCACAGGAAAACGCAGAACCCACGCTCAAAGTAAGCAGTCGCGCTGTGCTGGTGGATGTCCTCGTGACCGACAAGAACGGCAACCCGGTCAAGGGTCTCAAGCAAGGCGATTTCACAGTGCTCGAGGATGGCAAGCCGCAATCACTCGCTTATTTCGAAGAGCATACCGCCGAGGATCTGGCACGGCGCTCTCAACCGCTGGAGTTTCCGAGCCTGCCTCCTAATGTCTTCAGCAACTATTCGCCATTGCCCACGCCGCCTGCGGTGAATGTGTTACTGCTCGACGCATTGAACACGCCGATGGACGATCAGATCTGGTTGCGGCGTTCGGCGCAGAATTACCTGAAAACACTCAAACCGGGAACGCGCCTTGCAATCTTCGTCATGGGCATGCGCCTGAGCTTTGTTGAGGGATTTTCAGATGATCCGGCACTGCTGTCGATGGCGTTGGGGTATCGCAAGTACGACAAAGCCGAGGCTGCGGTGATGCTGCAGACGATGGGGGAGCTGAATGCGCTCAACTCCATCATCGCTCTGATGGTGGCACAGGAAAACCAGGGACCGAACAGCCCGGTTCCGGCTGTAAGTCCAGAATCGGTGGCGGCATTTCAGAACTTTCTGCATGAGACCCGCTACGCGCAAGATAACGATCGTGAATTCAAAACGCTTGGAGATCTCAATCAACTCGCGACGTTTCTTGGCGGCTTCCCAGGACGAAAGAACGTGATCTGGCTTTCGGGAGCATTTCCGCTGGAATTGTTCGGTCAGACGCAGATGCGGTTCGATGATGCGATCAAGACCACTATCAACCTGCTTTCGGCCGCCCGCGTCGCGATATATCCCGTTGATGCCCGAGGTGCGACGGTGCAGCAGTTCTATACCGCGGAAAACGTTCTCGACCCGACGATCACCAACGGCGCACAACTGCTGGGCGCACCTCCGGGCGCTTCCGCGAACCCGCCGAATGCTGGACAGACACAGGGAGGCTTCGCCGGCGGTCTGCTGGATGAAAGTGAGAAGAGAGGCAGCAGTAACTCGACGATGGACATGCTTGCAGAGCAGACTGGGGGCGTGGCGTTCTATAACCAGAACGATCTCACGGGGATCATTGGCAAAGTGATTCGGTCGAGCGCAGATTTTTATACAGTGTCGTACACGCCGAGCAACACGAATATGAACGGGGCCTTCCGGAACATCGCGGTGAAGGCCGGCGATGGAAAATACAGACTGTCTTACCGTCGGGGTTATTTCGCGCGGGAGGAGAATCTTCCTGGCGCTGCGGGAGCGATCCAGAAAGAAGCGGCGCTCGCAGCCTCGGAGGATCCGACAAAGCGCGATCCACTTGCTCCGTTTATGGAATTCGGCATGCCTCAGACAGAGCAGATCCTTTACAAAGCGCACGTCCATCACGCCGATGCGAAGCCGGGTGATTCCTCCGCGTCCAGTGATCAGGCCAATGGCCGATATCTAATCGACTTTGCAGTGGATCTGGGTGACTTGGGATTAAAACTGGAGCCAGATGGAAATAGGCACGACACGCTCAATGTTTCCTGGATCGTTTACGACCGCTACGGGCAGATAGTAACCCGCGAGGATCATCTCATTCAGCTGAACGTGAAACCGGATGTTTATCCCATCTTTCAGAAGAATGGTGTCCAACTGCACGGGGCAGTGAAGGTTCCCAAGGGGGACTATTGGCTCAGGACGGGCATTTACGATGAACGAACGCGAAAGGTCGGCACGATGGAGGTGCCGCTTCGTTTGGTAAAGGACGAGGTCGCGAGTAACTAGCGAAGACCTGTTTCGTCTGGAAGTGCCGTAGAGACCAATGTTTGGCGTCGCCGATGCCGAATTGCTATACTACGAGGGTCGTTGCAGGACACTGTTCGGGTAATCCCACCTTCCTCCGGCCCAGCCGGATTCCGCGCAGGATTCGCAACTGAAAGTCTTCACTGAGGCCAGGTAGCTCAGTGGTAGAGCGCGGCCCTGAAAAGGCCGGCGTCGGCGGTTCAATCCCGTCCCTGGCCACCATGCTTTTGCAATCTGAATGATCCGAGTTTCAGGGCCGCGCTCTGGGGATAGTGCGGAGCGCATGTTTCTTGTCCGCGGCCCTCCGAAAGGCCGGCGTCGGCGGTTCAATCCCGTCCCTGGCCACCATGCTTTTGCAATCTGAATGATCCGAGTTTCAGGGCCGCGCTCTGGGGATTGTGCGGAGCGCATGTTTCTTGTCCGCGGCCCTCCGAAAGGCCGGCGTCGGCGGTTCAATCCCGTCCCTGGCCACCACGCTTTTGCAGTCTGAGTCATGCCGCCCAGAGTGCCGGACCCAATTCGTTATGAAACTACGGATTAGGTTTGCACGAGGCGGAATCTGAAGCTGGGCGGAGCCACGCGGCGGATCCAAGTTTTCCAGTTGCGATCCAGACGCCTGGCGCCTGAAACAGGTAATAGCCGGCGTCCGTATATCCGTTGGATGACTTCAACGACCAGTGTCCTTTGCCAGCTGAAAAGGTGCCCGAGTGCGATGGGGCGCCGTCTCGCGCTTCGCTGTGAAACTTGTAGGTACCATCGCGACCTATCGTCAACACCCACGGTCCGCCTTTGAATGAAAGTTCCCAGGTGCCAATGAGATTGGCATCGACGCCGGACCGCTTTGATATGGGCCGCAGGTCTGATGTGCAAGAATGCATTTCCTTCTGGGCCATTGCAGGGCGGAGCCAGGCGGCAGCGCCAACCTTTCCGGTTGCGATCCACAGGTCCGGGGCCTGAAACAAATAAAAGCCGGAGTCGGCGTAACCGGTTGCGGCTTTCAGAGACCAGCGTCCATTGCTTGCCGAAAAAATGCCGCCATGGGATGGGGTTCCATCCTGTGCTTCACTGTGAAATTTGTAGGTCCCATCGCGATTGATCGTCAATACCCATGGTCCCCGCTTGAATGGAATTTCCCATGTGCCAACGAGATTGGCATCAACGCCGACCGGCTCTGGCGCCTTGCCCTGATCTGAGGTGCACGGGCGCATCGCGTTCTGAGCCAGGAAGCAGGGGTCGTATCCAATTTGCGGGCCCTGTGAAGGACTAGACGCAGGCCCCGGGTAGCCGGTGCAAGACGCAACTGCTCCACTTTCCTCCTTGTAACATCCGGACCCTGCGTCGTACTCGTAGACTTGTGCGCGGGCTGGAGTGGCGTGAATAGCCAAGGCAAAGAGCACCACGACGGCACCGCCGGTCCAACCCAACGTCGAATTGAATAGACGGCATGCCATCGCCACGACTCTTGCCCTTGATTGCAGCATGGCCCTCGGAATTGAATCGGGGGCTCCGATGCTGCTGATCTTTTCGATCGCAAGACGCATCCGAACCTGGGGCATCTCCAGAAGCATCAATCGGAATCGAACCGCATCGACCATAGCGCCCTCTCCGAACCTGTCAGGGAAAATTTTTCATCACGATAACACAGTTGTGGTGGCGTTCAGGATGGTTGCGATGCGTACGTTGTGCGGTGTCCAGAGCCGGATCGCCATCGTCCGCAGCGCTTCGCGAGTGTGGAAAACAGTCTGGTTGCTTTCATCAGTCCCGGAGGAAAGGCGACCCGTGCAGATCATCACCTGAGTCCAGGTCGTCGTGACAATCAAACGACATTTCTCAAACAACTGAGGCCCGCGTCGATAAGTAATCTCGATTTCAGAGTACAAAGATGTAAATCGTATTCACTCGTGGTTGGACAGCAGAGAGCCCTCCCCCATAGACCTGTTATCCAAGCATCCTCAGGAAAAACAGAAGGAAACTGGAAGACATGAAGCACTTTGATGGGAAGGTGTGGCTGCACGCCGCCGGCCCGCTAACACTTGCCTTGATTCTCTCTGGTTGTGGCGGTTCTTCAGTACACATGACCCCCAACCCTACCCCGGACCCCAGCCCAACACCGAACCCAGCCCACGCGAGCGCGAAGTTTCTATACGTGGTGAATTCGATTGAAGCGACGGTACAGGGCTTTTCTATTGACGGCTCAACGGGCAGGCTGAGCTCGAACGGACCGGCAGTGCCGGCAGACGATGCGCCACTGTACGCGGCGTCGACTCCGAATGGGAAATTTCTCTACGTGGCGAACGCGGGAACGGATGCCATCGGCGTGTCGGGATATCGGATCGAGCCGATCAGCGGTGTCCTGACACCGACCGCACCTGCCGAGTTCCCAATCACGGGTGATTCTCAGCCGCTCGGGATCGTGGTGGACCTCACTTCGACCCACCTCTACACATCGAACGCGCAAACGATTTCGGCGTTCAACATTGATCCGGTTACAGGCGCTTTGTCCGATGTGCCGGGCACCCCTGTGACTGTTCCGGTTACGTCGAATCTTCAACTGGTGGCACTCACGCCGGATGCTCGCTTTCTGTACGCAACCGATCTCATCAATCGAAGAGTATGGGAGTTTTCTATTTCTGAATCGGGGCTGCCGGTCCTCATGAATAGTTCTGCAGCAACTGGCGATTCGCCGGAGGGGATCGCCCTGGATTCAGAGGGTAAATTTCTTTTTGTTGCGAATTGGCTTTCCAACAGCATTTCGAGATTTGTGATCACCCCTGGAACAGGTGTGCTGGTCTCCGCAGGCGCGCCAATTCCGATGGAAGCGAGTTGCGGGCCGCAGGAGCTGACGGTCGATCCTTCCGGGAAATTCTTGTTCGTGAGCTGTGCATCGATCAACAAAATTGCTCGATTCTCGATCGATTTAGGCAGCGGAAATTTGACTGCGCTCCCCTCGTTCTCGACTGGAGCACTTACTGGTCCGCGCGGAATTGCGATCGACTTTTCGGGGTCGTATCTCTACTCTGCCTGGAACATGCAGAACAAAGCCGGAGCCGCAGCGGTTGATCAAACTGGAGTGTTATCGGCCGTACCAGGAACGCCGCCGACCGGGAGAGGCCCCATCGGAGTGGCGCTTTCCGGACACCAGTGAATTTGATTGCCGGGAATCATGCACCCATTAGCTTGACCAATTCAGCTGTCGTGACTGAGCGATCGAGGAAAGAGAACTCGCCGGCACTCCGGATCTCCTTGATCGCCTCGAGGAAGCCTGTCATGGCAGCGCGATAGAGAGAAGTCGCAAGACTTATGCGTTTCACTCCCGCTGCGGTCAGGTCAGGAACAGGGAAGGATTTGCCCGGGAAGCCTGCCATGAAGTTGACAGGCTTTCTGACCGCGGCGCACACCGTTCTCACCGCATCCAGGTTAGCGAGGCCGGGAGCGAACAGCACGTCGGCACCGGCGCGTTCAAATGCCTGAAGACGCTGAACGACCTCGTCGAGTGAATCGGGATTGAAAAGCAAGCCGTGTGCCCGAGCAGTGAGCATAAATGGACGGTCCAGCGATTGCACCACAGTCACCGCCGCGGCGATGCGTTCAGCCGCCAAGTTGAAATCGAAAAGGGGATGCAAAGGATCGCGAGTGGTGTCTTCGATGGTGCACCCGGCAAGGCCTGCTGCTGCTGCGAGTCTCACGGTCTCAGCGACGTCTTCTGGTCTAGATCCGAAACCGTTCTCGAGGTCTGCGGACACGGGGACATCCGCTCCGTCCGCAAGCGTCTTTGCATGGGCGATGGCCTCCGAACGCGATAGCTGACCGTCCCTGCGCCCGAGAGAAGCTGCAGCCGCGGCGCTCGATGTCGCTAATGCCTGAAAACCCATTCCCACGAGAATCCGCGCCGTTCCTATATCCCAGGGATTCGGGATGATGAAAGCAGGGCCATCGTGGAGTGCTTTGAAGCGTACCGCCTTATCTGCAGTGGTGAATTTCATCATTGGTCTCCGAGATCGTATGCTTGTCAGCTCTGAATTGACGGATAGCTTTCTCGGGTTTCTATTCCTGGAACCTGCTCCAGACCAAAGAACACCTTCAGCCCGTGGCTTCGGGCGAGTTCTACGTGTTCGTCGGCACCCGCAGATACGCCGGGGATTCGAAGGATCGCGTCACAGCGACGCAGCAATTGTTCGGTCAGAGGCATGAGGATCTCGTTGTAGACGGCGTCGCCTGGCCGCCTCGATCCGGCATCTCGCATCAGCGGCAATCCGAGCCACTCTCCGATTACGGGAAGGTGCCCCGCACGATAAAGAGGAAGCGCACATGCTTCCATGCGGCGCAGGTTTTGTTCCATCAGTTTTGGATCGTCTGCCGTACCAGTCCGATAGGGGCCCACAATCAAGATCATCATGGGTTCGTTTGTCATGCGCGGAAGTATAAAGGCATCGACCCGCGGTATGTGTCATTGGGGTATCGATCCGCATCTTGTGGAACCACTTTTGCTTTGATCAGAGATCACGAGTTGATCGTGCGCGACAAGCCGTAGCGCGCTTTGAGGAAACGTCTTGCAATCGGTTGTTGTATACGATTACATTTCCGGATCAGGTGATCCCAATGAGATCTGATGCGTTCCAGCGCTCTGTGCTTTTTCATTGCCTTGCAGCTTTGTGCGTCTTCGTCTTTGCCCAGCCCCCGCAGCTCTTTTCAGCTGAGGCGCCCAGGCTCGTTCAAAAAGACGGGCGCTTCAGCTTGCTCGTCGATGGTCGGCCCTATTTGATTCTGGGAGGTCAGATTCATAACTCGAGCGGTTGGCCGAGCGAATTGCCCCAGGTATGGCAGTCCATGGCGGCTCTCCATGCAAACACGGTTGAGGCCCCCGTCTATTGGGAACAGATGGAGCCACAACCCGGCAAATTCGACTTCGCGAACGTTGATGCGATTGTCGAGGGCGCGCGAGCACACAATCTGCATGTTGTTCTCCTCTGGTTTGGCACGTGGAAGAACGGCAATATGCACTATGCACCTGCGTGGGTGAAAGAAGATACTGCTCGTTTTCCTCGTGTGATTCGGGCCGACGGAGAGCCAATCGATGTGCTCTCGCCACTGTCGCGCAATACTCTCGAAGCGGACAAGGCTGCATTTACGGCCCTGATGCATCATCTGAGTCAGATTGACAGCGAGCAACACACCATCTTGCTCATGCAGGTGGAAAACGAATCGGGTAATGTGGGCAGCGTTCGGGATTTTTCAGCCCAGGCCAACAAGGAAATGGCAGGCGAGATCCCAGACGATCTGGCTACGGCAGCAGGCAAGGCGCGCGGCAGCTGGAGTCAGGTCTTCGGCGGCGATGCGGACGAAATTTTTCAGGCCTACCATCAGGCCAAGTACATCAATGAAATTATTGCGGCGGGGAAGCGCGAGTTCAACATTCCCTGTTACATCAATGTCTGGATCGATTATCCGGCGGCGCAATTGCCGCAGCGGCAGATCTCGCAGCCCGGAATTGGTTATCCAAGTGGCGGGGCAGTGCAGAAGCTTGTGAGTTTATGGCGGAAGCTTGCCCCCGCGATCGACATGATCGGCCCGGACATTTACACAGACGATTCTCAGATCTATCGCGAAACGATGGCGGTTTATCACCGGCCAGATAATGCGCTTTGGATTCCGGAAACAGGCCGAGGTGACAGCTTCGCCAAGTTCTTCTTCTATGCACTCGGCGAGGGGGCGATTGGATTTTCTCCATTTGGCGTCGACCAGAGTGGCTGGAATATTCTTGGCGACGAGGCGTGGACAGCGCACTCGCGCAATTTCGCGCTGATTGGACCGATGGATCGCGAGATTGCTCAACTGCAGTCGGAGGGCAAGCTGAAAACCGCGGTTGAGGAACCGGGGCAGGCGACGCAGGAGATTGATTTCGGTCCGTGGCAGGCGACGGTGGCTTTTGGGTTTCCGCAGCACGATGGGCGGCGCGCTCCGGGGACCAAGGATGCGCACGGCGCTGCACTGGTGGCACAACTTGGGCCGGATGAGTTTCTTGTGACCGGCGTCGATGCAAGTGTCGTATTTCACCTGCCGAATGAGCCGGCGTGGATTCACAGCCAGATTGTCACGGCCGAACAGGGATCATATGAAAACGGAGAGTGGAAAGCGGTGCGGCTGTGGAATGGCGACGAGACAGATCGCGGTCTATGCTTTTACGAGAAGCCAACGGTGGTGCGGGTGAAAATGCAGCGATTTTGATAACGCGCCGGAAATGTCTGGCTCGCCGGCGCAGTCTCGAGAAGCACGACAGATCAGTTGCATGAGAGGCGGGCGCAAGCGCGTGATCGATATGCACTTCCTCAATCCCAGCCCTCGTCTCCGATCGGCATTCCTGGGGGAGCGTCGATCGGTTTAGCCGGCACAAACTTCTCCGGATCCTTTTCGAATCGCTCGAGGCGGTCGATCATAGCGGCGCGGTGGATGGCCTCAGCCAGGTCCTGCGGCATCGTTGCCGATTTCCACTTATTCAGCATGTCGTGAAGATGCCATTGCGCTATGGCTCGCGCCTGGCTCGATGCAGATGGATCCACTGCCAGCGCCAATTGCGCCTCCAGCGCGCGGAACTCCACTGCGCGCTCTACCTCCGACGACATCGTGTGACCGCCTTCAGGTCGCTCTGCGACTTTCGCGGAAATTGCTTCCATCATTTCGCGCAGCGAAGTGGATCCGGGTACGCGCATGTGATACTCGATGATCCGGCTGGCGCGTTGGGGATTCAGGAGCGGCTTCAAGACCGAATCCGCAGCCGACTCTGCCGCTGCGACAGGATCAAATGTCAGGCCGGTGTGCGCGGGGAAGGATTCCTTTGTGCGCGGATACCCCGGCGGCACAGGTGGCAGCAGCTTCAGGATCGATTCGGGTAAGGTCAGGGTTTCCGGCGCCAAAGTCCTCAGCACAGACTGTAGCGCTTTCTTCTGTTCTTTCGGATCTACAACCGCTGGATTCGGCAGCCCGTCTCCGCGCTGGTTGTATCGATAGTCCAGCCCGGCGATCTCCTTGATGGCGGCTTCAGCCTGATAGCGGTGATAGAGATAAAGCGGAACCAGGGTCTTCTCCAGTTCAGCCATGGGCGTACCCGGCTTAATTGCGTTCTCGCCGAAGTTCTTCAACGCGGCCTCGCGCAGCGCAAGTACGCGATCAAGTTCCGCCGCGGGATCGGCGCCGTTATCCCAGAGATGAGCCCGGGGATGCGCAGAGCCCAGTGGGCGTGCATCTTCATCTGTGATGAAGACCTGACCTGCGTGGTCCGCGTCGGAAAGGATTTTCGCCAGCGCGGTGTTCTGCGCATCGGGCTTCATTCCGGCCGGGAATTCTCGATATCCGTAGTCAATCGCAACCTTATCCCAGTCACCGATCCCCGCTGCATAGGCTTGCGATGTGTCGATGTGCCCGCTATTGTCAAGCGTGACGAGGGGATGCGGATAGTCCATGACGCTGTCACCCTGCTTCACTGTAGAGGCTGCAAAGTTGTGCGCAAGTCCCAGCGTATGTCCGGTTTCGTGCGCCGATAGCTGCCGGATGCGCGCCAGCACCATCTTCAGCATTGGACTGTCCGCCTGCTGGTTTGCACTTGCATATGGCGACAGCAGCGCTTCGGCAATCAGATAATCCTGTCTCGCGCGCAGAGATCCCAGGGTCACGTTGCCTTTGATGATCTCGCCTGTCCGCGGATCAGATACGGCGGCCCCGTAGCTCCATCCGCGTGTGTAGCGGTGCACCCATTGAATGATGTTGTAGCGAAGATCCATGGGGTCGGCGCCTTCCGGGAGCAGGTCAACTCGAAACGTTCCCTTTGCCCAGCCTGCTGACTGAAATGCCTCATCCCACCAGCGCGCTCCCTCGAGCAAGGCTGTCCGGACCGGCTCCGGAGCACCGCGATCGACGTAGTACTGAATGGGCTGCACCGGCTTGCAATTGGTTGTGCACTTCGGGTCCTGCTTGATCAATCGATGGCGCACGATGAAGAGCTGGTCAAGTGGTTCGCCGAGCGGCGCCGTGTAATCGCGGTAGCCGGCGGGAAAGTATCCCGCACGCGGTACGAATTTCCGGGGCACGAAACCTGGTCCGGGCAATTCAATGAAGGATGTTCGTTCCCGAACTGTCATGGCATGGGGGTCTGGCGTTACGTCTCCCACAAACTCGCCGCTGGGTGGCGCCTCTGTTACAAATGTGAGCTCCGCCTCAATCTCAGTGTTCTTTGGAAATGCCTTTGTGTCATCCAGCGCAATTGCTGAGCGGGAGACGTCGATGTGATAAGAGCCCTGCTTCAGCCGAGTCAGAGTATCGGTGACTCCATGCGCATCGTGGAGAACGAAATCGGTAGCATCCACGAGTACAGATCCGTCGTTCGATTCGGCGGCGACCTTAAAGCCCCACAGCACAGACTCCGCGAAAGACTGACGAACCGCAAGCTGCTCATCCTTGTCGCTGCTGGAAGTGCGAAATGCCAGATTCGGCTGGACCAGCAGCACTTTCGGTCCGCTGCGTTCGAAGTGCACGATGCGCCCTTCTGAAACCTGTCCGCGATCTAGGCCGAGATCGTTCGACCCCGTTCCATATGGCAACGACGTGACGTAAAGGAAGTCAGCGCTTTTTCCGTTCACCGCAATCTTCGGGACTTCAATATAGAGCTTGCCTTCCTTGGCGTCCCAATCGAGCGATAAGAGCCCGTCCAGATGCTTCATGCCTGCGGTCTTCTCGCCGAGGGCCGGAATGGCCATCGGCTTCTCGGTCGCCGACGGTTGTGCGATTACTACAGCCGTGAAAAACGGACAGAGAAGCAAGACAAAAGGAGGAAGCTTGCGCATTCCTCCTTCTATCACGCCGAGTTCGAATATTGTTCGAATAGGGCCAAGTGAAGCGGCCGGGCGTTATCTCATCGTCTTCAGATCCACTGGATCCATATCCGCGTAATCCTGGTTTTCGCCACCCATACCCCAGCAGAATTTGTATGCCTGGGTCCCTACACCGGCGTGAATAGACCATCCGGGCGAGATCACCACTTCACGGTTTGCAACCACGATGTGGCGCGTCTCCTCCGGCGGCCCCATCAGATGAAAGACGCGTGCATTCTCTGCCACGTCGAAGTACAGGTAGAGCTCCGATCGGCGCATGTGGGTATGCGCCGGCATGGTGTTCCAGGTGCTTCCCTCATGCAGATGAGTCACGCCCATTACCAGCTGGCAGCTCTTCGCGCCTGCCATGTGGATGTACTTGTAGATTGTTCGGCGATTGCTGGTCGCCGCCGCACCGATCTCGGTGGGCTGCGCGTCGGCTTTCCGCACGACGGTGACTGGATGGCTGGTGTGGGCAGGATAGCTCAGGATGTAGAACGCGGCAGGCGATTCCTCTGACTTCGACTCGAAACGAATGTCCGGGTTTCCGCGACCTATATATATAAGGTCCAGGTTTTCAAGCTCGTACTTTGTCTCGCCTATGTGAACCACGCCATGTCCGCCGATGTTCAAGGCTCCGAGCTCGCGCCGCTCGGTGAAGTACTCGGCCCGCAACTCGGGGCTACTTGGCAGCGTGAGCGCGCCGGTGTCGGGGCTGGCTATCCCCACCACTGCGCGATCAAGGTCTACATAGTTCAGTCGGATCTCACCGGGATGAGACAGACCGTCCGCCAGGTAGCACTGGCGCAGCTCTTCCGCTGTCATCCGCGGATACCGAACTGGATCCGAAATCAAAATTGTTCTCATTGATGTCCTTTGTCCACGCCCGAACGATGTCGAGCCATACCCATCCAGAATAAATCTGCGCGCGCCGCTCCGACGCAACTGCGATCCGTACAACCACTGGTTCACAACATTCCATCAAATCAGACACATAGCTGTACGCATGATTCTCCTGACCCGTGGTTGAACCTGCCCGGAGGGAGATTTCGGAAAGGAGCGGCAGCATGAGTTCGACAGCTCAGGCCCATCGATCTCGTCATTCGCGGGGTGCGCAGAAGGTCGTTGTGCACGCTGCCACCCGAACCGGCCGTGGATCATTCGCGCAGTTTTCTGCCCTGGCCTCGAGTTGGCTAGGGTCAAAATGGGCTTTTACGGTCGCAATGCTCGTGGTACTTGTTTGGGGCGCGACGGGCCCGGTCTTTCACTACTCGAATACTTGGCAGCTGGTCATCAATACCGGGACCACCATCGTTACGTTTTTGATGGTTTTTCTTATCCAGAACACTCAGAACCGCGACGCCCAAGCCATCAATCTCAAGCTGGATGAGCTGATCTTGTCAATCGGAGCAGCGAGCAATCAGATGATGGATATCGAGAATCTCAGCGATGACGAGTTGAATGTGCTTCATCGGCGTTATGAGGAGATTCGCGCGGAGTGTGTGAAGCGCAAGAAAAAATAGGGCAAATAGCCAGTAACCGGATATCTGCAATGTTGATCCACCTGGTCTGTTGCGCAGTTTCGCCTCTTCTTCGGCTTCCTTAGCCCAACCGCTGTGCTCAAGTGTACGATCCGACCATTTAGCGCATCTTACTTTCTGATGCGCAACTGCGTTTCGTACGGTCGATTTGTGCCCTCCTACATTACCGCTCTCGTCCGCGGTTCCGTCACCACCGCGCTACTGTGTGCTGCCGCGGGCTTCGCGACGGCGCAAACCACTGCTACTGCAAGTTCGCAATCCGCGGTTACAGCTCCGGGACAGGCCGTGCCGCCGGTTCAGCAAGACCCGCGTCGACCCGAGATTCAGCCGAATCTCGCAATCGATCGTGATCCGGTTCCATCTCCCGATCCGGAGATGGTGGCGGAGGCACCTGCTGCAAACAGTCCCAACACTCCTGCCAAAGCCGGCGAAATTCAGAAAGGTCAGAATGGCGTCTACACGCTGCACGAAAACGTTGACGAGGTTCTGCTCAATTGCACCGTGATTGATGAGAAAGGCCATCCCGTCGAAGGCCTGACGCAGGCTGACTTTCGGGTCTGGGAAGACAACGCTCCGCAGCGCGTAAGTTCATTCCGTCATCAGGACCAGCCAGTTTCTCTGGGGCTGTTGATCGATAACTCAGGCTCCATGCGCGACAAACGCACCGCAATCAACAACGCGGCACTCAACCTCATGCGCGAGTCGAACCGGCAGGATACCGCGTTCGTCGTCAACTTCAATGATCGAGCTTTTCTCGATCAGGGCTTCACAACGGATCTCGTGGCGCTGAATCGTGGTCTGTCCCATTTCGATTCGAAGGGGACCACAGCGCTCTACGACGCTGTCGCCGCCTCGGCTGACGAGTTGTCGAAACACGCCAAATTCCCAAAGCAGGTGCTGCTCATCGTCTCCGATGGCGCTGACAATGCGTCGCATCTGACCGAGCAAAAGACGATTCAACGCGTTCAGGACCTCGGCGGTCCGGTGGTCTACTCCATCGGGCTTCTTTACGATGCGGATCAGCGCGAGTACCAGCGAGCCCACGAGGCCTTGCAGAGTTTGTCTGATGACACCGGCGGGATTGCGTATTTTCCGAGCTCGCTGGAAGAAGTGAACTCAATTGCCTCTGACGTCGCTCGCGATATTCGCAACCAGTACACCATCGGCTATCACTCCACTAAATCAGCGAGCCTGGGCGGGTTTCGAGTAGTTCACGTCGAAGCCTACGGAAAGAAAGGCGCCAAGCTAAGTGTCAGGACGCGCCGCGGCTACTACGCCAAGCCCAATACACCGAATCAGACTGCGCAGAGCGCACCAAAACAATAGGAGCGACTCCCCGCTTCTGAACGCGAGTTCAAGTTAGAAGAGCCTCGGCTTGCCGGCGCTCTCTCTGTTGCGGACGAGAAGGTCTCATCGTTCACGTGCGCGGATTTGGGATCGTTTTCAGATCCGTGACGATCCTTTGACAGTGCCGTGACAATTCCGCTCGAGGGCTTTGTATCCAATTGTTTTATGAGCCGAGCAATCCAGGTTTGCGATCGATCCACTTCCATCAACCGGGGCCCGAGACAGATCTTTCTATTCGCGATCACTTTGCAATTCGTGATTCTCGTTGCCTGCGCTGGCAAAGAAGTTCGTCCGAACAACGGAGTGAATCTGGCCGTCACGGGTCAGACAATCACAAAGGTGCGCGCAACGGGGAATAGGGTCGTAGTGCTTGCGGAGCATCTTACTTCCATTTTCGAGGATGGTCCGCAACGCACCTTGGCGATTCTGCAGAGCGATGGGCGCACGCTACGTCCTTATGCCGCGCCGCAGGGGTGGTCCGTGGTGGATTTCGCGATTCACCCATCCGGCGACATCTCGGCAGTTCTAACGACCGCTACGGGAGTGCGAATAGTCCGTTTGGATCCGGAGGGTGCAGTTCGGAGCGACCAGCCGTTCGTCGATCCTGCGTCCCAAAATGATCCATATTTCAACTACGCCGGCGGCGTCAAAAATGACGGTTCTCTTCAACCGGCGCTCATGCACGACGCCGCTCGACTGGCGGCCCTCGGTGAGAGCCTTGCCTTGGTGTTGCGTACCGGTCGCAACGCAATTGTTGCTTATCGGCTTGATGCGGATGCGAGCGGGGTCTATACGAAGGTTTGGCGCACTCTTGTGGAGCCCGGAAGCTCGGTGCTCCTGGAAAGTATCACTAGCGGCAGCTTCGATGTGTTCGGCCAATTGCAAAATCACATTCGACTCTTCATCGATGCGGATGTAGATACGATCGCGGTCGGAGTCGTCAATTCGCCTGAGAGAAATTTTACCTTTCGCGCACATTCGGAATTCTTCAACGATCCGATTTCGATATCGAATGGCGTCCTGTTATCACGCATTGCGGTCGCCGATGGCCGCCGTTTGAGAAGCACTGCAATCGACACGCACAACCTCGCCGAACTTCATGGGCTGCGAACAACTCCCCACGGCTACGTGTTGGTCGGTCGAGTTCTAACGGAAGTCCGGTCGGACGGCGGCGGATGGGATGCATTCGCAGCAATCGTTGGAAACGATGGATCGCTTACCTCGTACAGTGTTGTTGATGTTGACCGAGGCGACGTCTTGTTCGATGCTGCGCCGCTGACGAGCGGTATGTATCTCGGTCTCGGCACCACGGGGTACACTCAGAACCCATCGGGCGCAAGCATATCGGAATCCGCCAAGCCGCTCCTGGTTCTGCTCAACAGCGACGGATCACTGTCACAGAGTCTCAACTATGAGAGCGGCCCTCGCCAGAATCAGCTGACGACGATCACATCTCTGAACGGTCAATGGATTCTAGGTGGAATGGTCAATGGTCCAGGCACGCACTCCGGCGACGGGAATCACGACCTGATTGTGGCGGACGGTTTCGTGCGCGAGGGATCCGGGCTGCCAACCGAACCGGTGCGAGCTTCTCGGAAGTGAAAGAAGGGGAGGCGAGTGCCTCCCCTCCTGTCGTCAGTTCAAAAAGACCCATCTCAGTGCAGGTGGAACTCCACTTCGACGACAATCTGCACTGCTACCGGGTGACCGTCGTACATCGCGGGCTTGAAGCGGTACTGCCGGACGGCTTCGATTGCCTTTTCGTCCAGGCCCATTCCCAGGTGCTTCGTCACATGCACGTTCTGCGGATTGCCCTGCGCATCCACAATCAACTGGATCGAGCAGGTGCCCTGGAACTGCGATTGGCGAGCTTCTTCAGTGAACTCGGGCTGAACGGAGTGGATGACCGCGGGAGCGCTGACGCCGCCTCCCACGCTCATAAGGCCGCCGCCGTATCCACCGCCCTGGCCGGCACCGACGCCGTTGCCTTTACCGGCGCCGAATCCGCCGCCGAGGCCGTGGCCGAATGAACCGCCGGAGCCGTTACCCTGCGAGACGAGCTTGATTTGCGGCGAATCGCTGACTCCTAGATTTGCCATCTTCGGCTGATCCGGGAGAGCCACCGTGACTGTCGGTTGAATCGCAAGCTTGGGGTTGTCGATCTTCAGTTTTGGAGCGGCGAGCTGCACCTTCGATACGACGACCGGCGGGGTTCCCTTGTTCACCTCGATGGGCTTGGGCTGCGGGATTCCGCCGCCGCCACCACCGTGCGAGACTTTCGGAGCGGGGAGGATCTTTGGCGGAGGAGGAGCCGGAGCGAAGAGTTTGAAGTCGACGTGGCTCATGTTCATGGCCGGTGCAATCACCGGGCGCATTCTCATTCCGAGATACAGGACTGCGCCGATGACGATGACGTGGACGATGGCTGAAATGATGCGCGACTTGGGGTCACGCTCCTTCAACGCCGCATCGAGACCACCAAACGTTGGAACAGACGCCGGCCGCACCCGTTCGGCGGCGTGGGTCATTGGAACGAGATAAAGAGTGCGTGGTTTTTCCGCTTCGTCTTCGCGCAGATCGACTGCGAGTGACGAGGGGTTATAAAAGGAGCCCGCATTCGAAAATGGTCTGATTTTCGAATTTGCTTTTCGCGATTTGGACCCGAATTCTCCCATAAATTATTCCGGCTATGTACGGCTTCCGGCCTCCCCATGTTCAAAATTTGCGACCAAAGAAGCGTTCAAGTTGCGCGCCTGGGCAAGGTCTCCCCGACCCAGGGTTGAAGGTTGAATCACCAGATCCCCTTGTCACTTCCGGTGATTTTTTGCCCGACGAGAGCTGCGGTGGCGAGCCACGGGAGCAGGCTCAGTCGAGCGCCACTGTGAATCTGGCGGCGGCGGAAAGTTCCGGCGAGCTGCTTGCCATAGAGCATTGCCGACTGCGGCAGAATCGGAACGCGAAGGAAGTCCTTGGCAAAGAAGATTTCTCTTCCGTCGAATCGCGCGGACTTGAGCACCCATTGCGGAATGTCGAGCCCCGTGCCGCGGAATCGCTTTACGTAGTCGGAGACGATGGCGAGGTAGGTTGCCATTCCTTCCCAGATGCCCGCTGTCTTTGCGGCGACGTAGAGGTCGTCGTAGTCCACCATTCTGGTTTCCACGAGCTGGGCGCTGTCGATGACATCGCAGAGCCTGAAGTAGAAGTGGCGGTACATGCGCTGCAGCGTGGAGATCATGAGGCGGTCGGAAACAGCAGGCACACGGAACATGAGTTCGCCAACGGAGATGCAGCGTGTACGATCGATCAGCGACGCCGCGATGGCGAATTGTTCGCCGGTCTGACCGAGGCGGCCGACGTGAATTTCAACGAGTTCGGGAAGGCCGGGAACAATGAAGTTCCACTTGCCCGCGAGGCGGTCGCCCCAGCTGCGCGCATCAGGGACTGCGTTGAACTCTTCGCGCATGAGGCGGATCACGTCCGCAGGCGATGTGTTTGTATAGAGATCGAGATCACTACCCAGGTCGGGCAGATGATCGAGAGACTTCATCACGGCCACGGAGTGGCGGCGGTTTGTAAAGGCATTTGTAATCTGCCAGACGTGTGCTACCGCGTTGTCGATCCGGGCGCGCTCCACCGAGAGGGCTTCATCGGCCCAACCTGTTCGCTGCGCATCGCCGGCTTTGGCGGTGATCGTTCTGAATGCGTCGAGCCCGCGGACGATGACGTGATTTGTGTCGGCGAGAGCCACCAGGGCATCGAAGTCAGATTTTGAAATCTGCAGGACGGTCTGCTCCAGCTCAGGAGCTACGGTCCCAGCAGCCACATGATCTGCCGGTACGATGAGGAGTCGTGACAGAAGGTCAAGGGACTTGTTTTCAGATAGAGATTGCATTCCTTCTCTTTTCTCTCAAGAAATGAAATTAAAACTGTGGACGCGTTTCCAACTGCGGTTGCTCTGATGAAGGCGGGGTCGCAGGTGGCTCACTTGCGCCGCCGCGAGGTGTCAATTGAACCGGAGCCTGCTCCTGCCGGCGCTTCCTGCTATAAACTTCGAGCGCGTCATCCACTTTGCCGTTGCTCGAACCTGCAACCGTCTCGAGGCTCTGTCCCTCGGCTGCGAGCTGAGTGGCGAAACCGACGCTTGCGTCGGCGTCTTCGGCCCGCTGCGCCTTGCCGTAGAAGTATTGCGCCGTTTCAAGATCGCCATCCTGTTCGGCAACGAATCCGCGGTTGTTCAATGTGAAGGCACTGTTCGGATCGAGCGAGTACGCCTTCAGGAAATCCTCTCGCGCAGCGTCCCAGTTGTTCTGGTTTGCTTCGAAAACTCCGCGGATAGTCAGCATGATGGCCTGCGATCCGGCGGAGCCTGTGTCGCGCATACGCTTTTCCAGTCGCTTCGCGCTGGCTCCCGCCATGTCGCTGACGGACTTTCCACGCCATGCCCGGTCGGCCGCCACGATAGTCGGTTCAGTAGAGTGCGACGACGCGGCAGTGAGGTAATAACGAAGGGCACCATTGAAATCGCCGATCGCTTCGCTTGCCACTCCGAGGTTGTTCAGGGTGAAAGCATTGCGGGGGTCGAGCGCAAGCGTCTTCTTGAGCACGTCTAGCGCTTCAAAACCACGATTCTGAGCAAGCAGGCGCATGGCATTGATGTTCATGCGATTCACGCGCATGGTCGCATCCTGCAGGTTGACTACGGCGTCGCGCATCGGCTTGCCTTCAAGGTGCTTGGCACTGCTGAAGTCGATGGTGGCGTTTGATCCTTGTTCTGCCGCGAGGCCGTAGAACTTTTGCGCGCGCTCGAGATCGCCTTCAAGTTCGGAAACGTATCCGAGGTTGTTGAGCGTGAAGGGGTCAGCCGGATCGTATAAATAGGCTTTGTAGAAAAGAGATTCCGCGTTCTTGTACTCGTGCTTCTTGATAGCGTCGACCCCGCGCCGATTGAGACGCTGTACCGGGGTCAATTCGCTTCGCCGCGGGATCTTGATTACGTGCGTATCTGCGCCCCAGCCTATGGACAGCGCTGAGCTCGCCAGGACGGTAAGTCCAGCGAATTGCACTAGATATCTATATCCCACCGGCGTTCTCCTATCTACGCGGCTATATGCCTATGAGTGAAAAAGGTAGACCTGCACTTCTAGTTAGATGCCCATTCGCGCATCGTGTTGCTCTGCCACTTAAGTGGAATCTCAATTGGGGACCAACGGCGAGCATGCAAACGCCATCTAAATGGTTGTCTGATTCTCTTGGAACAAGGTGTGCACGATAATGAAACGAATCCCTGAATTCGCGTTGCTGGGTGCTGTTGCTTTTTCGCTTAGCGCTGCAAGAGCGGCTGCCCAGCAGGTCGCTTCAGCAGACCCGGATCCGGCTCCAACTACTCATCTCAAGCCCCTCACTACGATCCCGGCCCTTCCGAAGGGGACCAGTACGATCCTGGGGGGCTCGATACGCGACATCGATCCGGTTCTGGATCGGTTTACGCTCCACATCGTTGGCGAAAAACCGATGAGGATTCTGTACGACGAACGCACACAGCTGTTTGTCGATGGCAAGCGTATCTCACTCAACCAGCTTCGCCCCGCACAACACGCTTCCGTACAGACCACGCTGGATGGAACAGCAGTTTTCGCAATCAGCGTGCATATTCTTTCCCAGTTGCAGCAGGGGGATTTCAGTGGCCAGGTGCAGAGCTATGATCCTGCCAGCGGCGACCTCCAGATCGTTGGAGATCGAGGTGGAGATCCAATGCGGCTGCGGGTCTCGAGCAACACTATGTTCGAGCGCAAGGGCCAGGGAAGCTCGTCCACCACTCCGGCGGGCCCAGGCGATTTGCAACCCGGGTCGCTGGTTTCGCTTCAATTCGATCCCGATGGCAAGGGCAGAGGATCAGCGACTCGGATTACCGTTCTCGCCACACCTGGCTCGAAGTTTGTGTTCACCGGGAATCTCGTATCGCTCGACACGCACACCGGAATGATGATGGTGCTCGATCCGCGAAACGATGAGACCTACCAGATCCAATTTGCCCCAGGTTCGCTGACCTCGCTTCAGAACATTCATCCGGGACAGCATGTGCGCGTGACCGCTGAATATGACGGCACGCGTTACCTTGCGGACAACGTGGCTTCAGAATAGGTTCACGGCAGCCGACGCAGTGGAACAGGCCTCTGGATCGGAGACCTGTTTCTACGGCGCGGGAGTCGTCGGCGGCTGCGAAGTCGCCGCTCTCGGAGCGAAGCTATCCGGAGTGCATGGATTGGTCGGGAACGAATCCGAACTTAACGGCGTGGGCGGACTCGGCGGCGTGAGCCATGGCACCTTGTTGAAGTCAAAGAACTCCAGCAGATTTGGCTGCGCCGCATCTCGCGCGGTCAGATGCGCTCCGTTTCCAATGAAACGGTCTTCCACAAACTTGATGACAGCGGTGTGGTCCATTGGCGTGTGCGACACGTAATGCTTCCGCGTAAATGGCGACACGATGAAGTTCGGTAGGCGGAACCCCAGTTGTGCAGCAAAGCCTTGTGCGGCGGCTGCATCGCCAGGATTCGCGCCAGGATCGCTCGCACCAAGGTCGCAGTGAGTTGTCGGTACGCCGCCGGGTGCGACACACGGGTTGTATTGATCCGGGTTCACTGCGATCTGCGAGATGTCTGCGATTGAACCCAGGGTCGTGTCAGTAAAGTCGTTGGAGTGACCGGGAACCGGCGGCACGTGATCGTAGGGACCGCCACCCTCGTCGTAGCTGAAGAAGAACACCGAGCTGCTCCATGAAGGGCTGGTCATCAGTGAGTTGATCACTTTTGCGACCTGGGCCTGGCCTGTGAGGATCGACTGGCCGGACCCCGGATGTTCATCATTGTTGCCATAACCGGCTTCGATGAATGCGAAGCTGGGCAGTGTGTTATTCGTGAGGTCAGTGAAGTAAGTCGCCAAAGGGGTAACGTGGCTCGTGTCGATGCAGAACGAATTGGTGGAATCGCCCACAGCGCTGGAAGCCTGCGTAGGTGCGGTGCAGGGAGCGCCAGTGGGGTTGGCATACAGATATCTCGCCGAGTAGGCAAAGTTAGAGAAGTCGGTCGCAGGGTAGTTGGACCCTCCAGCGGTACATTCATCCTGGCCGACAAGGCAGAGCCCTTGCGTTGACGTGTAGTAGATCTTCCAGGAGACGTTGGCGTTCTGCAGTTCCTCAAAGATGCTGGGTAGAAAGAGCTGCGGCAAATGATCTTCGCCAGGGTCCTTCACCAGACCCTGTGTTGTACCGCCACTGAATGTGGCGATGCGATTGTCAACGCTCTTGCTTGCGACCGGAGAGAACCAGCGGTCAGACAGCGCGAACTGCGAAGCCATGTAGTAGTAGTAATTCAGGAACGAGTCGTCATAGTAGCCCATGGCGCGCTGGCCGGCGGTATCAGTGAAAGTACCGGAACAAATCGCCGGATTTGTGGTGCAGCTTTTGGCATAGCCTTCAGCTGTGTGGACGAAACCATCCATGAGGATCTTCCGGCCAGTCGAGAAGTCGAAGCGATTGACATCTCCAAAGCTTGCGAGCCAATCGGAACTCTCGTCATCAATGCAGGTGCTGGTGAACTTGAAGAGCTGGAATGGAGTGCCTTCGTCGTTCGTGTTGACGATGCCTCCAAGTTTGTCGTCAATTCCATCCACCTCGTAGTCGACCCCGTCATCGCCGATGTTGTAGGAATTCTTCTGGCGATAGGGGTTCAGCATTCCGAAGTAGTTATCAAAAGAGTGATTCTCCTGGAGCATGAAGATCACGTGCTTGATGGACTGCAGGGTCGCCGCGGGCTGAACGGTCAGTTCTGCGGTGGCGGTGGCGGTTCCGCCGGCGCCAGTGGCGGTCGCAGTGTACGTTGTTGTCGTGGTCGGACTGACCGCCTGCGTTCCGCCCGTGGGCTGCAGCGTGTAGTTGCTGCCGTCAGTTCCTGTAACAGTGACCTGCGTTGCAGCGGTAGCGGTGACGGTGAGCGTGGAGGATGCGCCGCTGGTGATCGACGCCGGATTGGCGGTGATCGTCACAGTTGGTTGCGTGGCAGAGACCGTTACGGTCGCGGTAGCGGTGACGGATCCCTTCGCGTTGGTTGCAACGGCAGTGTAGGTTGTGGTTGCAGCTGGCTTCACCGCCTGCGTGCCGCCCTCAGTACCCAGGTTGTAGCTTGTTCCGTCGCTGCCGGTAATCGTCAGCGTTACGGCATCTGTTGCCGTGATGGTAAGGATCGAGGTCTGATCGGCTGCAACTGTTGTGGGGCTCGCTGTGATGGTGACTGTCGGCACCTTCAACGTGCCGCTTCCCGTAAAGAGAGCACATCCAGAGAGCAAGGCCAGGAATGCAATCGATGTGCAACCGAGAAGGACGCGGAACGACATCCTGCTGTGTAAGCGCGCAGTTGCCAAAGTACTCTCCTTGTGATTCCAACTCCAATATGGACTCGATGCATTGGCTGCGGGGAATCGAAGCTTCATACGATTTCTAGAGAACTTTAAGAGGCATCAAAAGGCCGCCGATAAAGGCGGCCCATTGTGAACAACGGCAGCCGGCACTCATTAAGAGCCCGCTGACACCGACGCAAATTCGGCAACTCTGCTGTAAGTTGGATGCGAAACTTTGTTGAATCAGATGCCTTGCCTTTCTCTTTATGGCCCGATGCAATGTTGAGGTTGAATGCGTCAAGCACGCCTGGGCGCCCGACCGTTTGCGGGTTGATATCGATCAGCGGATTCGGAACCGGGCGCTGCGTTCGCATCCTCGTCCACAATCAAAACAGGCGAGCCGTTTTCGCTCTCGTCCGGGAACGTCTGCTGGAGTTCCCAGCCAGGAGAACGCCCATTGGATCGCATGGCCTGAGTCCATGGAATGTGCGATCGGACAGGCGAGAGATGGTTCAGGATCTTCTTTTTGGCCTGGTGCAGCTTGAACCAGCGCAGGTAGTTCGCGATGACGTTGCTCATCGTCATCTGAACGCCGGCTGCGAAATTCTGCTCGGCCATGCTTCGCTGCAGCTCAGGTGACTTCAGGATGCGAATGAGCTGCTGCGCGAGGTCCTGATGATCGCCAACACGATAGAAACGGACGGCCATGTCCTCGTCTGTGACCATGCCGCGAAAGTCAGGAATGTCCGCGCAGACAATGGGCACACCAAATTCGCATGCCTGATGCGCAGGCCCGCTGGAGCCTGTGGCGGAGTCGTAGGGAAGGACAAGAATTGACGTCGACTGGAAGAGGTCCGGAATGGCTTCTTCGGCAACATAGCCTTTGAATTCGATGGGAAGCTCTGGTGGCTGCGCATCCCGAATCGATTCCCAGTATCCGGCGCGCGTGTGATGGTTTGCGCCTGCGACGACCAACTTCGCCTCGGGAACTTCTTTAAGGACGAGCGGGAATGCGGCCATCAGAGTTTCGAGCCGCTTGTAGGTTCCCCAATGGCCGATGGCCAGAATGCGCTGGTGAGGATTGCCTCTTCTGGTGAAATCGGGCGGCTCCGGCGAAGCGGCGAAGGTGCCGTGGGTCCCGAGCAGCACGTTCTGCGCGGAATACTTGTTCACGAGCGTGCGGCGATAGCCCGGAAGAAGTACCGAAACGGAGTTGGCGCGAAGGAGAGCTCGCGTTGCAAAGTCAGAACCGAGCTGGTAGAGCCGTTCGCGTTTCACGCCCGCGGCGGCGAAGTCGACGTGCTCGATGATGTGGTGCAACGTAATGTGGGTGTAAAAGCCGGCGGCACGCACCATTGCAGGAATAGAAAGGCCAGCAAAGGCGGCAACGGGATTCTCCGGTGTGGCAAAGGAAGAGAACACGAGATTGAACCAGACGATATCGGGCTTGAGGCGGCGGATCGTGTTCAGGAGCCGAATCGGATTGGAAAGCGAGGCAAATTTCCAGCAGCGGATCACGTTGAAGCCCGGCAGTTCCGGTTGGGCCTCGACGTCGAGCGGCTTGCCATTTTCGTCTGTGGCGAAGTCGTAGTTGGTTAGTTCGTCGGCGAGAATCGTCAGCTCGACATCAGGACGGTTCTTGAGTTCCCGCGCGATGTGGAACGCGTATTCGTTCAACTGTCGACCACTCGGGGGGAACGTCGCCACCAGGCAGATTTTCATTTTGGTCATGGCCCCTAAAAGATGCTTATCTGGATGAACGGCCGGATCTGTTGACTGTGTCCGCCCGGGAAATTGAAGAATGTCTCGGTCTGCACGCCGCCGGAGAACCGGATCGGATATTGCAGCATGACTTCGCCGGATTCGTCGCGGAACTTTCGCTTAAACGGCCGGGCGTAGGAAACAGAAAAGCCATTCTGCGTGGCGTCGTAGACATGGAAGCTGCGCGTGCTGGAGAAGGCAGTCGAGGCCTGAATGTCCCAGTTCCGTCTTGGCTTGAAGTCCACCGAGGCAGCGGGACGAACATTCTGCGCGATGGCCGATCTTCCATGTACTACGCGCCATGCGCGTAAGTCCTCGAGCATTCCGCGCACCATGAGGCGTTCTGAGAAGCGATGCTCAAAGCCGATGTAGGAGGACGTGAGGTAGTCTTCAATCTCTGCGGGATGGAAGACCTGATCGCCTGCTCCCCAGCCGGTGACCAGGGCATTTTTGCCCCAGGGCGCCCCGACGCGGAAATTCAATGCGCCTGCCAGAGTACGCGAGTGTTCATTCGTCTCAGTGAATGGGCCATTCTCGCGAATCAGATAACCGTTGACCGAAAGCGCATTGAAGAAGGAACTCGTGTTCATGTAAATGAACGTGCGGAAGAGGTTCTGGTTGATCTCACGCGGAGATAAGGAATCGCGCCGGATGGTGGTTTGAACGCCTCCGCTAAAGGTCATGATGTTGCGGCCGAGGTTGAGGCTCGGGTTCAGTGCAAAGTTGAGCGTCCAGTCGGTGGTGTTGCGGTTCGCAATTGAGTTTGTCGCGGGCACTGAGATCTGACCCCGGCTGTTCCGGATCTGGAAGAATCCTCCAGGCTCCGGCAGCTTGCCCACGTGCAGATGAAATGCGTTTGTCGATTGCGTCTGAAGCTGCGAGCGCGGCGGAGGAAGCAATGATGTATCCGTGCTCGAAACGGGGAAGGTTGCGTCGAGCTTCGAGTCCAGGACGTAGACACTTGTGTCTTCGAAGATGGGCTCCATGAGGAAGTCGGAGAGAACGCTGATCTGCGGAGTGATACGCAGGCCTTCGTTGGCTCCGGCCTGCAGAAGACTGGTGGTGGCCACTTCATCCTCACCCTCTGCATTCGATGCCTGGGCGAAGGACGTAAGAGCTTGGACGTTGCGATGTTCCTGACGGTAGAGGTTCGCCTGCGCGAGCAGGTACTGATAGTCGGGCGCGCTGTCGGCGTCAGTCTTGATTGCAGATAGTTCTGCGTTCGCCTTCGTGGTGTCTCCGAGGGCAAGGTATGTGTTTGCCAGTCCGATGCGCACCGAGGTCTCCGGAGCGCCGGCAGCCTTGGCGTGATGAATATAGGTTTCGGAGAGCTGGTAGTCGTGAAGTGAGCGGAAGATGTCGGCAGCCTGAATGTATTGAGGACCTGTAGGGGGAAGGGAATCGCCGGCAGCCGCTTCCATCATGGCAAGGGCGACTTCGCGCTGGGCATCGTCGTTACGATCCTGCTGAGCCATGGTCTGCGCAATGGCAAGGCGCACGCTCACGCGATTTGCCTGAGGGAGTTCCAGCGCTTTGCGATAGCGGCCCATTGCGGCCTTGTTATCGCCAAGCTCAGCAAATGCCTGACCGGTTGAGATGAAGGTATCGCTCTGGATTGATTCGGCGTACGGATTGGAAGGCGGGGGCGCGGCCGCAGCTAACTTCTCGGCGACCTGCACATACTGGAATGTCTCGTCTCGCTTTCCGAGGAAGGCGTACGAACGCGCGAGCATGGCCGGGATGGCGGGGTTGTCGGGGCCGTATTTCTCGGCGACTTTGAGCTCAGCGATGGCGTCGCTGTAGCGGCGAGCGCCAAAGAGCGTGCCGGCAAGGCCAAGGTGCAGAGCTGGATCGTCAGGCGTGAATTTGAGGGCGGCTTTGTACTCGGTCGCAGCCTTGGTGAGCATGCCTTCGCGTCCATAGGCCGTGGCCCGGATGACGTGCACATTTTTCGAATCGCCCATGAGCTTTTCAGCAAGATCGGCGTGCCGAATGGCCGCCTGCGATTTGTGCAGGTTGAGATCGGCGTAAGCCATGCCCAGGTTTGCTTCGCCGTTCTTCGGGTCCCGCTTCAGTGCAGCATCGAAGTCCGCGGCAGCGGCATCGGGCTTGTGCATGTCGTTCCGCATGTAGCCGCGGTTAACGTAAGCGGTGACGACTTCAGGATCGCGCTTGAGGGTTTCCGTAAAGTCCTGCTCGGCTTCTTCGGATTTGCCCTGGTGCTTGTGAACGTATCCCTGGAGGAGAGGAATGTCAGGCTCTTTCGGCAGCACGTTCATGTATTGCTGCGTCAATGCGAGGAGGTCATCCCACTTCTCCATGTGCAGGAGGTTATACCCGAGGTAGACGACAACGTCGCGATCTTTGGGCAAAACTTTGATTGCCTGCTCACCGATCTTCGCCGACTGCTCGTACTCGCCTCTGAAGCTGAGATAGCGCTCCTGCTCGCGAAGGAATTGAGGCTCGCCCGCCATGTCGGGAGTTGAACGGCTGAGCCACTTACCGGCGAGCGCAAGATCGTGCGCTTCAATGGCGGCGTTCATCGCGCCGGCCACTACCATCGCGTTCTTGGGAGAGAGCTCAAAAGCCTTCGAATACGAAGCCTCTGCCTGTTTGTAGTGACGGCGTGCCGTGAACAGATCGCCAAGGGCGGCATATCCCACGTAGAGGTTCGGTTCGACCTGGGTCAGCCGTTGAAAGTACTTCTCGGCATCGTCATCCCGTCCCGCTGCGCGAGATGCGTAGCCGAGCGAGGTGAGAGCAAACCGATTTTTGGCGTCGATCGCCAGGACTTTCTTGTAGGTCGAAATCGCTTCTTCTGTTCGACCCAGCTTCATCAGTACGTCGCCGTTGAGCTGCAGGCCGCTGGGATTGCGGCTGTCAATGGCGAGGGCGTTTCTGACATCTGCCAGTGCTCCGTTCGGATCGCCAGAGGCCAGCTTGATCTGTGCTCGAAGCCTAAGCAGCTGCGCACGGTTTGGTCCCTGCTCATCGAGCTTTTCGATCTGTTCCTTTGCCGTTGCGACTTCGTGCTGCGCGTTTTGATCGTCGCGCTGCGATTTGTATAGATCCGAGAGGTTCATATGGAGCTGGATTCCATACAAAGGCCCCTCGACCGGCTCGGCCGGAAGGTGCGCAATCGCAATCTTGTATTCGCTGATCGCCTCCGGTGTCTTGTCTTGAATTCGGGCGATCTCTCCCTGGATTGCGTGCAGCCTGTAATTGTTTGCGTCGATGCCTGCTGCGCGCTTTAGAAACGTGTCTGCCTGCTGCGTAGAACCGGCCGCGACCTGCGCCTGCGCAGCGGACAGCTGCAGATTCAGATCTTTGGGCACGGCATTCGCAGCCTGCGCATACGTGCGAGCGGATTCCTCGAGCTTCCCATCGAGCTGATAGGTATACGCCAGCTCTGCGACGACATCAGGCCGCGGATGACGAATCGACTTCAGTGCTGCAATCGCCTCAGAGTATTTTCCTTCCTCGCGGAAATAGCCGGCCATCGCGCGCTGAACCTCGGGATTATCCGGGGCGCGTTTTCTGGCGGCCTCAAGGTACTTGTTCGCCATGTCGGGCTTATTGAGGTGTTCATACGAAATGGCGAGCAGCAGTTCAGAACGCGCGTCTGGATGGGCCCGCTCAGCCTGTCCGAGAGCGTCGATCGCAGCATTGTAGTCTCCGGCTCGCATATTGATATCGCCGAGCACCAGGGCATCGTTGGCGCGCTTCGGATTCGCCGCCAGCACCTGTTTCAAGAGCTTCTGCGCTTCATCGTTTTTGCCCATCGCGGCATACGTCTGCGCCAATCCCGATAGACCTTCGAGCGAAGAAGGGTTAATCCGCAACCCGTGCGAATAGGCGTCGACCGACTGCTGGAATCTCGCATTCAGGCGGGCCGCATATCCCACCAGGAACCAAAGCTGTGCATCATTGGGGGCTGCCTGTGCTGCGCGCTGGGCGTATTCAAGCGCATGCGCCTTGTCGCCGCGCTGCAAGGCCTGTTCAGCAGCACGGCCCAGCCGGGCATTTTCGATGTTCGAGCCGAATCCAAGATTTGGCTCCTGGCCCTGCGTTTGCTTCTGCGACTGCTTTTGAGTGGATTTCGAGTTCGGGTTGGAGTTTTCAGGTCCGATCTGATACGTCTGCGCGCGTGAAGTGCAGACGAAGACGAGCAATACTGCCAAACCGGCAGGATTTAAGAATCTAGCTTTCAATTTCAAAGAAGTTCACCCAGTCCGCTCGTTAACTGCAAGAGTTCACACAGCCGCGAACTCACGGTATTTCGTTAGATTCCAGAACCGGGCGTAAGTGTTGGCTGAATTGTTGATCCTGCCGAGATTGCCCCCTCTACCAAATGCTGAAGAGTCCGTCATTTTGCCCCCTGCATGCAACCGATCCCGCCAATTTGTGAATCGAATGCAAAAGGCTCAAAAGTAACGGGGGGCTTGCAGCGCGGTTTTACATCATGGCACCGAGCTAGTTTTTCCCGAAAGAAATCCATGAGAGGAACCTGTGCAGAAGGCTGAAGCGCACGTATCTAGGCGGCCTATACCGCTTTCCTTCATTTTGATGGCAGTTTTGCTGGTTCACCTTCCACTACTGGTGATGAAGCTGCCGCTGAAGTCGTACGACACGAACCAACACATCTTTTTCGCGTCCCATTATTTGCACCACTGGTTTGATCCCTGGAACACCAAGTGGTACGCGGGCTTCTCGCAGACTACGTATCCGCCATTGCCGCAACAATGGATCGCGGTGCTGTCGCACATCACGGGACTCGAGTACGGCTACATGGCTGTACAACTTGTTGCCATTCTGCTTCTCGCCGTAGGCGTCTATCGCTTCTCACTCCTGTGGGTGTCTCCTCGTGCGGCGTCATACGCGGCGCTGGCGAGCGTGTTCCTCGGGTCTGAGAGCTTTCTTGTGTATTCGGCCGGGCAGCTCGCGACAACATCCGCTGCGCCAATTTACCTGAATGCACTGCCGTTCCTGTTCGAGTGGATTCGGTTTGGCCGCTGGCGCGCCTTCATCAAGGCATCGGTGCTCTTTGCGGCCGCGGCCGCCGCCCACCACGCAACCTTGATCTTCGGTTCGTTCTTCTTCGCGCTGCCTGTGGTGGCCCTTGCCATCATGGAACGCCACGAGGGAGACGAGTCAGAACAGTCCTCGACGGGGGCGTTGATCGCACGCACGGTCGGTATCGTCGTGGTCGTGACCGCGCTGATCGTGGTTGTGCTGTTGCCGTTCTGGATCGCGCTCATTCACTACCCGGTCACGCAGGAACCGATTCCGCACGCGAGCCGCGCCAACTACATCCTGAACCCGTTCTGGGGTATCAACTACTTCATCGTTCCGTATGGCGCTGTGATCCTGGCATTCCCGTTCATCTTCTGGCGGGGAGCCGCCGTTTCCCGGCTGCGGCCCTTGCTTATCGGCTTCTGGGTGGCAATGCTGGTGGGTCTCGGCGGAACGACTCCCGTTAGCCAGCTAATTCTCCGCCGCGCGGGCGAAGTCATCACCATGGAGCGCTTCAGCTACTGGGCGACACTTCTCGCGCTGCCCTTTATCGGCGTTCTGATTATGGAACTGATCGATCGCTTCAAGACTCCGGCGATCGCGACCATCTGCACGCTGGCCGCCTTGACCTGCGGCCTTGCCGTGGCGTGGTCTACGATCCATCCGCCAGACGCACAGGACTTCGACACAAAGCCTGTGGCAGACTGGCTGGACCGGGACGGGCACGATCACTACCGATACATAACACTTGGTTTTGGAAACAAGATTGCACGTCTCGCGATGCAGACCAACGCAGGCAGCGTTGACGGCGAATGGAACTCGGGCCGCCAGCTTCCTGAACTCACCGCACATGGGGCGGGCGCGCTGACCAGTTCGAAATTCTTCGGCAAGAACGGCATCGATGCGTTGCGCGCCATGCTGGAGCACGCCGATCACTACGGGTTGAAGTGGGTGTTTGTAAGAGATCACTATTACGACCCGCTGCTGGCTTTTGCCGGATGGCGGCCCGTCGACAACCTGAATGACCGCACCATCATCGTCTGGAGCAAAGACGGAGTGCCTCCGGCAACACCGCTCAATGCTCCTCAGATCCCGTCACACCTGCAAGGCTTGATGTGGGGGATTCTCCCGTTCGGGAGCAGCATTCTTGCGTTACTGGTTCTGCTGATCCCGGAGCGCCGACCATTGGAGAGCCGCATCTCTTTCCCTTCGCCGGCCGAGGAGGAGGAATACGTACCAGGGAGGTTGGCATCGTGAGCAGCGGAGGAGCACGTCTACTGGCCGTTGTACTTGCCGGCGCAACTGTAGGTTTAGTCGCAATTGGAACTCTCTGGCCCAGTAAAACTGCAGCCGCTTTCGCCAGCGGCGCGCAGTTCACCACCTCGGCAGGCACACCGGAAGCGGCGGTTCGATCACTGGGGGAACAAATTCGCGCTAAGGCGTACGGCAGGGCATACGAGAGCCTTGCCAACAAGGGGGAGTTTTCTGAGCAGCAGTTCCGTCGCGACCTGACGAGCGGCTGGCCTGATCTTCGTACCTATGCCGATCTGAGTGAGTTCCAGGCCCAGCCTCTTCATGCCACGGACACTGACGCCACAGTCCGCTTCAAGATGGTGTGGTCCACGGTCGTCGGACCGTCTGCCAGCACAAAGGATCTACACCTGGTGAAGAACGGCGGCAAATGGCAGATTGAATGGCCCATTCAGAAAGAGCCTGTAGTTCCTCCGCAGGTCATCCCCGTCAACTATCTGCGCTGGGACGTGATCAATCGCAGTTCGGCGGACGACTGGGGCGCGCAGGATGTTGAGGCCCCACACGTGCGCATCGTTGATATGCATCCTGTGCAGCGTGCCGAGGGGCTTGTACTGCTGGGCGAATTGCTGAATGAAGATGTGGTGCCCGCGTACGTTTCTGTTACGGCGACCTTGCTGTCAAAGGACCAAAAGCCGATCGACACGGAAGGCAGCTTCGACGATATTTCGCATCAGCTACTGCCGAAACAGGTCACACCATTTGTCATCCGCTTCCCAAATGTCACGATCTCACAAGTGGGAAGCGTTCGAATGACGCCATTCTCGACGTTGATATCGGCCTCGGCCGATCCGGTGATCGAGATTCAAAACGAAAAGCTGACACCTGCGCCTGATGCCTCACTTACCGGTCAGCTGACCAATCAGAGCGGTCAGATTGCGAACGTGGCGCACGTACTGGGCACGTTCTACGACCAGCAGGGTCAGGTGGTCTGGGTTGGCGACCAGTACGTGGATCACGCTCTGTTGCCTGGAACTCCGGTGGCGTTCAACATTCATATCCCGGAAGATCTCGCCCGCAAGGTTAGCAGTCAACGAACGGTCGTTGCTACCTATAGCTTCGGGGGGGCGCAGTGAGGGCAGAAATCCCAACTTTGCTGGGTGGCCTCGCTCTTGGAATTTCGTCAGCTCTCGCTCAATCGGGCGATTTGACGATGCCGAAAAGCATCGAGGCCGGGTCACCATTTTCCATTCAGAGCGGCGGGAGCGGAAAGGGCACGCTGTACATTGCCGGTCCCGGCCAGTTCATCAAGCAGGATGTGCAACTCGGAAGCAGCATCGAGGTTGCGTCAGGCTCGCTGTATAACGCCGGGCATTATTCTGTCTGGTTATCTTCTGATTCTTCGACGAAGACTGGATCCATTGATGTGGTTCCGGCGCAGAAGCCCGCGGACATCACGTTCATAGCAAAGCCTTCGCGCCTGCCGGTGGCGATGCACAACGCAATCACCGGCTCTGCCTACGTCTTTGATTCTTACGGCAATCTGATTACGAAGCCGATGCAGGTGTCATTCCAGCTGTCGAATGCCGGCAGCGCGCCGCAGACCCGAACGGCGGAGACGCACAATGGAGCGGCGTGGACGCAGATGGATTCTGCGACCCGCGAGGGAAAGGCTCAATTCGTTGCCCGGGTTGGCGATGTTTCGAGCACTCGCATCGTAGGCCAGGTTCCCGGCGACCCATGCAACATCAAGATGAACGCCAAGGCAGCGGGGAACAAGATTCAACTCGTGACCGATCCTGTGCGAGATTGCAGCGGTAACGCCATCTCCGACGGTACGATCGTGACCTTTACCGAAACCTATGGTGCGGAGAAAACCACGGTCGACGTTCCACTCAAAAAGGGAGTTGCATCTGTAGAGATACCAGCACATCGCGGAGCGACGATTTCGGTAGCCAGCGGTGTGGTTCTTGGAAACCAGATCAGGTGGGCACAGTGATGCTAAGACAGATGTTGCTGCTTTCCGCCGTTGCAACCGGGCTGCCGGCGTTTGCGCTTGCTGCTGATGAGCCCACGGTTCATGTTCAAGAGCCTCACCTCCAGGGTCCAAGGGAACTTCAGGAAACCACCGCCAAGGCAGTGGTGCAGAACTATCTCGATTCCTGGCAGAGCATGAGCAAGGCACTCGATCAGAACAGTCCCGAACTGCTTGATCGAGACTTCGTTGGATCAGCGAAGGAAAAACTCGCCGCCACAATCAAAGAGCAAAAAATTGCCGGGGTTCGCACCGTCTACCACGACCGCTCCCACAATGTGCAGATCTTGTTCTACTCGCCCGAAGGCCTTTCTATCCAGCTGGCGGACGACGTGGAGTACGACGTGCAATTGTCGAGTGGCGGTAAATCGCTGGGAACACAGCAAGTAACGACCAGGTACATCGTGGTTCTGACGCCCTCGGAGGTGCGCTGGCGCGTGCGCATTTTCCAGGCTAAGGCACAGTGAATTCTGAATTAACTGCATCTAAACAATTTGGGCCGGGTGTAAAGAAATCCCTTTTAGTCTCATTGCAAGTGAAAGGAGACCACCCAATGCGATCTGACAGGAGCTGAAAATGATCTCAATTGTCATACCGATTTATAACGAAGAAGAGCTGATCGAGCAGTTGAACGAGGCCCTCGCATCTGCTTTGAAAGGGGCCGTTGACGATTATGAAATTGTTTACGTCAACGATGGTTCAACAGATTCGTCACTCGAACTGCTCAGGGGACTGCAGGCTGTCGATTCGCATGTAGTAGTGGTTGAGCTTTCCCGGAACTGGGGCCACATGGGCGCCATCAATGCAGGCCTGCAGACCGCGCGCGGGCGTGCAGTGATCTTGATGGACGGCGATTTCCAGGATCCTCCGCAGGTTCTGCCTCGCATGATCGACGCGTGGCGCAAGGGCGCAGAGGTTGTGGTAGGAGTTCGACGCAGCCGCCAGGAAAGCCGCAAGCTTCTTGCTTTCCTCTTTCCGCTGTTTTATCGCGTGCTTGGTTCCTTGTCGGATTATCCGATTCCGCTGAATGCCGGCATCTTCAGCTTGATGGACCGCAAGGCGCTCGATGCTGTTCTCGCACTTCGCGAGAAGAATCGCTACTTGCCCGGTCTGCGTGCATGGGTGGGATACAAGAATGCCATCGTCTACTACGATCGTCAGGATCGGCTCAGCGGAGACGGCAAGCTATCGTTCATCAGCCGCATCAAGTATGCGATGGACGCAATCACCAGCTTCAGCTATAAGCCGCTGAGGTTGAGCTTCGGGCTCTTTGGGTTTTCGACTTCGGTTGCGGTGCTGATGGCGCTCTGCATGGTGATTCCGAGCAGCGCAGTGGCTACCGCGGCGTTCGGGCTGGCAAGCGCGGTGTTCTTTGTCGGTGGACTGGTGATGCTTTCACTTGGAATCCTCGGCGAATACATCGGCAGGATCTACGATGAAGTGCGCAATCGACCGCTATCGCTCATCAGCCAGGTTCATCGTCCGCAGGTCAGCATTCAGACCGAAACCGGAACGATCGAGGTGCCGGTGGGGAGCTATGGCATTGCAGGCGGTCTGGCCGCAATGCAAGCAGGCAACTACCAGGAGCAGGACGCTGCCTGAGTTTTCGTCGATTTAAAGTGCGAACCCCGTCGCAAGTCGACGGGGTTTTTCTTTTGGGGCTTTCTATCGAACGCTCGATTGAGCGTGTATTGCGTGAAATAGATTCCAGGTCTTGCCTGCGGGAACTTGATCCTGGGGATTGTCAGCTTGCAGGATGAGACACGAACAGGTCTGAACAACAAGGAGCTAGGAAGGAAGAGGGAACGGGGAAGATCTGTCTGTGGGCTGAACGACTCAGCTTTAGAACTCTTGACCCTGGATCAGCGGGCGGGGCTGGTCGGATCCAGCCCTTCGCGCTCGATCCGCTATCAGCGTCCACCGCTCGGGTGTCCGGAAGGGGCGCTGCCCTCTGCGGTCGACACGGGCTTCATCTGGTCGCCTTTTCCGCAGTTGTCGATCCCTTTCTCCATTGCTGTGCCTTCTTCATAGTCGTTCCAGGTCTCAAGCAGGATGAATGGAGGCACCTGGTCAGGCGGAAACTCCTTGCGCCAGTAATTGAAAGTGTCCTGGTAAGTCTGCCCGCAGCGAGCAGAGATATGCCGGTTCAGCCCCCAGTGTGCCTTGCTGTCGTCGAATGTCGACCACGCGCCGCCGACGATGAGCTTATCCGGATACTTGGTCTTCATGGTCTCGTAGAAGTGGCTCAGGTACTGTTCTCCCCAGTTGCTTCCATCCGCGGACCAGCCTTTGTCGCCGGGATTCACCCAGGCATAGAACCCGTCGAAGGCATTCGCATACTGGCCCGGCAAATTTTCCTGGATCAGCAACGGAGAGGGATCCCAGGTGTTTACCGTCGCCCGCACTTTGTCCCAATTGGTATGGCCGCTTTTAGGGAAGATGAAGATCACGGGGTGCCCCTGGTACGTCAGGTAAGCCTCGTGCCCTTCAGCTTTGGTAGCAAGGTAAGTGTCGTGGAATATGGCGAAATCCGCGATGGCTACATCCGTTGCGTCTTCTTCGTGATCGGTCTCGTCGTACATCATCGCGACCTGGAAGTGGTTCTTCGCGGCTGCCTTCTGCATCTCCGCGTAGGCCTGGTTGATGAACGGCTCGCGGTCGCCGTACCAGTCCACGACGAACCCAGTGATTCCCATCGACTTTGCCGACTTGATCTGCTTATCGATCACGTCGGGATCCTGCGATGAGTAACCAACCGAGATGTGACGAGGGTGTCCAAACCACGCTTCATAGAGCGCAAGCACCTGCGGCGAACTGCCCGTGGCTCGGTACTTGAGTTGAACAGGAGCGTCCGCGGCCGAGCTGAGACACCCGTGCGGAAAGTATAAAAGCAGGAAAAGTACACTTAAACGGTTCAGCATCAATACTGAATTTAGAAGCCGCCAGAGCGCGCTCGGTTGCAGACAAATTGCGCAGGCAGTTCAGCCTGCCGGAGGAGCAGCCAACAGGGGGTTTATAGCATCCGATTAATAGCGGCCGTCTCAAGAGTTTACCCCCCAAGTCATGGAGACCGAGACGGCTCCATACCCATAGAACTCTGGAGATTCGGTGGCCACTTCCGTTGTGCCAAGAAGAAAGACCCTGCAGGCACGGATTGTCTCAGGCAGCATTGTCCTTTTATCGGGCTCGGGCCTGAATACTGCCATCAACCTCGCATACAACATTGCAGTGGCTCGCTACCTGGGACCGAAGGGTTTCGGGCACGCCACGGTGATCTACACCATTCTTGTCCTGCTATCCGCGGTGACGCTGGCGTTCCAACTGATCGCGACAAAGATTGTTGCGCAACAGCCGACCTCCGATGCGAAGTCGGCAGTGTATCGGCTGTTTCATCGCGCCTCGTGGATCTGTGGTGTGGCGGTAGCTCTCGGCCTGGTGGCTTTCCAGAAGGGGATTTCTGACTACCTCAATCTTCCCGCAGCCAGCCTGGTGAGCATCATCGCAATCGGCGCGGCGTTCTACGTACCCCTGGGGGCGCGTCGCGGATATGTGCAAGGCACCTGCGGTTTCCGCAATCTTGCGGCGAATCTGGTGACGGAGCAGGCGGTGCGGCTTCTCGGCTCGCTGGCCCTGATCTATGTAGGGTGGGGACTGATGGGAGTGATCGCCGCGAATTCCGCGGCAATCGCGATCGCGTATCTCACGATTCGCGTTAAGCTGACCGGCCATGCGACGCTTCCAATTCGCTACTCGCATGCGACGCATGAAACTTTCCAGGCGGCGGTATTCTTCGCCGGCCAAATGATCATCAACAACGGCGGCATCGTCCTCGTGAATCACTTCTTTCTCGCCCGCGAGGCTGGATACTATGCCGCGGTTGCGATGGTGGGCCGGGTGATCTTCTCGTTCTCCCAGGCGGTGGTCAATTCCACTTTCCCCTTAGTGGCCGGTACGAGCAATGAAGAGAGGCGGGATCTTAAGGTCATTGCCACTGCACTGTCGCTCGTGGTCGGTGTGGGCGCTGCAATCTCCCTGGCGCTTTGCATTGCCCCCGCTGAGTTGTGGACGCACCTGTTCGGTCCCGGTTTCTCCATTGCGGGCAAATACGATCTTCCCTATCTTCTCGCGCTTTATGCTCTTGCCACCGTGATCTATTCGCTGGCTGGGGTGATCATCACGTTCGAGATGTCGTACAAGATTGCAAACACCAGCTGGGTGCAGCTGGCCTTTAGCGGCGTATTGCTTGGAGCGATCTCCATTTTCCATTCCTCTCTGAGGGAAGTCGTACTTGTCCAGCTGCTGCTAATGGTTCTGCTGTTTGTGTTTGTTGCTGTCCCGTTCCTCATCAATTCGCTTACCGATCCCAAGGACATTCTGGATCCAGCATCGGGCCGTCCTGTTCGTTTGATCCGCCGAATTTCAGAGGATGCGGCGATTGCGGAATTCCTGAAAAGCGATTTTCATGTGCCGGCGTTTCGCGATTATCACAAGACTCTGCACCACATTGTCACCAACCCCAATTTCGGCGATCCGGAGGAGAATGCAAAACGCCGGGCTCTGTTCTATATCCGGCACTCCTATTTGTGGCGAGAAATTCCGCAGGACACGGAATGGTATGAAGTGGAGGTCAACAAGGAGGATCTTGCGAGCATCCGGATGTTCCCGCGCGCTCAATGGCGGAAGGTTGCAAGTGGACGCTTCTCATGCCTGCAAATCGCGGACGGGATGCGCAAACGTGAGGATCAACTCGATTCCGCCTTCGTTTCGAAGATTCGTGCTATAAGCCGTCTCTTCGATGCCGGCGATCCCGGGCTGAACGCAGTGATCCTTATCGGCACGAGCGATGCAGAGCCGCTCACAGTGATTGACGGAAACCATCGGCTGATGGGGGCGCTGATGCACTCTCCGGAAGCGATCACTAAGTTGCGCTTTGTCTGCGGGCTCTCTCCGCGCATGACCGAGTGCTGCTGGTACAGGACGAACCTGATCACACTTTTTCGATATGCCAAGAATGTTCTGACCCACTCGACAAGGAATCCGGCGGCCGAATTGGCGCGGATGCTTTGAGAGTCGAGCTATGCATGCAGTTGATTTATACGAATGGGCTCCTGGAGCTATTTCAAGTTTGAAAAGGAAATCGGGGATGAGAACGAAGATAAGAACAGTTGCGGTGAGGAAACTACCCGAGCGCATTTCCGGCGGACAGCGCCAGGAGATCTATAGGGACCTTGAAGGCTGCATCCGTGTGGACCGTCCCGCGGTGGTGCTGGATTGCAGCGGAGTGAGTGAGCTGGATTCCTCGGCCATTCACTTTCTGTTGTGCTGCCTGGAGGAAGCGATGAAGCGCAACGGAGACGTTCGTCTTGCGGGCTTGCGTCCAGAGGCCAAGTCTGCCCTCAAGGCGGCTGAAGTCGACACGCTCTTTCAGAGCTACGAAGATCTCAGCGAGGCGATCGAGAGCTTCCACAGGCCGCAACTTGACTTCATCCAATTGGAAACCCCGGTTCAGGACGATCAGAAATCGCGAATGAACGCGGCATGAAAGTGAGGAACGTGATGGTGAAATATGGCAGCTTCCGACTGAACAGCAACACTGTTTCATTTGCCGGATTGAAGAGCTCGCTCGTTATCGCTCTATGCACGATGCTGCTCATACAGCCGACCATTGAAGCTGCGCAGGAGCCCGCGCAGCAGCCGCAATCGAACGAGGCCCCGACAACTGAGATCAGCAGCTCGCAACCGCCTGAGGAACTTCCTTCGGCACCGGTTCCGCAGTCATCGTCGCAGCCGCAGCAACAAGATCAGCAGGCCCAGCAGACGCAGACGCCTCAACAGCCGCCCGTCGGAACCGCTGCTGCACCTTACGAGAAACCCACTGGAGTGCCGGGGTCGCGTCCTGCGGGAGCGGCGATCGCTCCTGCTAAACAACGACGGGTACGAGCGATTGTGATCAGCCTCGGTCTGGTGCTGGCTGGAGCAGGCGCGATCGGAGCGGTCGCTGGAATGTCGAAGGCGAGTCATAGCACTCCCTAAACAACTAGAGGGCACAATCGAAGCGACTATGCATGAGCCATCGAGAGTCAAGACGGTAAGTTTCTCCGGCGTAGACGGAGCGGGAAAGACCACGCAAATTGATAACCTGTGCGCATTTTTGACCGAGCAAGGAGTGCGTTACCAGGTATTTCGGTTCTGGGACGATATCGCGCGACTCACGAATGTCCGCGAGGGAACAGGTCACCGGGTTTTCAAAGGAGAGAAGGGCATAGGCTCACCGGAGAAACCAATCAACCGACGTGACAAGAATGTGCGCGGCTTTCCAATGACGTGCATTCGCATGTTTCTTTATTTCGTGGACGCATTGTCTACTCGCAGTGTCTTTAAACGCGCGATGCGAGATCAGGCGGAGTTCGTGATTTTCGATCGCTACACGTACGACGAACTGGCCAATATGAATCTGCAAAATCCCGTGGTTCGAGCCTATGCCCGTTTCATCATGAGTCTTGTGCCGCGGCCTGACATTAGCTTTTTGCTTGACGCCGATCCTGAAGCGGCGCGTGCACGGAAGCCAGAGTATCCGGTGGATTTCAT
>Ga0207695_10000789_pt1 | contig 59517 bp, 55 predicted proteins | sample KBSC54metaG_FD_184354 | JGI IMG/M metagenome (GOLD analysis project Ga0207695, IMG submission 184354) | Corn rhizosphere microbial communities from Kellogg Biological Station, Michigan, USA - KBS C5-4 metaG (SPAdes) (version 2) | ecosystem: Host-associated > Plants > Roots > Rhizosphere > Soil...
TCGGTTCCCTGGGAGGTGGGAGGAGCGAGCGAGGCTTGGCGAGCGAGCGAACCCGTCACCGACGACCGTGAGGGAGGCGGAATCCGTAAGGAGTCGGGGCTGGCGTGGAAGCGCAAAAACGTTGTAAACGGTTGAGATCAATAGCGATTCTGACAACAGCACCTATCCCCTGGTGGGGAGGGGCATGGGGAGACCCTAAAACACCTTTATTGCCAGCCAGGGTTGTCCTTGAAGAAGGCCTTCAGAACTTCAAGCAATGACTCTCGGTTCGAATCCCACTTACTCCAGAGCACTCGTTGGGAAACAACGCGAGATTTACCATCACACACCGCGCCGGAAATTTCCGGCGCGGTGTGTCGGTGGGCCATAGAGCCTTGTGCCACAGAACAGATTGGTTCGGAAGAGAACAAGGCAATAGAAGAGTGGTCCAAGATAATTGACCAACGATAGTCCATTATGCTAGACTAAGGCATGAGCCACGCCGATCTTGTCCGGCACGTTCGCAAGCGAATGAAGGATCTTGCGATCACGCCATATCAGCTCCATCAAGGCTTAGCTGGTAAAGTGAGCAAGCAAACCGTCTACAACTTTGTCGAACATGGACGGGTGATCAATTCTGATACGCTGCTAACCATCATCAAGGCAGTCGGTCTAATGATTATCATTCAACCCAAAAAACGCCATGAAAAATAACAACCTCAAGTTCTTCATCTACGCCCGCAAATCCTCGGAGAGCGAGGAACAGCAGGTGCGAAGCATCGGCGACCAAGTCGCTGAATTGCGTGATATTGTCCATAAGGATGGCCTCACGATCGTTGATGTGCTCGCGGAGAGCCAAAGTGCAAAGACAAAAGGACGGCCGATCTTCAATGAGATGCTCGCGCGAATCGAAGCGGGCGAAGCGAATGCTATTCTCGCCTGGCATCCTGATCGTCTAGCGCGAAATGCCTTCGATGGCGGCCGGATCATCGATCTCATCGATGAAGGAAAGATTCTCGATCTTCGATTCTGCACCTTCTGGTTCGAGCCCACTGCCCAGGGCAAGATGATGCTCAACTTCGCGTTCGGCCAGAGCAAATATTATTCCGACAATCTGTCCGACAACGTCAAGAGAGCGCAGCGACGCAAAGTCAGCGAGGGGATTTGGGCATGGCAAGCGCCGGTCGGCTATCTCAATGAGCCGAAGTTGCGGACGATTGTTGTCGATCCGGTCAAAGGACCGCTCATGCGGCAGATGTTCGAGCTCTATGCAACAGGACATTACAGCTTCGAGCATTTGCGCGAGATCATGACTGAACGGGGGCTTCGCGGGGTTAAAAACCTTCCGATGTCACTGTCGCGATTCCAGGACTCTTTGAACAATCCCTTCTACTACGGCTGCTTCATCCTGCACGGTGAATTGCATCAAGCATCGCATGAGCCGCTCGTCACCAAAGAGCTTTACGATCAATGCCAGGCGGTGATGCGGCGTCGTGGTCGAGTCGAATCGCCTCGGATGAAACCCTACGCCTACCGCGGATTGCTGCAGTGTGGCCAATGCGGTGCGACGATCACGATGGAAACGCAAAAAGGTCACAACTATCTTCGCTGCACCAAGCGTCTTGTCAGGTGTCCGCAGAAATATCTTCGCGAGGAGAAGCTCACGGAGCAGATCGCGTCACTTCTGGAAGGACTGTCGCTGCCGGACGACACGGCTGACTGGATGGTGGAAGATGTCCGTCGTCAGCGAGACAAGGAATCGGGTGCATCAAGCGAGCTGCGACAGGCGACCGAAAAGGAAATCAAAAAATTGGACGGTCAGGTTGATCGTCTCACCGCTGCATATCTTGACCAAGCCGCATTCACGCCAGAAGAATTTCGACAACGCAAGAACAACCTGCTGAACACGAAGCAACAGTTCATTGAAAAACTCAAAAGGTTGGACAGTGACGATGTTGCCCGGTTCGAACCGCTCATTCGGTTCATAAACCGCTCTAAACAAGCAAAATATGTCGCGGGACGTAGTGACCCAAAGGAACTGCGCGCAGAACTGGAAAAAACTGGTTCGAACCTGCAATTGCTAAATCAAAAATTGAAATGCGAACCACGCGGTGCGTGGAAACTCGTTGTGGCACAAGGCTCTATGGCCCACCGACACACCGCGCCGGAAATTTCCGGCGCGGTGTGTGATGGTAAATCTCGCGTTGTTTCCCAACGAGTGCCCAGGACAGGACTCGAACCTGCACGCCTTGCGGCACTACCACCTCAAAGTAGCGCGTCTGCCAATTTCGCCACCTGGGCCCTAAAGCGGCGGGAATTATACGCACACTGCTGGTGGTGTCGAGAGGCCGAGAAAGGTGCGGCTTGAGCCGCAATTTATTGGACTTTCGTTCTCGCGCCATACTCTCGAAGTCAGGAGAGAATTCGCGGCCCACCTCCATTTGCCCCTTGCCTGAATCTATTGGAAATCTCCTTGTCCGGAAGGGATTCCGGCGGAGGAGGAGAGGCCGTGAGGAGAAGTGGGAGCATTGCGCTGGCTGCCATCGAGGCGCTGGAAGCGCGGCAGCTTTTATCGGGCGGGCCGCTGGGATTTAGCACAGTGGCGGGCGTGAGTGGCCCGCAGTTGCGGATCACCGGCACGCCGGGCAATGACCAGATTGCCGTCCGGCAAGCATCCGTCGGCTTGGTCGTCTCCAATGGCGGCTGGAGCCAAACTTTCACGAAGACTTTTGCGAGCCTGTCGATCGACGCTGGAAACGGCAATGACTCCGTCGCGGTCGATGCGTCGGTGACAATCCCTGCCACCATCTTCGGCGGCGCGGGCAACGACACGCTCTCTGGCGGCTCAGGAAACGACACGATCTACGGCGGCTCGGGAGCCAACCAGCTCTTTGGAAACTCGGGCGACGACACGCTGATCACCATCGGCAGCACGCGCGACACGCTCTGGGGCGGCGCCGGAATGGACAGCTTCTGGACCGACGACAACGGCGCCGAGCGCATCATGGATGTCTCGCACGATGAGTCGGCCGCAGGCGATGTGCATCGCGTCGGCGTGCTGAGTGCGACGCCGGTCGTTGCGAGCAAGAAAAAGGTGAAGACCAAGCGTTTGAGCAAGGCGGCCATCAGCGCTGAGCCGACGACCGATCAGTCGGGCATGACCTATCACAACTTCGCGAGCGATCCATTGTTCTCCACGGCTGGTCCATCGCCCGATGATGTACAGCAGGGCGAGGCCGGCGACTGCTATTTCCTCTCGGTGCTCTCGTCGGTGGCCAAGGTCGATCCGTGGAGGATTCGCCAAAGCATCGTCTCGATGGGTGATGGCAACTACATCGTGCAGTTCACGCAGAACGGGCACGCGTCTTACTTCGAGGTGGACAGCCAGCTTCCGACGTGGGGCGGGTCGGAGCCGGCCTACGCGAGGCTGGGCGATCAGGATTCGATGTGGGTTGCGCTGATGGAAAAGGCCTGGTGCTATGAGCGATCGGCTTCACCCAGCTATGCCGGCATCGACTCGGGGTGGATGGATGAGGCTTACACCGCTCTTGGCGCGACGCCGACATCGGTCTTCAGCGCGACGTCTCCCGATGCATTGATGTCGTCGATTCAGTCGTTGCTGACGTCGGGGGAATCGGTGACTTTCGCGGCTGGAAGCGCTGCCGATGGCGCGCCATTGCTGAGCGATCATGCTTATTCGGTGGACAGCGTGATCACCGATGCCAGTGGCAATCTGACATTGCTTCGCCTGCGAAATCCCTGGGGGATCGACGGGGCGGGCAATGATGGAAACAACGACGGATACGTCACCATCAGTGCGCAGCAGGCATTCGATTCAATGCTGGGCATGACCAGCGCCGCCGTCTAAAGGCGGCAAACAATCTCCTCCTTCTCAGCCGGCGTGGTTTCCGCGAGGGGCCACGCCGGCCCTTTTTCACACCATTCCTTGGGGATTTTCCCCGTACGATTCTGGCACTCCGCTTGCGATGATGTGCCGCGAGATTGTTCTGCGCGGAAGGGACGGAAGATGATGCGGGTTGCCGAACCGACGACTAAAGATGAAGCTTGCGTCGATGCGCCGCCAACCGATCCGCATGATGCCGCGGAATCGGCGGGGCTTACGTATGTCATGGACAACTCGCCCGGCATCACGCGCCGCCGGCACGGCAAGTCCTTTACCTACCTCGATACGCGCGGCAAAGAAATCAAAGATCAGGAAACATTGCTCCGCATTCGATCGCTGGTGATCCCTCCGGCCTGGGAAGACGTTTGGATCTGCTCATCGCCGCGCGGGCATTTGCAGGCAGCGGGGCGCGATGCGCGCGGGCGCAAGCAGTACCGGTATCATCCGCGCTTCCGCGAAGTGCGCGATCAGACCAAGTACGCCCGCATGCTCCAGTTCGTGAGAGCGCTTCCGCGCATCCGCCGGCGCGTCTCCCGCGATCTGCGCCAGAAGGGCTTGAGCCGGCAGAAAGTTCTCGCCGCAGTCGTGCGCTTGCTGGAGACGACGCTCATCCGGGTCGGCAATGAAACTTACGCCCGCGACAATCACCATTATGGCCTGACCACCATCCACAACGGCCATGTGAAGGTGCGCGGCTCAAGCATCCAATTCCATTTCAAAGGAAAAAGCGGCGTCGATCACAGCGTCGAGCTGACTGATCCGCGGATCGCGAAGATCGTCCGCAATTGCCAGGAACTGCCGGGCGAAGAACTGTTTGGGTATCGGGATGAAGAGGGTAATGCTGTCGACCTGACCAGCACCGATGTGAATGATTATTTGCGGGAAATCACGGGGCAGAACTTCACCGCCAAAGATTTCCGCACCTGGGCCGGCACGGTCCTGGCGGCCAATGCGCTCAAGGAATTTGAAAAATTTGATTCGAGGGCGCAGGCGAAGAAGAACATCGTGCGGGCGATCGAAGCGGTTGCAAAGAAGCTTGGAAATACGCGAGCCGTCTGCAAGAAATGCTATATCCACCCGGCCGTGCTGGATTCCTACATGGATGGCGAGCTGACCGAAACACTCCGCCAGCGCGCCGAGAATCTGGAAAAGCATCTTTCTGATCTGGACCCGGAAGAGGCAGCCGTGCTCGTGCTGCTGCAGCGCCGCCTGGCGGGCAAACAAAGGCATCGGCGAACGAAATAGCATTCGCCTCAATGAACCATCGCAATGTTACCCGTAGCACTTGCGATCGCGGGACGCGCCTGCAGGTTTCCATAACCCAGATAAAGCAGATAGAAGCCCAGGCAGAAGGTCGCCGCGTAAATGATTTGCGAGAACAGGCGATCGCTCATCTTCCTTGTAAGCCAGAAGCCCAATGCCGCGCCGATCGGCACGAGCGGAAAGACGATTGCGATCACATGCAGCATCTGCGATCGAAACTGATGGCCCGCCACGTAGACCGGCACCTTCGCGCTGTTGACGATGAAAAAGTAAAACGCGCACGTGCCCACGAATCGCTGCCGATCGAGTCGCTGGGGAAGCAGATGCAGGGCGATGATAGGGCCGGCAGCGTGTGCGAGTGTGCTGCTGATGCCAGCAAATGTGCCGACCGCAGTTGAGCGGACGATACTGGGATGGAACTTTGGCAGATGGCCCATGCGCCAGGCGCGATACGCCTGCAATCCGACCAGCACGACCGATTCCATTCCGATTTCAATTTCGACAAACGCAGTGAGGAGATTGGCCGGCTTGTTGTGAAACAGCGCCAGCAGATAACCGCCGATGAGAATGCCCAGGACGCTGCCGGGTAGCAGTCGCATCACAATGCGACCGATGAACAGCTTGCGATATTGCCAGACGGCAATCACGTCGCCGATGATCAGCAGCGGCAACATCAGGCCCAGCGCCGCTTCCGGCCCGGCGCGCAGATGATTCATCGCGACCACCGCCATTGGGACGATGATCAACCCGACGCCCGCGCCAAATCCGCTTTTGCTGACCCCGATGAGAAATACCGCGAGCCCCACCAGCAGCCACCACCATGACATGGTGCGGGAAGATAGCGGGCGCGGCCATGCGTTTCCACCCTCGCGCCGGAACCGCGGCGCGCCTCGCACAATCACCGTGATCGTGTTACTTTCGCATCCGAAGTATGTCGATGACCTTACCTGTCGAAGTTCATCGCGGTGCCGCGAAAAACGGGCTTCCGGTTTCGGTGCTGCTTTTGTGCTGGCTGCTGGCCGGTGTGTCGCTGGCATTCGAAGTCGGTTATCCGACGGTGCAGCGCACGCAGGAAGCGCGCGTGCTAGAAACCGCCCGCCAGATGCGCGGCTCGGGATGGCGCGGCTGGCTGGTCCCTAAGATCAACGGCAATCTCCGTCTGCAAAAGCCGCCGCTGGCTTATTGGATGGCGGCAGTCAGCTACGACATTGCTAGAGTCAGCAGCACATCGGGGCGATTACCGACGGTGCTTTGCGGTTGGTTCGCATTGGCCGTGACCTTTGGAATCTCGAAACGATTGTTTGGGAGCCGAGCCGCATTCCTTGCTTCGGGCTGTCTGCTGTGCAGCTTTCTTTTCTTCCGTCACGATCGACTTGCCGAGACTGATGCGCCGGCGGCCCTGTTTGTGACCATCGCCATCGGTGCGTGGCTCAAAGCACTCGATGCAGATCTCGCGCCGCCTGAAGGTGGGTCAAATCGTGCCGCACAAATAGGTTGGTTTTATTTGGGCGCGCTGGCCACGTCGCTGGCGGTGCTATTCAAGGGCGGACCCGGCGCGTTTCCGCCGATCTTTTTGCTGGCGATGGTTTTGCTCCGCCGGCAATGGAAAACGATTTGGCAATTCATCATATCCGGAGCGCTGATCGTCCTGATCGTTTTATCGCTCGCCTGGTTTGCTTATGCGCTTCACGCGACCCGAAGCGGGCAAATCAATGGTGAAGTGGACACACTGTTGTCGGGGCAGGATCACTTCGCTCCGTTCTGGCATTACACGCCTGAGCTGATCAAGGCGACGTTGCCGTGGACGCTGGTGGCGCTGGCAGCGGTGATCGTGGCGGTTCAGCCACTGTTTGCGAAAGACGGGGAATCGTTTTCAGTACGCTGGCGTCAATGGGCACTTCTTCCGCAGGCCGCGGTAGTCATGTGGGCTTTGTCAATCCTCGTGCCGCTTTGCGCGATTGGGAACAAGCAGTTTCATTACCTGCTGCCTTTGATGCCGCCGGTAATGATTCTGGTCGGCTGGCTGCTGGATCTTGCAACCAGTGAAGCGGCGAAATCGCTTCCGAAGTGGATCGGCGCCGTCGTCGATGGGACGCTGTTCGGCACAATCGTCGCGGTGCCGGGCGTGCTCGTGGCGACGCATAAAGTGCTCGGGCAGGATCGGCCGATCGACTATGCACTGGCAGCTGGGATTCTGGTCGCAGTGCTCATGGTCGCCGGCATCTACATGGCGCGCGGACGATTTGCGGCTGTTGTGACTTACCTGCTCTGTTGCGCGGTGATTTTCCCCGCGGCGATTGGGATGTGGATGCCCGACCTGGAGCCGGACGACTCGCGCCTGATTGCCCGGCAGATCGCTTCTGACTATGGCACGGGGCCATACGTTTTCTTCGGCCCCAATTACAGTTTGCCGCTCTGCTTCAACCTTCGCTCGGCGATTCCTTCAATCAAAAAAGAAGCGGAGCTCGAGGAACTGGCGCGGAAGACTCCGGATCTGGTCATCATCGCCCAAAGCAAATCGAAGTATCCGGCCCCGGTGCTACCGCCTGAATTTGTGCCGGAAACGCGGGTGATCACGCAGTCACAAAGCTTTCAGATCTATCGACTTCGCCGCAGCGCGGTTCGATGATCAGCTGAGCGGCAGTGTCAGTCGAAAAACCGAACCCTTCCCCGGTTCGCTCTCAACCGAAACGTTTCCCCCATGCTCTTCGATGATTCGACGTGCGATGGCCAACCCCAACCCCGTGCCGCCTTTTTTGGTCGAATAATAAGCATCGAAAATCTTGTCGCGTACTTCGGGCGTCATGCCTCGGCCCGTATCCATCACTTCAATCACCAGCGATTCATCCGGGTTGCGCGCTGACAGGATGATTTCCCCGCCCTCGGCAGGCATCGCCTGCAGCGCGTTAATCATCAGATTCAAGATCGCCTGCTTGATCATTTTCTCGTCGAGATTCGCGGTGATCGGTCCCTCCAGGGGCCGAACGCGAAGCTGGACGCGATTGAGCTGCGCTTGGGGTGCGTAGAAATCGACGAGGTCTTCCAGAATCTGTCCGACGTTGACTGGCTTGCGATCCAATTCCATTTTGCCGGCATATCGAAGGAAATCGTCAAGGATGTCGCGCAGGCGGGCGGTTTCCTTTTGAAGTGTCGCAAGCCGGCTGGAAAGCCGGGAATAGCCATCATGCGTCGGATCGAGATCTTCGCGAAGCAGTTGCAAATTTAGCTGGACGGTGGATAGAGGATTTTTGATTTCGTGCGCCAGGCCGCCGGTGAGCGTTCCCAGCTCGGCCAATCGCTCGGCCTGGCGGGCGCGCTGGGCCAGGCGTTCGAGACGACGGTGCGCAATGATGGCCACCGCCGCCGCCAGCGCCAGCCCGCATAGTCCGCCAATCACCAGGCCCAGGGTAAATGACATCGCGGCCGAAGCGTATGTTGCGCGATGAAAATTGCAAATTCGCTGTTCAGCGAAATTGACAGCGCGACAAGATGCTGCGGAAGAGCCGGTGGGCAAGAAGCGACGAGGAGTTTGGGAAGCCAAGGTTAGCCGCGACGCGATAGCGGAGCGCTCTCTCGTAGCGCTCAGAGAAGCGCTCCGCTATCGCGTCGCGGCTAACCGCGGCGGTTCGGACCAGACGTCCTTTTCGGCGCTCTTAGCATAGAATGGATACGCATGGCCAATCCTGAAAAATATCCGCCCGAAGTGATGGCACCGAAATTCGGCGTCGGCTCTCTCCAACGGCACCTTTTCATCTGCCTTGGCCCCGATTGCGCTGATCCCGCCGAGGGCGAAAAAAGCTGGAACTACATCAAAAAGCGGCTAAAAGAATTGAATCTGGCCGGCCCCAAAGGAAGCTGCTACCGCACCAAATGCCAGTGCCTGCGCATCTGCATCGCCGGCCCGATTGCGGTCGTCTATCCCGAAGGCGCCTGGTATCGCAATGTGACGCCCGAGAATGCCGAGCGGATCATCCAGCAGCATCTGATCGACGGAAAGATCGTGGAAGACTTATGCTTCGCGCGCAACCCGCTCGGTTGCGAACAAAAAAACGTAACTTAATGGGCCAGCAGATGTTGCTCGATCTGCGAAAGAACTGATTTGGCGCGATCAGGCCGGCTGGTGTTGGGGGCATTGTACCAGGGCTGCGTATCGATCGCCCGCTCCTGGGTCTGGTCTTCGACTATCAATTTGCTGCGACTCGATGGATTGGAAAAATCAGGGGTCACCGAAATGCGGAATTTCGTGCGCTCGTGCCATCGGCGAACGATGTGGATGTCGCCGGGATATTCCTTCCAGCCGGTGATGACCGTGCCATCGCGAGTGGTTTCAACCTGGAGCGACAGGGGTGGGGCGGTAACAGCCTTCTCAACCGCCTCGACCACCTTCGCGGCTGGCATATCAACAACAGCCTGCGCTTCGGACGAATGCCAGGGCATCGCGCCCTGCTTAGGCTCCTGCCAGGCGCAACCGCCGACGAATATCGCGACGATACACCAGATCACTGAACGCGCAATCATCTCGCTACCCAAGTGACCGCCAAGCTTCATCCGCCTGCTCCTTCCGCTTCGTCGATCGAAATTTAGATATCGGCGGCAAGGTAGCCGCGTGCGAGACGGCGGGCAAGCGCGTTCGTCGAGTTGCAGGTAGAATGTAGCCATGCCAGTCGATGCCCAACTCACAGCGCTCGAACAGATTCTCCCCTGGCGCGATCTCTATCGCCATGAGATGAATTGCCAGATCATTCACGATTCACTTCACGAACGCGATGGATGGACTCAATCCTATTCCCTCACCATCGATGGCGCGGCGGCGGGTTACGGCGCGATCGCCATAGGCGGGCCGTGGAAGGGGAAGCCAACCGCTTTTGAATTCTATGTGCTCCCGCAATTCCGGAATCGAACGTTCGATCTGTTCCAAGCATTCCTCAAACGAAGCGAAGCCGTTGCGATTGAAACCCAGAGCAACGATCCGCTGTTGACGCCGCTGTTGCATGTCTTTGGACGAGAGTTGAACGTCGAGAGCATTCTTTTTGCCGATGGGATGACCACCAGCCTGCGGGGCAATGGTGCAATCGTTCGACGATCGACGCCGGAGGATTCTGCTGCCATTTCGCAAAACAATTTGGATGATGAAGCCAAGTGGGTAGTGGAGCTGGAAGGAAACGTCGTTGCGACCGGCGGAATCCTGTTCCACTACAACCGGCCCTATGGAGATATCTTCATGAAGGTCGCCGAGTCTCACCGCCACGGAGGTATCGGCAGTTATCTCGTGCAGGAGCTCAAGCGGATCGCGTATGAAACGGGCAATGTTCCCGCAGCGCGGTGCAACAAAGACAACGTTGCGTCTCGAAAAACGCTTCAAAAGGCGGGGTTTGTACCGTGCGGCAATATCCTGGCTGCTAATGTCGCGAGTTCGACCAATATCGGTGCCGAACTACATGCCTAAGCCTCGCCAAACAAGTGCGATATTTTGCTTGCAAGCCATCGACGGCTGCGTAAGCTGAACATCCAAGCGGTGAGAGTGGGCAAGACCGCTCTGGGGCTCGGGGAAGTTACACCTCATTCGTTCTCATCGCTTGCGACAGTTGATTCGCTGTCGCGTGTTGAGGGTTCATCACAACTTGATGGGAGAGATCCAATGAGAAGTAGGATCATCTTTAGCGTGGCTGTTCTTTCGATGCTGGGCGTGGGCGTATCTAATCTGCGTGCGGGCATGGTGCTGACCGCTGCGGGCGCTTCCCAAGGATTCACGCTCACCACTTTCGTCGATAGTTTCCCCAATGGCGGAGGCATTGGTCCGGTCGGCATCACTTTTAATAACAGCGGCCAGGCGATCATTGGTGATTACAACACCGGCAACATGTATATCTTCAACGATTTTGATGGCCAGCATGCATCTCCGCCTGCGATCACCGGCAACGACGGCAGTGGAATTGCCGGCCTTGTGAACCTCGGCGGCAATTTATATGGCGCACAGCAATTCACCGGCTCCTTGCTCGCGTTGAATGCCAATGGAACCATCAACCATACTATTGCCGCGGGCCTGACTGGTATCACCGGCTTGGTCGGCGATCCCTTCACTGGCCATTTGTATGCATCGATCTCAGGTCAAATCGTGGAGATTGACCCTGTGACCGGTCATTCGACTACTTTTGAAGTGGTTAGTGCCGATGGGCTGACTCTCAGTGCTGATGGCTCGACGCTTTATGCAGAGCGGGGCGGCTTTTCGGTGGTCGGATATTCAACTGCAACAGGGCTGCAGGTCTATGACTCCGACATTATTGGAGGAACGCCCGACGGAATAGCGTTGGGAACAGGAGGTTTGGCCGGAAACCTGTTCGTCAATACCAACCAGGGTTTTGTTTTTGAAATCAATTTGACGACCAATCAGGAGACAATTATCGCCTCCGGCGGGTCTCGTGGAGACTTTGTCGTCGTCGATCCAAATAATGACTCGCTGCTTCTCACGCAGACCGACAGCGTTCTGCGCCTTACTGCTCCGAATGGCTCAGGATTTGAGGGTGCGGTGCCGCTTCCATCAACCGCACTGGCGGGGCTTGGCCTGTTTTGCGCGCTGGGAGCCATGAAAGTCCTTCGGCGAAAGAGCGCGATCGTTTGATTAGTTATGCACGACTGCAATTTGCAGGGTACTTTTTATTCGCCTGCTTTTGCCAGGCATGAATTATTCTGGCAGTGAATATTGCGGGTCCGAGCGAAATCGATGTCGATCTACATGCCTGAGCCCTGTATACGATTGCGATATTTTGCTTGCAAATTAGCGTCACCCGCGTAAGCTGATTATCCAAGTGGCCGTGAGTGGGAAGGCTGCTTAGGGCTTCACGGGTTTACACGTCATTTTTATTCACGTGTCGCGACAGTTGATTTGCTGCCGCGGGATCGAGGGTTCATTTCATCTTGATGGGAGAGATTCCAATGAGGAGAAAGTTCATTCTTGGTGCGGCGGTGCTGTCGGTCCTGGGTGCCGGCGCAGCCAATGTTCGTGCGGCCATGACGTTGACCGCCGCGGGCACCGCTGACGGTTTCACACTGAGCACGTTCGTCGATTCGTTTACCAATGGCGGGAATATCGGCCCGATTGGTATCGCGTTTAACAACAGTGGCCAGGCGATCATCGGTGATTACAACACCGGCAACATGTATGTATTCAATGATTTTGATGGCCAGCATGCGACTATCGCTCCGACCGGAAACGACGGGACTGGAATTGCCGGGCTGGTGAACCTCGGTGGGAATTTGTACGGCGCGCAGCAATCGACCGGCCGATTGCTCGCTCTGAATGCCGATGGCACGATCAACCACACCGTCATCAGTGGACTGACTGGTATCACCGGCTTAGTTGGTGATCCACTGACTGGCCATCTTTACGCATCAATGTCTGGTCAAATCATTGAGATTAATCCTACTACGGCCACCTTCAGCACTTTTGAAGCAGTGAGCGCAGATGGGCTGACACTTAGCGCTGATGGCACGAAGCTATATGCCGAAGTGGGCGGCAGCCAAATCATTGGTTACTCAACTGCAACAAAGGCACAGGTTTACGCGTCTGGTACTATCGCCGGCACGCCCGATGGAACCGCGCTGGGCACGGGCGCTCTGGCGGGGGACCTCTTTGTTAACACCAATGGTGGCACGCTGGTCGAGATCAATCTTTCGACCAATGTGCAATCAGTCATCGCTACCGGCGGCTCTCGCGGTGATTTCGTCGTTGTCGATCCCAACAACGATTCGCTGCTTCTGACGCAAACCGATCGCGTCCTGAGGCTCACTGCGCCCAATGGCTCCGGGTTCGAGGGAGCCGCGCCACTGCCTTCAACCGCGCTGGCAGGCCTGGGTCTGTTTGGCGCGCTGGGACTTGTGAAGGTCCTCGGGCGAAAGAGGGCGACCACCTGATCAGCCTTCCATGATTGAAATGAACAGGGCCGGCTCCTGAACAGGAGCCGGCCCTTTTTCATTCAGACATTTTCGGCCGAGTTATTCCAGTAGCCTGCTGAGAGATTTTTTTAGCCTCTTCGTGGCGACCAAGTTGTCCCAGAAGCATGGCAAGACTGTTGTACACATCCATCGCAAGGGGATTAGCGTGGATTGCACCTCGCAAGGCATCCACTGCTGCTTCGCGCCGATTGCATGCGACCAGCAACTGGCTGTAGAGGAGCCACGCCTGGATTTCCTTCGGGTTCTCCTGCAACACGCGAAGGTAAGCCTGCTCGGCTTCTGAAAGTCGCCCCTGACGATGAAGCTCGGCTGCCGTTTCGATGGTAATTTTTTCCAGTTGGGGCTGCGACGGGTTCTCTCCTCGCACGCGCGCGAAAAGCGTGTGCCAATTGTTGTGCAGGCCATACTGCACCGGCATGCTCCGCGTCGTGCCGTTTTTCTTGTGATAAACGGGCCAAATTCTCTGAACGATTTGAAATCCAAGCTTTGATGCGCGGAAGCACACGTCGCCATCTTCCCAGTAGGGCATTGGGTAAGCCTGCGCGTCCCATCCGCCCAGTTTCTCCCAGACATCGCGATACCCGGCGATGCACCAGCCTTCGATGTAGGAAATCCAGCGTTCATCCACTTGAATGTGGACCAGCCCGGGGCCGACTAGCGCGTTGGGTGAAACATCGCGACGAACCGCGTTCAGCCAGCCCGGCTCGGCTGCGATGTCGTTATTTAGAAACAGCAGCAGCTCGCCGGTCGAAGCGGCAATCCCCTGATTATTGGCGGCGGCAAACCACTGGTTCTGTGCATTACGGATGTATTTGCCGCGCAACCGGCCAACCATGTCCGATATGCGCGCGGCATTCTCCACGGTCGACCCATTGTCCACGACAACGACTTCAACATCCGGCGCGCGCAGCGCCCGCTCGTAATCGGCAATGAATTCCGGGTGATCCAGCCAGGGCGTAATGACGCTGATGAGCATCAGGAATGTTTTTAATCGGCGCGCCTTATGCGACGACAGTCGCTCGATCCATCGACTTCCCGTCCGCAGGTGTTTCAAGCGGGATCGCTTCCGGCAGCGGGACCATCTTTTCCATCGTGTCGAAGATTTGATTCACTTCGGGCCGGAAGACGTCGCCGATCAGGAGGTCTACGAGATTCTTCTTGAACTCCGGATGCATGCGCATGAATTTCCCGAAGCTGAAGCCCTTGGTGTAGAAGGCATAAACGAGCTTGCGGATGGCATGCATGCCATCACAGAGCGTCTGGCCCCATTTTCCAAGCTGGGCAGGGGAAAGATCATTCTTTGCAAAGCCTTCAATGATCGCGTCGGCGGCCATTTCACCGCTCTTGAGCGCCAGGAATACGCCCGAAGAATAGATCGGATCGAGGAACCCGAAGGCGTCGCCGATCAGTACCCAGTTTTCGCCGGCGCAACGTGTAGCGCGATAGGAGAAATCATTGAGAACGTGAACCTTCGAAACGCGCTTGGCGCCGACCATGCGGTCGTCCAGCCCCGGGCATCGGAGGATCTCTTCTTCCAGCGTTTTTTCCGGAGACTCCCGGCTGCTGATGAGCCGATCGACATCGCCCACCACGCCGACGCTGACGATGTCGTCTGGCAGAGGGATGTACCAGAACCAGCCGTCCTGATCGTTGGTGGACAAGACGAGTGTCGCGCCTTCGTTTTTCCCCTGGTCGCGCCGGCCGCCCTGGTAATGGGCGAAGATCGATGCTTTGCGCAGCGCCGGATCGGGCTGACGGAGCCCCAGCCGACGGGCGATCAAGGAACTGGTTCCCGAGGCGTCGACCACCACCTTCGCGCCGATGCACTGGCTCTTTTGCCCAGCCCGAGTGACGACAACTCCGGTCGCGCGCGGCAGCGAATCGTTGGCGGCTGGTTCAAAGATCACTTCGCTGACATTCGCATCCTGCCAGACCTCGGCTCCATGTTCGGCAGCGTTCTCCAGCATCATCTTGTCGAACTCACTGCGGACCACCTGCCATGTCTGCGAGCATTCGTGGGGATTCATCTCATCGAAATAGAAAGGCTGCGATTCCTTCCCCGATGCGTTGACGAACTGCACGCTGTATTTCTTGACGAAGGGGCTGTTTTTCAGCCTCGGCAGCATGCCCAGCCGCTTGAAGCTCCAGTAGCTTTCGGGCATCAGCGATTCGCCGATGTGAAAGCGTGGGAAGTTGCCGCGCTCCAGCAGCAAAACTTTTTTGCCCGCGTCGGCCAAAACGGTGGCGGCAGTTGCGCCGCCAGGTCCGCCGCCGATCACAACACAATCGTAATGGCAATCGAAGTTCGTGTTCATGTCTCGACCGTCAAAAGAAATCTCGGGTCAGTGCAATACTTGGGAACGAACCGATTCTAACACTTGTTCAAACAATCGACAGCGCAAGTTTAAACCAGTCCGACCATAAAATGGCCCACTTATCCAGCCTTTTCCGTATTCAGCACAATTTCAAGCAACTCGATGGCGGGCTCGCCATCGCAGAAGATCGTTCCGAGCCGGCCATAGGCTGGCTTGTGATAATTCCCGCCGAACAGTTGCAGCACCTGTCCATCGCCTGGGAATCGCACGAAATAGCGCGGCTTAATCCGTCGATGAACATTGTGCTTGATCAGGATCGCACCCAGCGGCGTCTGCTTCGCGAGGATTTCCGCTCGCACCGCGGGCGACATATACCGCAGATCGAGCCGGGCGATTCCCCATTCGACAACCTTGTCGCTTCCGACCGGCGTCAGGGCAATTTTCCGCGTATAGCTGTCGTTGGTCAGATGCTCTTCCAGAACGCGCACATCCACCTTCGTGCCATGATATTTTTCCAGCACCACCGTCATGTGGCTGTGATGCACGAGCAGCTCATCTTCGGGCGCTGGGATCCCATCGGGATGCACCACGACGCATTCGGGATGAAAGGGGCCATGCAGAAACGGACGGCAAAGGTCCTGTAGCGCCGCCTGCGCCCCGGCCACTTCCGCCAGTCGGTTGAATTCCCCTGCGCCCGGCTGTTGCATCTGTAAACTCATGTGTAACGGATGTTGCGAAACTGCGGTTCAAAAAAGCGCGGCAGCAGCGAATCGACCCGCAGCAATCCCTGGCGGGTCATGCGCACCTGCTGTCCATCGATTTCGGCAAATCCCTCTTCAACCAGCGAATCAAAAGCTTCGGAAAACTCTTTGAGGATGTCGGCGTCAAACTTCGCCCGGAAATAGCCGGCGTCGATCTTGCCGGTCTTGAGCTGCAGGATCATCTCGCGAATCAGAAGCTGGTGCGGCTCCGCCGGAAGCGCCCGATGGATCGGCAATTCGCCGGCATTGAGGCGCTCGATGTAATCTTCCCACCGATCCAGGTTCTGATAATGCACGCCCTGGAAATGGCCAAAGCTGGCCACGCCGGTGCCGATCAGATCCGCTCCATGCCAGAGCGAATCGCGATAGACGAATCCCGCATGGCGCTCCGGCTTCACCAGCGTATATCCGCTGGAAACGACATACCCTGACTTCTGAAACTCATTGAAGGCGTAATCAACCCACGCGCGCTTCTGCGCCCAGCTTGCGACGGCTGAGACGCCGCCGTGCTCGCGGGCATCTTTGGCGATGCCGGTGTTGAACGGCACTTCCATCTGATAGATCGTGACCGAATCCGGATCCAGCTCGATCGCCTTGGCGACGGCATATTTCCACTTGTCTTCCGTCTCGCCGAGCATCCCCGCGATCAGGTCGATATTGATCTGCGCGAAGCCGACTTCGCGAGCCCATTGATAGGCCCGAGTAATCTCCGGCGATTTGTGCGCCCGGCCATTGATGCTCAGCACCTCATCGTCGAAATGCTCGACGCCGAGGCTGAGACGCGTGACGCCGATCTTTTTGATGGTCTGAAGTTTCGATTCCTTGAGCGTGCCCGGCTCGCATTCGAAGGTCACTTCCTTGGCTGCCGACCAGGTCCAGCGCTGGTTGATCCGCTCGATCAGGTGTTCGAGCTGGGCGTTGGACAGATAAGAAGGCGTCCCGCCGCCGAAATAGACGAACTCGAACTGCCGATCGCCAAATCCTCGCCGGCCGGCATACAGATCGATCTCTTTGGAAAGAGCCGAGAGATAAACCTCGATCTCGCTGGCGTTCTTGTCGGTGTAAACCCGGAAGTAGCAGAACTTGCAGCGCTTTCGGCAGAAGGGAATGTGCAGATAAAGCCCCAGCTTCGTATCGGGCTTGGGCGGCCGATCTAAAGCCGCCAGGATCGCGGGCTTATGCTCCGGCGACCAGATCGAAAACGGCGGATAGTTCGCCACAAAGTAGCTGCCAACTTCCGTCGCCTTCTTTTCCGGTAACGTTTCCAACTCCATCGGCACGACTCGCTTGGTTAACTCAGTTTAGAACGTCCAACACTCACTACCATGATAGGCCCCGCGCAGTTGATTTGGGGCCGTAGAATTCAGGTTGACGGAAAAAGGCAGCGGGAAGCTGGGGTTGATGCGCGGGTCTTCACTTTTATCTCGGTTCCAAGCATTGATTCCCAAAATAGATATGCGCATCCCCTCGCCGAGATGCATCGACTATCGCGTGCGCATTCGCGGACCCGAGCGCGCCTCCGTCCGCGAACGCGCAAGCGACGCCGGAGCCGCCACGGCGACGGGGGCGCAAAGTTCATCTTTATTGCATAAAATTTCGACCTTGATTGAGCGGAAAGATGCCGGCTTCATCGCCCAAACCCGAAATCCGCCGCGGCTTGGAAAGCATTCTTATAGCCGGCAGCCTTGTCATTGACTGGACCGCCGATATCAATGAGCATCGGCTCTGGGCCGACAAGCTCAAGCGAGCTGCGGTCGAACGGCAATTCGAGGTGATTGCTGAAGCACTCATCCGGCTGCCCGATCAGGATCCCAGGGTGCTGCGCATGATTCCGGATGCGAACGTAGCCATCCGGCTCGGCGAAGCGATTCGCCACAAATACGACAAAATCGACTATGGAATCCTCTGGCGTGCAACACGAAACGATTTGCCGCAGTTAATTCAGAAGGTGCAGGAGCTGTTGACTTCCGCGAGCCAATGAAGCCCAAAAGCCATTTCCTTCAGGAGCGCATGGCAATTTATGAATCCTGCCAAGTTGAATAAGATCGCGCGGGTTCTCTGCCTCTGCACGCTCGTGCTTCTTACGCTAGCAGTCGTCGCAGTCGCGGGCGATAAGCAGCCAGCGACGACGCAATCAACGGATCAATTGCAAGGGCGGTGGCAAGCTATTTCAATAGGCCAGAAAGCGATGCCGCGCGGACTGCAACTGTTTTGGACATTTGGCAAAGACGAAATTACTGTCACGGATAATGAGGGCAGAGAGGTCACCCGCGACAAGTATTCAGTTGATCTGACGACCAAGCCCCCGACATTCACGATGAAAGTGGCCGGCGAAAAAGATCGCATCGGCTGGATTCGTTTCAGGGGGAGCGAACTTCAGATTGTGTTGACAATGTTTACAGGAAAGCCGCCCAAATCGTGGGATGATGGGATGCTTTTGGTCTTCCGCCCAGCGCCCAGTTCAACCCAGCCGGCCCGCGATCGATAGCTTGCTCATCGGAGTAAAATGGCGGGCGTTGCGGGACCTGAAAACCTGACCAGATTTTTGCATGTCCGATAGCGCCTACACCTTCGAACTCGCATGGCGATGGACGCAGCCTTCGCACAATGTCTTGCCGCTTGAGGTGATGGCGCAGATTGTGCCCGTTGAAAGTGTGGCGGCGCCGGCCGGTCTGACAGTGCGCGATCAGCTCGACCGCGCTCAACTCACGGACATTCAATCGACCAACGCCCGCGACATTGAAGACGCTCGGCGTTGGCTCCGCGCATTACCCGTCGGCTCGGCGGAGAGAATCGTGGTTCGCTGGGGACCGAGGCTAGCCGTTCAAACAACATGGGAAGTCTTCACGCGCTACTGGGATGATTTCTGCTACCCGTCGTCGGATGACGTCGAGGTTTTTCCGCCGACAAGAGGATGGATTCTGCTCTATCATCACTGGGATCTGCTTGAGTGGGGGCGTTCCCTTATCCGGTAAGCTTAATTGGCATTCAGGTGATGGTGCGGTGAGCGACTTAGGGTTTTATCTTATGATGGGGGCGATTGTCATCGTTCCCATAGTCTTCATCATGCTTGCCGCTTTGGTGTCGGCGCGCATGTTTCCAGATAATGATCTGGCAAAGGGCCGTCGCCAGTTGCAGGCTCATTTTGAGGCGCTGACCTATCTGGCTGGCGTGATTGACGGCGGTGCCGATCGGGCTCCGGATCCTGCATGGGTGCGGCAGGTCGTAGCCAAAATCTTGGAGCTGAAGGAATACCCAAAGAACGTGGGAAAGTGGGAGGAAGAACTGGCCGGGATACTCTACACCGATGAGGAGCCCGTCGATGTGTGGACAGAATTACTGGGCGAATATTTCGAGTTTGCCCGCACGGACCTCTACTTTGCATTTGTAAAAGAGGACCACGTCGAAGCCTATGGACGCGTGCGCAAGTTGCTCCAGGTGCAAGGAATTGAGGCGAAACCTGTAGAAGAATTGGCGTTGGGGCGGCTCTGATCTTGCGGGCGGGCGGCTACAAAAGAACGGGGGTAAAGGTGAAACAGCAACGATCTGGCCAGCAACGCCGTAAAGGGCAGTGGCATCCGCTGCTCGTGAAGCTTATGAATTTTGCCGTCGCTCATCCCAAATTGGCTCGTAATCTCGTCGCCGAGCATCCCGAAGCGCTCAATTTGCGCACAGGGTTGGGCGAAACGGCGCTCCATTACCTGTCAGTTGAAAATTATGCCGACGCGGTGCAACTGCTCATCGATCTGGGCGCCGACGTCAATGTGCGTAACAACTTTGGCAAATCACCCCTGCAGGAGGCGATTCAGGTCGGGGCGACTCAAACTGTTGAAGTGCTTCGTCGGGCCGGGGGTGTTGAGTAAAGATGGGTCCTAGGATTTTAAACGGTGTTTAACCTCGTCTCTCAATGTCAGCTTACGACCGCATCATTAACGGCGATTTGATTACTGCACGTTTTGGTCAGTGGCCATCGTTTCACGATGCTGAAGTCATTTCGGTTCTTCTCGGTGGACATCGTCCGGATAAGCCTTTTTGCGAAATGCTTATCCATACATGGATGATGACTGACCAAGTTGATGATCGCGGGTATTACGTACAAGAGAGGCACACTCTCGTAACGTTCCGTTTCGAAGAATTAATAGAATCCGAATTCTTAAACTTCAATGGCCAAAACTGCCTGCTCGAACTGTCAATCGAGGAGCAAAATGTAGAAAACGAGACGGTCATTAGGGCCGAGTTCCCCACGAGCTTCGGTTTGGAAGGCACCGTTATTTGCAGGCGTGTGGTCGTCAAAAGCGTTGAGCAGTGCGATGCAAATGGTCGAACAGTCCACCAGTGATAAAAAAGCGTTGCGGTTTCCACCGTCATCTAAACATCAAAGCCGCGCCGGCGAAGGCCCTGCGCCACTGCTTCGGCAACATTCTCATCGGTGTGGAACTTCACGGTTTTGACCGTGCCGGATCGGCCAATTTCTGTTCCATCGGCCCAGGCCCGAGTTTTCGGTGTAGATCTCCTGCAAATCGCTGGTCTTCTGCTGCCTGTCATTCACTTTCATCGCGGTTGTCGTAGTAGTAGGACAGAGCGGCGTGAACGTCGGACAGAGTCAAGCTTGGATAACGCTCAACGATCTCATCGGGCAGATAGCCGGCCTGTGCGAGTGGAGCGACATCGAGAACCCGGATTCGTGTCCCGGCAATGCAGGGCTTTCCACCACAGACGCCCGGCGTCGCGGAGATATGCTGTTTCAAACCAGTTGTCGGAGCAGAGCCCATTGCGGAAAGTATAGCTTGATCCTCACGCGGGCGGGGAACCTTGAGCCCTGAGTTTTGTCAGAACTTTTCTCCCTATGAAGAGGCTCGAGCATAGGTGGCTACGGATTTCCATCCGCGGTCAATCCTCATCATATCAACATATGTACATGGTACATTTGGAACACGTGTTCCACCGAGCTCAGCCTTAAACTGTAGATCATAAGTGTTTAACCATAAGTCATTTACGAAGAAAACGACATGGAATAGGGAAATTTGTAACACGTAAAGAGTGTTCCACTGTTCCATTTCGTCCCACGTATCCTGGGGTTCAGAAACTGGAGACTCGAAACTAGATGGCAGGGTCAGCGAGGGCCTCGGAGCCTGCGACCCGTGGGATGTCACGCGGATGTCACTCCAAGTCACACGAATGTCACGGAATGTCACACGTGTGACATCGTGGAGGGGAATTCATAAGCCGATGATATGGAACAAGTTAGATCTGGATTTGCAGCCGAATGTCAGTCATTTTCTCCAAAAGCGCTTCCTTTTGTGACATTTTCAGACATTGGATATTTCGAGCGCGCGGCGCGCGCCGCGCTGGACCGGCGCGCCGCGCGAGATATCGAAGCGTAAGTCGTTGACTTCAGATGGATTGCGGTCGGTGAATGGTCCTGAAAACTCGCGCGGCGCGCAAGTGTCGCGCGAATCGCTCAATATTGCTCGTCAGGGCCTAATGCGATTCCCCCGCCTTCTTGTAATCCCGCCAGAGCCAGCGGAGGGAGTCGGGGAGGATGGAGCCGCCGTGTTTACCGGAGTGGCGGCCGTCGCCGAAGACGGCTCGGTAGTCGTAGCCGGCGAACTTCAGGGCGGCGGCCATCTGCTGGGCTGAGATGAACCAGTTGCCGAACTGGTTGTCGAGATCGTTGGAGCCATCCTGCATGAACATGCGGATCGGCTTGGGATGGCCCATGGTCTTGCGGATCATGAACGGGTAATTGTGCCCGCCGCGGATGTCGTCGAAGCTGCCGACATGGCTGAGGACTTTGCGAAAAGTATCGGGCCGATTCCAGGCGACGGTGAAGGCGCAGATGCCGCCGGAGCTGATGCCGCCGATGGCGCGACCGTCGGGGTCGTCGGTGAGCTTATAGTTCTTACCGACCTCCGGCAGAATCTCCTCGATCAGGAAGCGGGCGTATTGATCGGAGAGCGTGTCGTATTCAAAGCTGCGGTTTGAGATGGGCCTGCCGCCGGGCGTGGCGGGGGCTTTCATTCCGGGGTTGATGAAGATGCCGATGGTAACTGGCATCTGTCCCGCCGCGATGAGATTGTCGAAGACGATCGGCACGCGGAAGTCGCCTTTCTCATTGACGTAACCCGAGCCATCCTGGAAGACCATCACGCAGGCGGGAGTCTTGCCGTCATATTGCGCAGGAACATAGACCCAGTAGTCGCGCGTGGTGCCGGGGAAGATCTTGGAATTGTTCCACGAATACTTGGTGACCTTTCCCTGCGGCACGCCTTCTTTTCGCATCGAATCGGGGCCGAGTTTGTAATCGTCGATTGCGAAAGCCGACGCACAAGTGAGTGCCAGGCAGAGCATCATCAAACCAATCTGTCGCATCATGTGAAATCTCCAGGAGGAATCTGCCGCGGCGATAGCCCAATACTGCGTGCCGCTCTGGAAGCAGATACTTCCTCAGTACGCAGTTCGTTGGTTGGGTGAGCTCTATTGGGGGCGTCGCTCCTGCGACGCCGGGAGCGCCGCGAAGTTGTGTTTACCGAGAATTCGCGGCGGCAGTGGACTGCCGCCCTCCAATAGGCAACAAGCTTCAATTTGAGCCCAAACGAAATTGCTTGCTGGCGTGTATAGCTTTGCAGAGTTGGACGTCCATCAGGAAATCGCGGCGCAAGGATCGACAAGAAAAGCGCGCGGCGATAAGGTTTCCGCTCCTGATTTGAATTCAGAGCGAATTGAAAGCAGCGTCAAAACAATTTTGAGGAGATGTGCATGCGGGATGGCCAAAGGCCCGGGGGGTTGCGGCGCTGGATCGCCGGTACATCGGCGGCGCTCGCGTTAACGTTTGCAAATGTGGTTGTCAGTGCAGCGGGTGCGCCGTCACAGGGTGCAGCGCCGGTCGTTGCGGGTTATTCGCGATTGAAGGATGAAGCGAAAGCCGACCTGCAGACGCAAGGCGAAGTGCTGCTGGGCGAGCTCAATTGCCTGAGCTGTCATGCTGCTCCAAATCAGAAGCGCATTCTCACGCGCGGCGCGCCGGATTTGAGCCAGGCCGGCAAGCGGATGACGCCGCAGTTCATCGAAGATTACCTCACGCATCTCCATCAGACCAAGCCGGGCACGGCGATGCCCGACCTGTTCCATTCCTCTGATCCGAATGCCAAGCAGGGGGCGGTCGAATTTCTCACGAATTACCTGGTTTCCCTCGGTGGGCCGATCGCTCCGTCGAAGATGCAGGGGAACCCATCGATCGTTGAAGAGGGGCGCAAGCTATTTCATTCCGTAGGCTGCGTCGCGTGCCATGCACCGGAGAAGACGCCCAACACGCTGGTTCCGTCCTTCCCGCTCGCTGATTTAGCTGAAAAGACCACGCCGGATGAACTGGTCGAATTCCTGATGGACCCGTTGAAAGTTCGGCCCGACAGCCGGATGCCCAACTTCCATCTGACGCGCGATGAAGCGAGTTCGATCGCCGTCTATTTGCTTCGCGGCCAGCTCGATAATCCGCAGAGCAAAACCGCCACGCCTATGGCGATCCATGGGGTCAAATATACTTATTATGAGCAGGGCGCCGACAACGCAGCGATCGAGAATATCGACAAGCTGATTCCCAAGGCCGACGGCACGCTCTCGAACTTCTCCCTTAGCATTCCTGGCCGTCGAAACGACAATTTCATCGTTAAGTTTTCCAGCACGCTGCATGTCGCGCGGGCCGGCCGATATACCTTTAGCACCAATTCCGATGACGGCTCGCGCCTCTACATCGATAAGCAACTGGTCGTGAACAACGACGGCGTCCATCCCGCCACGCGGAAGGGCGGGGCGATCGAATTGACGGAAGGCAATCACGAAATCGTCGTCACCTATTTCCAGGGCGGCAATGAAGCCGTGCTGAACGTCGGCTGGCGCGGGCCGGGTGGACAGCGCGGCCCCATTCCTTCGACGCTCCTGACCGTTCTGGGCGGCAAGCCGATGATTCCGCTGAATAATCGCCCCTTTACCGTCGAACCTGCCAAGGCGTCGATGGGCGCAATGATGTTCACACAGATTGGTTGCGCCAATTGCCATGTCATCGCGGGCCAGCAATCGGCTCGGCAGATTAAGCCACTGGCGGAGCTGAATGCCGATGCGCCGAATGGGTGCCTCGGGGCGACTCCTGCTAAAGAAGCCGCCCAATATGATCTGAGCGATGATCAGCGGGCCGCATTGAAAGAGGCGGTGAAGAACGCCGGCAAGCTGGATCAGCCGCTCGATCCCAAGGACCAGGTCCTGCATGAGATGGCGGCCTTCAACTGTCTCGCATGCCATGTTCGTGGAAACGTCGGCGGGACAACGAAGGACAGAGCCGAGTATTTCGTGATGACCTCCGAGTTTGACATGGGCGATGAGGGGCGCTTGCCGCCTCGACTCACGGGGGTGGGCGCCAAGCTCCTGTCCAGCGCGATCGAGAAGATCGTCTTTGAGAACAAGCTTCACATTCGCCCGGTGCTGGCGACGCGGATGCCCAGCTTCAGCAAGGACAAAGCCGGCGGCATCGTCGATGCTCTGGCCAAGGCCGATGCACCGACCAAAGAACGGGATGTGCAGTTCACCGCCGCGTCGGCCCAGGATGGCCGAACGCTGGTCGGCACGCGCGGCCTCGGTTGCGTCAATTGCCATGGGTTGCTGGGTGTGAAGTCGCTGGGCATGCCGGCGCCGGAGCTGACACTCGAACATGAGCGGCTACGCCCGACTTGGTTCCACGAGCTGCTCGTAAATCCACCCGCAAAGAATCCTGCCACGCGTATGCCCCAGTTTTGGCCGGAAGGGCAAGTTGCTTTTGCGAATTTGGCCGGGGGGACGATGGATTCGCAAATCGACGCGATCTGGAATTACCTGTCGCTGGGCGATTCGATGACGCTGCCGGCCGGCTTGCAGCCCAGCAGCGATGAATTGATCCCCATCGATCAGCCGATCGTCGTGCGAAACATGATGGCCGGAGCAGGCAATCGCAGCATTCTGGTCGGTTTCCCTGAAGGCGTGCATGTTGCCTTCGACGGCGATGTCGTGCGGATGGCCGTGGGCTGGAAGGGTCGATTCTTCGACATGAAAGGCTGGTGGGAAGGGCGAGGCGGCCAGCATCTCAGTCCGCTCGGGCATGACCTGCTCAAGATGCCGGCCGGCCCCGCGATCGCGATTCTTAACAGTCCTAATGATCCCTGGCCCATCATTCATCCCGGCGATCGTCACGTCGGTGGGAAGTTCAAGGGCTATGTGCTGGACAAGCAAGAACGGCCGACTTTCCACTACATCCTGAAGGACAACCTCGACATTCACGAACAGCCGCTGCCGCACCTGACGGCCAATGGGCCGCAGTTGATCCGCAGCTTCCATGTGTCGGCCAAGGAGCCGGTGCAGAACGCTTACTTCCTGGCGGCGGAGGGATCAAAGATCGAAAGCAAAGGTCCAAGCGGGTGGGTCGTCGATGGTAAACTGACCATCACCCTCAAGAGCCAGAGCGGCATCGGTCAGCCGATCGTCCGCCAGAGCAATGGCTCAAGCGAATTGCTCGTTCCACTCATGTTTGCCAATAACAAGCCCGCCGATTTCACCGTGGAGATGACATGGTAAAGCATTTTTCATCGCTACTGGCCTGTGCACTGATTGCAGGCCTGCTCGCGTGGACAAGCTCCCTGCAAGCTGCCCCGCGCCGGGAGCCGGTCGATCAATCGCCGATGGCGGCTTATTACAAGATCGTTCAGGTTCCCATTCCCGATGACATCGTCCTCGAGTGTGGCGGGCTGGAAGTTCTGCCCGACAAGAAAATCGCCGTCGGCACCCGCCGGGGCGATGTGTATGTCGTCGAGGGAATTTACGACGAAAATCCGCGCCACGTGAAATTCACCAAGTGGGCGACGGGCCTGCATGAGATTCTGGGGCTGGCCTTCAATAAGAAAGACGGCTGTCTTTACGCGATTCAGCGCGGCGAAGTGACCAAGCTGCAGGATTCGGATGGCCGCGGTCATGCAAACGTCTACGAGACGATTTGCGATGACTGGGGCTTGTCCGGCGATTACCACGAATATGCCTTCATGAGCAAATTCGATAATGACGGCAACCTCTGGGTGCTGCTCACGCTCACCGGCTCATTCACCAGCGACGCCCAGTTCCGCGGCTGGTGCATGCGGATTACGCCGGATGGAAAAATGATCCCCACCTGCAGCGGCATTCGATCGCCGGGCGGAATGGGAATCAATGAAAAGGGCGAAGTGTTCTACGCCGAGAATCAGGGGCCATGGAATGGGGGGTGTGCGCTCCGCTATCTGAAGCCCGGCAGCTTCCAGGGTCATCCGATCGGAAACAAGTGGTATCCCGATGCGCCCAACATGGGCCCTCGACCACCTGATCCGACGTCCAACAGTCGGCGATATATCGAAGCCGCGAAAGATCCGTTGCTGGTTCCGCCAGCCATCATCCAACCTTATGAAAAGGTCGGCCAAGCCCAGAGTGGAATCGTCTTTGACCTGAGCCAAGGCAAGTTCGGTCCGTTTGCCGGCCAGGCTTTTTCCTCCGATCAGCATCACAGCAATATCGCCCGTTACATCCTTCAGGAAGTCGACGGCCAGTATCAGGGCGCCTGCATTCCTTTCCGAACCGGCTTTGGCAGCGGAATTGTGCCGATGGTGCAGGGCGAAGATGGATCGCTGATCGTCGGCGGCACCAATCGCGGCTGGGGTTCGGTCGGGCCCAAGCCATTTGCGCTCGAGCGGCTCGTCTGGACCGGCAAAGTCCCATTTGAAATCAAGGACATGAAGCTGACGAGCGACGGGTTCGATCTGACCTTCACGCAGCCGGTCGATACTGGCGCAGCCAGCAATCCCGCCAGTTACAACCTTTCCACATTCCGCTACATCTATCGCCAGGAATATGGAAGCCCGGAAGTCGATCAGACCAAGCCGACGATCAAGTCGGTGCAGGTCAGCGAGGACCGGACAAAGGTGCATATCACTGTGGATGGACTGCAGATTGGCGCGATCCACGAACTGCATCTGCCGGGTGTGCGCAATGCGGATAATCAACCGCTGCTCAATCCGGTAGCGTATTACACGCTGTGGAAGTTTATTGATAAGAAGTAGACGCAAGTGTTGATGCACCTTTTCGAGCTTGGCGCATCCCATTGCCGGTAACTGCCCGATACTCGCTTGCGCCTTCGCGAACCCGTGCGCGCTTCCGTTCGCGAAGGCGTGAGCGACATGGGCGGCGTACTCGGTGAAATCGCGAGAAATGTTTCCTTCACACCGTTCTGACCGACGCCCATTCCCCGCTCAGCTTGTGACACCCCCGGTTCGCGCATAGAATTCCGCGCTTTACTTTCGCGCCAAACCGCGCGGGTTCTTCCGCTTTCATGAAGCATCCGCTCGTGTTTGTCGCTTCCTCTAACATTACATGAATCATGGCTATTTTGAATGATCCCCTCGGTGCCGTCGCCAAGCTTTCCACACGCGGCGGAGAAGTGCGCATTTATCGTCTTAACAAGCTCTCGGAGATGGGCGTCGGCGATGTCGAGCATCTGCCGATCTCGATAAAGGTGCTTCTGGAAAGCTGCCTGCGGAACCTGGACAACTTCCAGGTCACGCAGAAGGACGTGATGGGGCTGGCGGCCTACAACCCAACGCGCCTCGGGCAAGATGAGCTGCCTTTCAAAGTGGCGCGGGTGATTCTGCAGGATTTCACCGGCGTTCCCGCCGTCGTGGATCTGGCGGCCATGCGATCGGCGATGAAACGCGCGGGGGGTGATCCGCAGAAAATTAATCCGCTGGTGCCCGTCGATCTGGTCATCGATCACTCGGTGCAGGTGGACGATTACGGCAGCCCGTTTGCGCTCTTCAACAACGTCAAGAAGGAATTCGAGCGCAATCGCGAGCGATACGAATTCCTCAAGTGGGGCCAGAAAGCATTTCGCAATTTCAAAGTCGTTCCGCCGTCGCAGGGCATCGTGCATCAGGTGAATCTCGAATATCTGGCCAATGTTGTCGGCATCAAGGACGGCGTCGCGCTTCCTGACAGTCTCGTCGGAACCGACAGCCATACGACGATGATCAATGGCCTGGGTGTCGTCGGCTGGGGCGTCGGCGGGATTGAAGCCGAGGCCTGCATGCTCGGCCAGCCGATCTACATGGTCACGCCGCCGGTGGTGGGTTTTAAGCTCAAGGGCGAGCTGCCTGAAGGCGCGACCGCGACGGACCTCGTGCTGGTCATCACGCAGATTCTGCGAAGCCATGGCGTCGTCGAGAAGTTCGTGGAATTCCATGGCGAAGGGCTCGACAACATGACCGTCGCTGACCGCGCGACGATCGCCAACATGGCGCCGGAATACGGCGCGACGATCGGCTTTTTCCCGGTCGATGATCGGACACTCGAATACTTGCGCCTGACCGGACGAACCGCCGAGCATGTGGATCTGGTCGAGCGATTCTGCAAGGAGCAGGGGTTGTGGCGTAACAAGCGCATCGAGCCCAAGTTCAGCGAGAATCTCGAGCTTGATTTAGGCACGGTGGTGCCCAGCGTCGCGGGCCCGCGGCGTCCGCAGGACCGGGTCGAGCTGCGTTCGCTCAAGCAGCAGTTTGAAAGTTCGCTGGTGGATGTGTTTAAAAAGAATGTCGGCCAAGCGGCGACGCCGAGGCTCGATCGCTGGTCGGCCGAGGCGGGCGTCGGCGCTTGGCATTCAAGCGTGAGTGAAGCCAATAAATATGCGATGGCGGTTGCGGATCAGCATGATTCGGACGCGCATGAAGCCGAAGTCGCGACGAAAATCAAAGCTGAACGGGATGCGGCATTCGCGACGCTTAATGACCAATGGGTCAAGCTCACGCATGGCGACGTGGTCATCGCCGCCATCACCAGTTGCACCAATACTTCCAACCCCTCAGTGATGATTGCTGCGGGATTGTTGGCCAAGAAGGCAGTCGAAAAAGGGTTGAAAGTTCCGCCCTATGTAAAGACCAGTCTCGCTCCGGGCAGTCGGGTGGTCACCGATTATCTGGATAAGGCGGGATTGACGCCTTACCTGAATCAATTGGGCTTCAATACAGTTGGCTATGGCTGCACGACCTGCATCGGAAACAGCGGCCCGTTGCCGGCTCCAGTTGCCGAGGCGGTGGAGAAGAGCGATTTGGTTGTGGGTGCCGTGCTCTCGGGCAATCGCAATTTCGAAGGGCGCATCAATCCGCATGTGAAGGCCAATTACCTGGCAAGCCCGCCGCTGGTGGTCGCGTTTGCGCTGGCTGGTTCGGTCGATGTGAATTTGATGGATGAGCCGATCGGGCGAAACGATCAGGGCAAGGAGATTTATCTTCGAGATATCTGGCCGACTCGGGCAGAAGTCAGTGCTGCCATCTCCAAATCCGTTTCTCCCGAGCTTTTCCGCAAGGAATACTCCAACGTGGCCGAGGGCAATCCGCAGTGGAATGCGATCCCAGTTCATGGCGGCGAGCTGTTTGAATGGAACCCCAAGAGCACCTACGTGCAGGAGCCGCCGTTCTTCACGGACCTGAGTCCGCAGCCGCGCCCGATCGCGCCGATCCGCGATGCAAAGGTTCTGGTGATGGTGGGCGATTCAGTCACCACCGACCACATTTCCCCGGCTGGATCGATCAAGAAGGACAGTCCCGCTGGGAAATACCTCATCGAAAATGGCGTGACCGCGGAAGATTTCAACAGCTACGGCGCCCGGCGCGGAAACGACCGCGTCATGACCCGCGGCACCTTTGCCAACATCCGTCTGAAAAATCTGCTCGCTCCGGGAACCGAAGGCGGTGTCACTACCTTCCTGCCCACCAGCCAAGTGATGTCGATCTACGAAGCCTCGATGCTCTATCAAAAGGCGGGCACGCCTTTGATTGTGCTGGCAGGCAAAGATTACGGCATGGGCTCCAGCCGCGATTGGGCCGCTAAGGGTGTCTATCTCCTGGGAGTGAAAGCGGCGATTGCCGACAGTTTCGAGCGCATCCATCGCAGCAATCTGGTGGGCATGGGCGTTCTGCCGCTGCAATTTAAGCCGGGGCAGACGCGAACCTCACTGGGGATCAGCGGTCAAGGCACTTTCGATATTGAAGTCGGCAACGATTTGAAGCCGCTTGCGGATGTGAAAGTGCGCGTGAAGGAAGCGGGGCGGACGATCGAGTTTGTCGCCACTTGCAGGATCGATACACCTGTCGAGATCGAATATTACCGCAACGGGGGGATCCTGCAGACGGTGCTGCGGAAGATGCTGCAGCAGAAGGGGGCTTGAGGGGTCACCGCCTTTTACGAAGACTTTTCGCCAAGACCGCCAAGGAGCCAAGAACGCCAAGAAAAAAATTCTATTTCGTCTTGGCGTCCTTGGCCTCTTGGCGTTATTGGCGAAAATTCTGCTTCCCTCGCGTCGGCACGCAGTTACGGGGGTGGCGGGTCTGTCTGCTCATCGTCCAGCTTGAGCCGTCGGCCGGCTTCTTCCCACGCATCGACATATTTGGTTGGCTTGCGCGGCTCGGTCTGGCGCGGGAAGAAGAATCGGCCGATGCGGAAGGTCAGCAATAGGCCCAAGAGCAACACCAGGAGCAGCAGCACCATGACCAGCCGCGAGTGCGCCACCAGTATGCGGCGCTGCTCCGGCGTTACTCCGGCCCGATGCTCGGCAATCAGCGTGGGCATCAAATAAAACCGCGTGACCATCAACAGCAGAACTGCAAAACCAACCAGATAGAGCAGGACCGCCCACAGCGTCCGCCCGGATCGAAATGTGCGGGATTTGCCAAGCATCAGGTGTTGCCGCAACAAGCTATTATTCACCACGTCCAGCAAGGAGGGAACAGAAATATCCGATGGCGTATTGCTTCATGCGTTCTCCGCCTCGCGAGCCACGTTGCTGAATCGGGCGTCTGATTTCAAGAACGAATCAATGCCTTCCGCGACGATTGCGACTGCCGCTGCCCGTCTTTGTCGCCACAGGAACCCAAACAAATGGACCGAAGAGATGAGAACCTGCCATCGTTCGTCAACAAGTCCCGTGATAACGCTGATCGTGTAGCGATACGGAAAGACAAGGAACTCCCACGCATAATCTTCTTCGTTCCAAGGCTCGCGGAGCACCAGCATTTGGCTGCTCAGGTGTGAACAAATGAGTTCGGAATGAATGCGACCGGCGGGATTTATGACGATTGCCCCATCCAGCACCGCCTGATCTTCGATGGAAGAGTCAAATGTAATGGTCTGACAGATCAAGGCGCTACCATATGCTTTGTCCCGCCGGTCTTTTCGACAAGTCGAATTCCATCGATGATCATTTTCTTGTCAATTGCTTTGCACATATCGTAGATCGTTAGAGCAGCGACGCTTACGGCGGTCAGCGCTTCCATTTCGACTCCGGTTTTTCCGGTGATCCGGGCGACGGCATGAATCCGCAGCCGAACCGGCACATCCGCCTGAGGCTCAAGCTCGGGAACATCGAATCCGACTTCGACGCTTTCGATCGGCAATGGGTGACAAAGCGGGATCAGTTCGCCGCAGCGCTTGGCGGCGAGAATGCCGGCAATGCGAGCGGTTCCGAGCACCTCGCCCTTCGGCACGGTCTCCTCGGCGATGGCGCGAAGCGTTTGCGATGAAATCGTGATGAACCCCTCGGCAATCGCCTGGCGGGCGGTCGTGGGCTTGTGGCCGACATCGACCATGCGTGCGCGACCCTGCTCGTCCAGATGCGTCAGTTTCTGCTGGGACATGGCCCAAAGTATACCGCGCCGGCGATTACTCCCAATCGCAAAGCGATTCGACGTAGGCAGCCGACCCATCGCGGAGCCAACCATCGAGTTGAGCCTGATCTTTGAGCTGCTGTCCGCGCAGGCGCGGGACGACGACGTAGCTGCATTCAACGTCCGGCAGGGCGGTCATGTCGCCCCAGAGTTTTTCGAATTGCGCCACCGGGAAAATGTCTTCCTGTCCGTGCCCCCAGCGTTTTTTCACATCCTTGAGCGTGATGTAGGTTGGCATCCGCGCCGCCATGCTGCGAATGGCGCTCGATACTGCTGCGTCGTCGGCCAGACTTTCTCGATCCAATCCAAAGGCCGTCAGCAGTTTATCGATGTCGATCCAGGTGGTGAGTGTGTTGTAAAACGAAAGTTCGAATTCTTCCTCTTCGCGCGGAAGGGCGAGACCTTCAACCAGCCGCGTCATGCCGTTCACGCGCGCGAGGCCGCCGCCACGGTCTTCAATCCGTCGATGAATGACTTCGAAGCTCAGGCACGAGCCTCGGTCGATGTGGGATCCAAGAATGGTCGGATCGAGATCGGCGCCGACCGTGTCGATGTTGTGGAGCATCAGGTATTTCAGCGGGGGCTGCGACGCCAACAACTCGCGCAGAACGCCGTTTCGCAGCAGGTTGGGAATTTCAAACCAGTGGCCGACGGGATGAACGCACTGCGACGGCAGGTTATCCGTGTAATCGCTTCCTTCGCCGGCCCCACGCGCCCAGCCGATCAGGGCGGCGTGGAGGCTATCGCGCACTTTCTGCTGCTGCTCATCGAGGAGCTTCTGCGGCATCTCTTCCCACATAAAACGCAAGTCGCGCTCCATTGGCACCATCCGCAGGCCAACCGTCCGCCCGGGCGAAAGCTTCACGCGACCTTCGTAGCCATAATAATTGCGATCGCGGAGAAATTGCTCGATTGGCCCGTTCGTCAGATAGCTCGTGGCGATCAGATGCGGCGGCGGCGCGCCAAACTTCCGGCCCGCGCGCCGACTCTTGGCCAGATGAACTTCGATGAAGGAGCGATGGCGGCCATTGAACTTGCAGAAGGGGTGGAGCGCCTTGACCACGCCGGCCCCTTGTGTCCATCGGCTTCCCGCGCCGGCCGCGAGTGACAAAACTCCGACTGCGCCGTCGCGGAGCGCCTGAGCGCCCAGCGCTGTCCATCGCTTCGCATCCGGGCTGTTGTTCGCACCGCCGTCCGACAGATCGATGACATCCTGCGGCCGAACATCTTCGATCGAGGTGTTGGCCGGCAGACGATTCTGCGCCAGCCCTGTCAAGCCATTTTTCAAATCGGAACGGATCTGCTCGTGCTGTTCGCGATCGAAGCCATGCTGTTCGAGCAGCGTCGAAAGACTTTGCTCGCCAGCCAAGTCACTTTTGGAGCGAGGCAGCAAACGGTCAAAGAGAATCTCGACCATGCCTCGGAGTGTCGGATCGGTTCGCGAGGCGGCGCCAAATCGATCGAGCTCCGCTCGACGCAATGGCGAAAGCTGGCGCGGGTCGGTCCGCAGCCATTGCGGGGCCATGAAGGCGTAATAAGCCGCCGGCAGCAGGGCGGCCTGGTCCTGCAATAGCTGGGCATGCGTGCCGTGTGGATTGATTGCAAAATCGTACACCACCGGCTCCATCGCAAAAGGCAACGCATTTTGCAGATCGCGCTTGGTGGCGCTCATCGTTTGCTGGAGATAATCCTGTGCCTCGGCCTTTCGATGCGGCGCAAAGATAAAGCCCATGCCGCCCCCGGACATGCCGCCGAGCATCCAGAATCCCCAAAAGTCGTCGCCGAACTGTTTTTTGACTTTCTCGATGATTGTTTCGGTGTAATGGTTGCTGGCCCAGGGGATGATGGTCTGAAGCGGGCCAAAGAAATTGCGCGTGGTTGCCTGGCCGATCTGGCGAACCTCTTCTTTCTTCAATGCGGCCAGAATCTGATCGACAATCGAGATCGCCTGCCGGCGGCCTTCCCATTCGGCTTTGCTGCGCAGCAGATATTTCTCGGTGACCATTTCCAGGATCGGGCCGACGTTCTGCGCCATGCCGCCATGCACGAGCACGAGGCTCTTTTGAAGCTGCTCGCGAACGGCTTCGGATGCATCGGAGTGATCGAGAATCTTGTGCGTCGGTAAAAGTCGTCCGCGACTGATGCCAAATTCCGGATCGCCCTCCCGCGCCGCCGAGCCTTGAATGAGTTTCATGCCGGGCCACACGCCACCCGAATCCTGCCACCCGCCACCGGAACCGCCGATCCATTCGCCGAGGATTGCGCGAGCTGCAACAAGCCGGCGCTCGGGTTCACTTAGAATTCCCGTGAGGGATTTTGCTTGACCGGTCGCGCGCATGCAGACCGAAATTAGTGAACCCAGCAGATTCGTCGACACCGCGAGGCGAGACCCCTTTGGAATGTTGTTAACGCTGCTGACGATTTCCAGGCCAAGGCCGGGTCCCACGACGCGCGACAGCAACTCGCCCAGCGTCCGGCCCGAACCTTCCAGCCCAGGCGGCACGATGCCGGATGCAATCACCGCCGCTTTCAGCAGACCCAGATAATCGCGGGCAAAATCGAAGACCTCCGGCAGATTCGTGATGTCGGCCCGCGCCGCCAAATCGACGCTCACCAGCCGCAACACCGGCTCATCGATGACTCTCAGATATGCCTCGACCGGTGGTTTTGGTGCGGCGTCGCGCCCGCGCACGGCGAGGTCGATCGAGACGTTCAGGACTCGGGCGCCTTCGGGAAAATCCATGCCCAGGAAGAAAATGTCGCTCCAGGCCGAGTGAGAGAGATCCATTCGGACGGGCGTCTTCTCGGCCAGAATTGGGAAAGAGCCGTCTTCCTTCGATCGCGTCAGAAGCTCGCGTCGGATCTGCAGCGGCTGATCTGCCGGGTGACCGATGCGGAACATCCACTGGTTTCCACGCACCGACCGCACGCTCCGTCGCACTTGGTTTGCGAGCGTTTGGAATGCCAGATCGTGATAGGCAACCGCCAGCGCGCTGGAAATGGGATCGCTGGGGCCATTGGTTTTCTGTGCGGCAAGAAAATCGCCGATGGCTTCCTCGAATCGGCGGTTCAGCAGATTGTTGTAGCCTTCGAAGGGGACATTTCCGCTTCGAGAAACACCGGCTTTATTTGGCAGATGAAATCGATGAATTGCGTAAAGAAAAAACAGCGCCCGCACGCGATGATAAAGATTTCCGCTGGTGCGGCGGAACTCTTCCAGGGCGTTGCATTCGTTCAGCAGATCCTGCAGCGACAGTCGCTCGCAGACGGTTTCGAGGGCGGTGTCCCGAACCACCGGCTCATCGCTGGTAATAATCTGAATCAGTTCAGAAGGCATGATTCACCAAAGAGCCGTCGAACTCACGAATGACTCTCATGATTAAGTTGGGATCGCTCGCGTGCCGCCAGCAGCTCAACCATCTGTGCCAGGATTTCTTCGCGATCGTTCCCGTCCAGCGCCAGGGCGAGTTGCGCTTGAAGCAATCCATATCGCAGACCGAGGTTATAGCGCGTTCCCTGCACTTCGAGTGCCAAGTAGCGCTCCTTCGAAGCAAGCTTGGCCAACGCTGGGGAGAGCTCAATGCGACCATTCGCGGGCGCGGCCTTCACCTGCTCGTCTAGAATTTCCATGACCGTCGGCGTCAGCACATGCATGCCAAAGAAGCACAGGTAATGCCCCGCCCGCAGGCCCGGCACGATCAGGGTTTGCTCAGCCTCTGTTGGCGTTGGCTTTTCGACGACGTTTTCGATTTCGTAGAGATGATTTTGTCCTGCGACGCGGCGGCCACCGACGGTCCCGTAATAGGTCAGCACGTTTTCGCGCGTTGGCTGCACCCCTGATACGCTGCAGGCCTCGGCCTCGGCCGCCTGAAAAAGCTGGCGGGCGCAGCGGGCTTTCTGCTGACTCACATACAGATGATCGCCCACCAGATGAAGGAATGGATCATCTTTGACGTAGGAGCGGGCGCAGGAAAGGGCGTGTCCATATCCGCGAGGCTGGCTCTGTTCGACAAAATGAAGTCGCGGGGCGAGATCACCCGCGGCGGCGGCGTATGAGCTTTGGTCACCCGGGCTGACGACCAGGCAGATCGTCTCGACGCCGGTGCTGAGCGCCTCTTCAAGGATGATCTTGAGGGCCGACTTCTGCTGCCCGTCGCGATCGACCAGCGCCTGTAAAGGCAGCGCATGCTGGCTTCGCGCCGCCGCCGTGATCACCGCCTTGCGAATCGTCATTCTGCCGTCTCCCAAACTCGTCGGAAGATGGCAGAAGCGATCAGCGAGGTCAACGGGTAAGTTTTGTGAAAGACAGTAACGTAATTTCGCCAGGTTAGCCGCGGCGCGACAGCGGAGCGCTTTCATTCGATGAGCAGAAAGCGCTCCGCTAGCGCGTCGCGGCTAACCTGGGCTCACCAAAATGCTGGGTAGGTGCGGAGATCAGTTCTTCGGCGGCTGCTTGGCCTTCAACCAGGGCATCATTCCGCGAAGCTTTCGGCCCACGACTTCGACAGGATGAGAATTGTCGGCTTCGTAGAGCCGCTTGAAATTCTTCATGCCGCCTTCGTATTCGGCGCGCCATTCCTTCGCGAATTGGCCGGTGGTGATCTCGGCGAGGATCTTTTTCATTTCCTGCTTCACCTGCGGCGTTACCACGCGCGGGCCGCGGGTCAAATCGCCATACTCGGCGGTGTTGGAAATACTGTAGCGCATGTAATCGAGGCCGCCCTGATAGATCAGATCGACAATCAGCTTCACTTCGTGGACGCACTCGAAATAGGCCATCTCAGGCGGATAGCCAGCTTCGGTCAATGTTTCGAATCCAGCCTTGATCAGTGCGGACAACCCGCCGCATAGCACCGCTTGCTCGCCAAACAGATCGGTTTCGCATTCGTCTTTGAACGTAGTTTCGATGATGCCCGAGCGTGCGCCGCCGATGCCGCGCGCCCAGGCGAGGCCGGTCTTGCGGGCACTCCCTGATGCATCCTGATACACCGCCAGCAGGCAGGGGACGCCGCCGCCGCGCTCGAATTCGCTGCGCACCAGATGGCCGGGACCCTTGGGCGCAACCATGATCACATCCACCTCTTTGGGCGGCACGATGGTCTTGAAGTGAATATTAAATCCATGCGTGAAGCCGAGGGTTTTGCCGGCCTTGAGATGCGGCGCGATGCTCTTCTGATAGACGCCGGGCTGCACTTCATCGGGCAGCGTGATGATGATCAGGTCGGCCTGCTGAACGGCTTGATCGACGCTCATCGGATCGAAGCCATGCTCGATCGCGAGGCGGCCGTTGGCGCTGTCCTTGCGATTGGCGACGATCACTTTCACGCCGCTCTCGCGCAAGTTCTGGGCGTGCGCGTGTCCCTGCGAGCCATACCCGATGACCGCCACCGTCTTGCCTTTGAGGGCATCCAGCGGGGCATCCTTTTCGTACATCATCTTCAACGCCTCAGCCATATTCCAACTCCTGCATCAAATTGAAGGGGGAGGATGCTAATGGAAAGGGAGGGAAAAGTAAAAATTGCCGGCTAGGTGATCGAGAGGCGAAGGATACATTTCATCTCAAATTTCAAATTTGAAATCTCAGATTTGAGATGGGCGGCACGCTAGTGCGGCGTCGGCGAGGTCGCGTCCACGCAGACATACGAAGTGAAAGGCGAAACCAATCCGCTTTCCATGGCGATGCGGGTGATTTGTGATTCGAGAGATCGCAGTTCCTTTTGAGGCTGTTCGAGCAGCAGGGCGGCGATGCTCATTCGCGCCCAGACGTTTTCCATCGAAACTCCGTCGCCGGGATCTGCCTGGGAGGGAACCTCCATATGAAAGTCGGTGCCGTCGGCGGTGTGGCCGGAGAGGGTGGCTGAAGTCGGGGCGGGGCCGGTGAAGCGGCCGATGATGAGTTGCGATCGACCAGCAATTAAGTCGGTCGTCGCGCCGGGGGCCAGTATCTGCACTTGCGCACCGGTCCATGTAATTTTCAGGTCGCGCGCGGCGGGCCCTTTCACGGCACTGAGCGGCGCGGCAAGCATAAGCGCCGCGAAACCGCCATTTCCCTTCGCGTGCGTAAACAGGCTCGGTAAGACCGATCCGCCGGCCAATTGATAGCGCAACACCATCTGACGATTAGGAATCTGGTCCGATGGCTGGAGCAATACATCGACGTGCTTTTTATCGACATATTGAACTTCGATCGGATGCGTGGCGGATTCGACATGTGTGATGGGCGCGCCAGGGTTTAGGTTGACAGACACCGAAATATTCCGCCCGTCTCGTTCTGTCGGGGCGACCTCGCCGGCGCGACTCCGCAGCGATAGTGGAATTCGCATCGCAAAAGACCCATCTTCCATTTCCAGCGGCTCCGCATATCGCATCTCAATATCCACCGACTTTTGCGGCTCGATCGATCCAATCGATTGCGTGAAAAGGTGTGGCGCACGTTCGACCAGCAACGACGCTCGATAACCCTGCTGGCGGGCTTCTTGATAAATCTGTTCGGCTTCGCGTCGTGCCCGAATGACCCCGCGAATGTGGCGGGGGCCGATGGACATGACGAAATCACAGACAGCGGCATTCGCGGGCAGAGGAAACGTATAGGTCGCCTCCACTGGTTCGCGATTGGGGTTCTCAAATCGTTGCGAGACGTCTACGGACGCGATGCAGCCAACGACGTTCGCTTTGATGCTTGTTTTAACCAGCGGACAAAAGACGAAATTGGGGCCGCGCTGGGTCAGCAGAGCTCCGCTGCCGGCCTGCCCTTCTAAATCGGCCGAGGGATTGCTTGAAGGAGCTTCGACGACCCACAGTTCGTCATAAGCCGCGCCAGCCATCGATGGCAGCGAGGGTGGGATGGGATTGGCTTGGGTCCGATCGGCACGGGGAGGTGTAGGCGGAGCTTCGGGTCGCGAGGTTGCGCAGCCAGTGATCCAGCAAATAACAATGGGAACGATCAACCACGAGACTCGTCGATTCTGTGCGCCAATCATGGATGATTCTCTCCCGAGTGCTCGACAATAGATGCAGTCGCGGGAATTTGCTTCCCATCCGCGCCGCCCGCGACTTGAAGCGTAACGTGCCAATCAGGTTTAATGCTGCTCCCAATCCGAACCATCAATGTTGCGACGCGCGTTTTGCCAGTCGGAAGTGAACCGGCAAGGCTGTACCCCGCGACGATGATCTGCTTATTGAGAATCGCATGCTTGTCGTAATAAGGAGCCGCGGCAAAAGCCGGCTGATCGCTTCCTTCGATGCCGACAAGCGTGATGTCGCCAGACGTCGTAACGATTTTCACCTGATAAGCCCCCAACGGTATTTTCCCCGAATCGATCAGCACATCGCACGCGGCGAAGTGTGCAGCCGGCTGCGTGGTATCGAGCTGATTTGCGTCGGGCGCGCTGCCGCCCAGCAGTCCAAGCATGAGGAAAATGACCGGCACGATCCGCTTCATTGCGGCGAGGCTCCCGTTGGATTTCCCGTCACATTCACCGCGGCGGCCGCAATCCAATCCACATCTTTCTGATCTACGACGCCATCGTGATTGACATCCCATGCCGGGTCGAGCTTGCCGCCGGTCGAAATGGCTTTGGCGACGACATAAGCATCTAGGATGTCAACGTGCCCATCGTGATTCACGTCACTGATTTGGGCCAAATGCTGGGTTGAAGAATGGTTTGGAAGAAAGAATAGCAGCGACAGAATAATGATCGCGGCAGCCGAGCCAATGAGGGCCGACCATCGCAACATTCGTCGTCGCCTTACTCTAATTGCATAACTAGCTTTGGCAGCGGCCAGGAGCCGCGCGCTCAGTTCCGCGGGAACCGCCGGCACTTCATGTGCCGACTTGAGCTTGTCGCGCAACGATGGCGGAAGCTCGAATTCTTCGCTGCTCTGGTTTTCGGAATCGGCACTCATGTCATTCGCCCAATACTAAAGTGATAAAGGCGGCCTCGAGGTTCAGTCAAAGTATTTCCTCAATCGCTCGTCGCCTTTCAGGGTCTCAATCGCATTATGCATTCGTGATTTCACCGTGCCTTCGGGAATACCAAGTGCTCCCGCAATCTCGGCCAGGCTCATATCATGCACGAAGCGCATCAGCAGCACTTCCCTCTGAATCTCTGGAAGTCTTCGAATCATCGAAAGGAATTCATCATCATCGTTTGATGCCAGCTCTGGGCCGGTCGCATCAAATCCTTCGACAGGGAGTCCCGGCAGCCGCCGTTTTCGTGCGGCAATCGACAGATTCCGGACCACCGGGTAGAGGAACGTCGTCATCTTTGCCGACAGCACAAAGCCGGGGAATTTGCCGAATAAGTACGTGAACGTTTCCTGGAGCACATCCAGCGCATCGCTGGAATTGCCGGTGAAGCGCATCGCCAGGCGAGCCACCCAGTTGCGATGCCGATCGTAAAGTGCATCAAACGCAGAAAGGTCGCCAGCATTAATCGCGGCGACCAGTTCCTGATCCGACCTTCGATCTGTCGGCGTCACGTGAAGATTAGTCTAACCAAAGCGATCGATTCCGATCATGGCGGGGGCGTTCCGCCGACAGGGCGGTTGTCGGTCAGGTCCTGGACCCAGACATACATGTGATATTCGGGTAGTGGCGCACCCGCGCTTTGCAGGGGCGAGTCGACCGTCAACACTCCAAAAGGCGAGCCAAACGCGATTTGAGCGGAACTATTTCGCGGTGCGCCCGACGGCGTCTGCAACTGTCGCACGGCATACGAATGATGCGCTGCCGCCCGAAACGAAATCGCAAAAAGCTCGCGATAATGGCTTTCCAGCGCCCGGCTGTCCCACACCGCCTCCACCGTCAGATCATGATGGCCCGGTGCGATCTCGACTGAAGAGTTCAGGAAAGCCAGGCAGCCGCAGATCGATTTGCCATCGATGCTCTGAATGCGGTGCGAATCAATTTGCGCTTCAGGAGCTGCGTTAACCTCCGCCGCCTGCGGCGCCGAAGTTGGCGCCTCATACAAATCTGAATCGGCACAACCTGTCACGAAGACGAGCGCCATCAGTCCAAGAGCGCCCGCAAACATCCCTGACACATATCGCGTTTGTTGATGTTGTTGATCCATTCAATATCCGTTTACCGCGCTGCGACGCTGTCGTGGAAAGTGGAATTTCATTCTCTTTGCCAAGCTTAAAATGATATCCTTTGCAACACCATGAGCGACGCCACCTGGTATTACGCGAAGGGCCAGACGCGATTTGGCCCTGTCAGCGGTCAGCAGCTCAAGGAGCTGGCCGGATCAGGACATTTGCAACCCGGCGATCTGGTCTGGCAGGCGGGTATGCCGCAATGGGCTCCGGCGGGGAACGTTCCCGGATTATTTGGAGGCGCAGTGCCTCCGATCGCGGTGCCAGGTTATCCGGCTCCATTGTCGCCACGTGCTGATATCGGGCAGGACGCTGGGATAAGGATGTTGATTCCAGTTGGGCGCTCCGGCTGGGCGATCGCCGCCGGCTATCTGGGTCTATTCAGCTTCGTTGTGCTGCCGGCGCCGATCGCGCTGGTTGTCGCTCTCATTGCGATCAGCGATATCCGCAAGCACCCGGAAAAACACGGTATGGGCCGAGCAATCTTTGGGCTGGTGATGGGAATTCTGGGGACGGTAGCGCTCGCGTTCGGATTGGTTGCAATGGCCATCGGCCGATGAAATCAATGCGATTGGATCTACGCGGCCTTCGTTTCCTTTTGCTCAACCGCGGGCGTCGCGTCAACTTTCACTTCCTGCGAACCGCGAAGGCGATTGATGCCATCCAGAGCCGCCACCTTGTAGCACTCGGCTAGCGTGGGGTAATTGAAAATCGTTTCGATGAAGTAATCGATCGGCATGCCTGCCGTGAGAACCGCCTGGCCGATATGAATCAGCTCGGTCGCCCCGGTGCCGATGGTGTGAACGCCCAGCAGCCGTCGGCTGTCGGGATGAAACAGAAGTTTCAGCAGGCCATGCGGGTCGGCGATGAGCTGCCCGCGGGCAATTTCGCGGTATCGCGCGATGCCCACCTCGTAGGGGATGCCTTGCTCGGTCAGCGATTGCTCAGTGGCGCCGAGCATGCTGATCTCGGGAATCGAGTAGATGCCGTACGGAAAGAACGGCGACATGCTGCCGGCAATCTGATGAAACATGTGTGCCGACGCGAGGCGTCCCTGTTCCATGCTGGTGGCGGCAAGCGCCGGGAATCCGATCACGTCGCCCGCCGCGTAAATGTGCGGAACGTCGGTCTGGAAAAACTCGTTGACCTTCATCCTGCCACGAGAATCGGCTGACAGCCCGGCCGCGGCCAGATTAAGCTTCGCGGTCGCTCCCTGTCGGCCAATGCAATAGAGAAGCGCATCAGCCTTAAGAACCTTTTTGCTGGCCAACGCCGCCTCGACGTGCTGATCGACGGTCTCGATCTTGGCGACTGATTCGCCAAGCCGCAGGCGAATGCCCATGTCGCGCATGCGGAATTGGAGCGATTCGCCCAACTCGTGATCAATGAATTCCAGCAATTGGGGGCGCGTTTCTACAAGCGTCACGCGCAGGCCGACCGCAGCAAGCATGCAGGCATATTCGGTTCCGATGACGCCGCCGCCCACAATGATGATGCTTCGCGGCAGGGCCGCCAGATCGAGCAGTTCGTCGCTGTCGATTACGCGTCCGGGCGTGAAAGGAACCGTCTGTGGGCGCGCCGGCTCAGTTCCGACGGCGATGAGAATGTGCTGCCCCTTCAGATCGGCCGAGTTATCGCCCGCTTCAACGTGAACCGTATGCGGATCAACAAACGAAGCATGTCCATAAAACACCGCAACGCCATTGCGCGCCATCTGGCTGCGAATCACGTCCACTTCAGTGCGAATGACGTGATGGGCACGGTGCAGCAGATCCTGGATCGTTATGTCATGTTTGACAACATAGCTGTCGCCATAAACCTGGCGTTCGCGCAGGCCGGTCAGATGAAGCACCGCTTCGCGGATCGCTTTGGAGGGAATGGTGCCGGTGTGAATGCAGACGCCGCCCACTTGATTGACCCGTTCGATCAACGCGACGCGCCGGCCAAGCTTTGCCGCATTGAGCGCCGCCTTCTGTCCGGCGGGCCCGGAGCCGATCACAACGAGATCAAAAAGCTGGTGCGACATTTACCGGACCTTTCACTGCCGGCCTGAAAAAAACGCAATGAGAGCACAGGCCGGCATATCTGATATCGGCGCAATAAGTGGAGCGGTTAATGCGGGCGGGTCGCTCTGCGATTGACGAATGCGACGCCAATCAACGCGCTGGCTTGATTGGTCGATAGTAGGCGGGGGACTTCGCGCCATGCCAGAACCATTGCCGAATCCCGACCCTACGAGTTCGCGCGAGGCGCGCAAGCAAATTTGGGCGCGGCCGATGGTCTGGGCGATCTGCTTCATCCTGGAAGCGGCGACGCTCGCAGGCCTCATTTACTTCCTGGCCAAGGGCGACCTCGAACTGGCCGCCTACCTCGGCCAATTTCTCCTGATTGTGGCCCTGGCGGCTACGGCGGCATGGGTGGTGCAAAAGCGCCTGCAGGACTTTTATGGTCCAATGCGAATGCTCGAGACATTGTTGCCTCAGGTTCGCGCCGGCGAAGTGCCAATCGAAGAGCTTTCGAAAGTAGGGGGAAAGCTCAATGACCTTGCGGGGCAAATCCAGGAAATCTTCCGCGAGCTTCGCCAGCAGGAAGGGCAAATCGATTCGGAAATTCGCCAGCGCATCGCCAACCGCACCTCCGCCCTTGAACGGAAGCTCGGATCGCTTCGACAGCAGGCCGCCCGCGATGCTTTGACGGGTTTATATAACCGCCGGATGTTCCAGGAGCAGTTAAAGGAAGCGATTGAGCAATGGAAGCAGTCCGGCCAGCCGCTGATCCTGATGATGATCGACATCGATCATTTCAAGATTCTCAATGACACGCTCGGCCACTCCGTCGGCGATGATTTTCTGCGATCGGTCGCGCAGTTGATCCGATCGAGTATTAGATCAGACGATCTTGCCTTTCGGTGGGGTGGGGATGAATTTGCCGTGCTACTTCAAAATACCGACGAGGCGGCCGCGCGGAAACTTGCAGATCGACTGGTCTCGCTGGCCGACACCATCGCCAAGACTCACCAAGTGCCAAAGCGCCCAAGCCTTTCGATTGGCTTCGCAAATATCAATCTCATTTCCGATCATTCCGAAGAGGCTATCGTCGAAGCCGCCGATCGCGTGCTGTATCGGACGAAAGCGGAGCGCAAAGCCAACCCGCCGCGCATGGCTTCTTAACTATTCTAAGCATTCGCATACATCATGTTCCGCATGCCGATCCAATAGGTCCAGAAGAGATAGGCCGCGGCAACAAGCACTTCGCCGCAGAGGGTATAGAGGTAGAGCGGTCCGGTGTAGCCGCTGACCCAGTTGTGCTTGAGGGCGATGTGATAGCCGATCACGGTGGCAGCGCCGATGAGGGCGACAGGCAGGTAATGAGCCGCGTGGTAATCGAGTCCGCGCAGGACAACGGGAAAAGGCAATCGATATCCCCGATAAGCGGCTTCCCAACTCGTAAGCCGCGCGGCCAGACGCGTGGTGCCGATCAGCAGCGCGAAGGTCACGATGCTCAGCACAAGGATCACCAGAACCGGCTGATCATATCGGGCGAACGACCCCGGCAGATTGCCCATCATTAAGAACCAGGAAAAATGAAAATAGGCGGCAATGCCAAACAGGACTGAAACAATTGCCCAATGCACAGCCGCGAACCAGCGCGAGCTTGTCCGGCCCGCCCGTGTGATCACTGTCCGATAAAACTTGGTTGGCTGAAAAAGCACGGCCGCAGTCGTTCGCATAAACCCCGTGATGCCAAGACCGCGCTGCTTTTCCCATAATGGAAGGCTGCGCGTTTGCGGGGCACTGTCTGCGGCAGGTTTGCCGCATTCAGGGCAATTGGCCTCTGGGGGAAGCCCGTTGAGCGTGTAGCCGCAGGTTTCACAGAGCAAGTCGGTTTCGGCGGGGATGGACGGAGCGGCAGTGGCCATGAAAATATGCTATACTTGTGATAGACATTAGGCTCGTACAGGCGGAATGATCGACTCAGGCGCGAGGCTTTTTGATGCAAAGAGGATGGATCATCGTTGTGTCGGCATTTGCGATGCTGGCCGGCTGCGATCGCCAATCGACTGTTTCCAATTCACCTACGACCAGGCCAGCCGAGCAAACCGCATCAGCAACGACGCAGCCAGCACCGGACGGGACTGAAGCAACGACCGCCGCTGCGACGGCACCGGCTCAGCCTTTAGGCGCGGGCATCTTCATCACTGAGAACGGCAACGCCCGGCAATTCTTCTTCCCCGCCGCGCGATTGCGACTGATGAAGGAAGGCAATAAGTATTCCGCCGTTCTCTATTCGGATGATCCTAAGACCGCCATCGATCCCGATTATGCGGGCAACAGCTTCTTCATCCGCATGTCGTTGGATGTCGAGGATCCGACTCAGCTCAGCGGGGCCGACTGGAAATATGCCTCGCCTGAAAGTGCTCATCGCGAAGGAAGCGATGGCATTTTCCTCGATGGCAATCATTATCATTTGCAGCCTGCTGAAATCGGAGCCGTTTTCAGCGACCAATCTAAGCGCACCGTGCAGATCATGCTGTACGGATCATTTCTGAAGTTCGACGTCAATCAGCCCAATGCGCTGGGCGTGTTGGTGGCCGTTCATGGTGAATTCACCGCCACGGTCGAAGTCGCCAAATAAGCTAGAATTCGAGCAGGGGAGTGAGTGCATGCCCGCAGTCATCGATGCGGCAGTCCATCGCAAGCTTGCGGCCGATCTGTTTAACGAAGTCTGGTCGCTGCTGGAAAAACGCAATCGCACGAGCGAAGAAGATGATCGCATGATCCACGCGGCTCATGCCTCGCGCTTCCATTGGCAGGACATCGGCTCGCCGCGCGAATGGTCGATCGGCGAATGGCAGATCTCTCGCGTCTATGCAGTTCTGAAGCGGGCGGAGCCAGCAATTTATCATGGCCAGCGCGCTCTGAACTGGGCGCGCGATCATTCGATCGGTCCATTTTTCATTGCCTACGGATACGAGGCCTTAGCGCGGGCATATGCCGTTGCCGACGATATCGATTCGGCAAAGAAGCACATCGCTGAAGCGCGCAAGACGGCGGCCAGTATTCCTGATCCAGCCGATCAAAAGCATCTTGAAGACGATCTGGCGACGGTCGGTGTCGTCTAGCGATGCTCCGTGACGCCCACCTGTCGGCAGTAATCCAGCACCGGACAAGTCGAGCACTGCGGCAGCTTGCCCGTGCAGATGTGTTTTCCGAACGGCACCATCAGCTTGTTGATCTCCAGCCAATAGCGGCGCGGCAGTTTCTCCTGAAGCTGCTCCATCGACTTCTCGGGCGTGGAAGCATTGACGTATCCCCAGCGATTGGTCACTCGATGAACGTGAATATCGACCGGAATTCCGCGCGCGCTGCCGCAGGCAATGCCCAATACAAGGTTAGCGCATTTTGGCCCGACGCCGGCCAGTGAAGTCAGCGTGTCGAAATCGCAGGGCAATTCGCCTTTAAACTCGTCCAGAACGCGCTGCGCGATCGCATGGATCGATTTTGCTTTGGGTCGATGAAACGTGCACGTCGCGATGAGGGCGTCGATCTGTTCGACCTTCAGTCGGGCCGTTTCTTCAGGCGTGCGCGCGGTTCCGAACAGCTTGAGTGCCGCTGGCAGCGAGACTTCTTCTAATGTGCGAATCGTGAGGATGCATGCGATGAGGATCTCGAAAGGCGATGAATAGCCGCGCTCGGCAAGCTCGAACAGGATCGCCTTGGGATAACCGCGCACGGCACCGCGCACGAGGCGCATCATCTTTGGGATATCGAACGGAAGCTTGCGTGATGACTTATTACGGGCTTTTGATGATCTCTTGCGGGCAACATGACGAGAACCTGCGGGCGGCATCGCGGTCATCCTATGTGCGCTAGCGAGGCACGTCAGTGATCAATTCGCTTCCAAAAAGTATCCCCAGTTGAGCCAGCAGCGCATCCTGTTAAGATGAGTTCAGACTGGCGTCACGCGCCTTTGCGCTGCTGCCTGCGGTATGCCGATAAAGTTTGAAATCTATCGTGACGGCAGTCGTGTCACCACCTTTGAACCGGTGGCCGCCACGGCCATGGGGCCCGAAAGTGTCCCAATTCCCGGCGAAATCTTTTTTCGCGACGGGCTTCTGGTGGTCAACCGCAAGGATGATATGCCCTGCGGGTTGTCGCTGCTGTGGGACTGCGGCCCTCTGGGCGCTTACAACCTTGAAACTACTCGTCTTGCGCCGCGCGAGCGGCCTTATGTCCTGAATGTCGAGCTGGCCCGTTCCCGGCTGATGCGCATCATGCAGAAGCAGGAGGATTGGGCGCTCTTCGATTATCCCAAGGCTGAGCGTCTCTCGGCTCGCTTTGCCCAGGCGGAGGAAGTTTTTGCCGATTCGCTTGGCAAGCTCGACACGCCTGAAGAAGCCTCGAAGATTGCCGACCAGGCCCTGGCGATGGCGATGGACATTGCCGAGGAGCTGACCAATTTTCATGTCGAATTGCTTTTGAGCCGTCGGCGTGCAGCGGGGAGTTTCGTCCGCCATATCTTTGGCTGCCGGGTCGACCCGACCGTACAGAACGAGAAATATAAAGAGGCTCTGGCGGCCAACTTCGATTACTGCATCCTGCCGATGAACTGGAAGCAGCTTCAGCCGCAGGAAAATACGTTCAGCACAGCGGCCTTGGATGAATGGGTCGAAACGCTCAGCAAAAAGCGCGTGCCGACCATCGCTGGGCCGATTGTTCAGCTCGATGAGCAGAGCGTGCCGGACTGGATGGTCATCTGGGAACATGACTTCGACATGCTTCGCGAGATGACCTACGACTACGTTCAGCGCGTCGTGCAGAGATATCGTCGCGCCGTCGCCGCTTGGAATGTTGTCGCAGGTTTGCAGACCAATAGCGCCTTTGCACTCAGCTTCGAGCAGATCATCGAACTAACCCGGCTGCTGGTGTCGCAGGTGAAGAGTCTGATTCCCAATGCCCGCACGATGGTGACCATCACCCATCCATTTGGCGAGTATCACGCCCGCGGCCGGGCCAGCGTTCCGCCGATCATGTATGCCGAGATGGTCGCCCAGGCGGGTATCAGCTTCGAAGCATTTGCTTTAGAGCTGGAGCTGGGTGTGCCTGCGCCGGGCATGTTTTTGCGAGATCTCTTTCAGCTCAGCACGCTGCTGGATCGATTCTCGACGCTCGGCCGGCCGGTATTTCTGACGGCTGTGAGCGTGCCCGGTCAATCTGCTCCTGATCTCGGCGCTGATGGGAGCGCGCTCGATCCCGCCGCGGGTGGCCGCTGGCATCGTCCATGGGATGCACAGCTCCAGGCGGATTGGATGGAAGCGGTTTACATGCTCGCGTTGAGCAAGCCCTACATTGAGAGCATCGCGTGGGGGAATCTCGCCGACATTCGTCCCACGCTTCCTGGTGCCGGGTTGCTGGATGACATGATGCGCCCCAAAGCCGCGTTACAACGTCTCTCCCAGATGCGCGAAAAGATCAAACCGTTCCAGAAACGGTAGTCCCCATGTTTAGCGCACCTCGCTTGCGAGCCGTTGCGCGCGTCTTCCGACCCTTCTCGACAGTCATGCCTTCAAACTGGTTGGATCACGATCTGCTTTGGAAACCCAGCCATCGCCGGGCGCTGATCGCATTACTCGCATTCCTGCTTGTTTGTCTTTCAATCAAACTCGCCTTCAACCGCGCTCGCATCCCTGATCCGCAGCCCGAAAATGGATTACGCAGCAACGAACTGGCCACCCAGATCGATCCCAACACCGCAAGCTGGGAAGAGCTTGCCGCCATTCCACGACTCGGGGAAAAAAGAGCCCAGGCCATAGTCGCCCTCCGCGATCAGCTTCTGCGCGACCACCCCGACCGCTTGCCCTTCTCCAATCCAGACGATCTTCGCCACGTCAAAGGCATCGGCCCCTCCACCGTCGCCAATCTCAAACCTTATTTATTCTTTGCACCTGCCACTCGACCCGCAGCCCCCCAGTAGTCGTATAATGTACGGTATGCCTGATTTCCAAGTCATCAGTCCGTTTAAGCCACAAGGCGATCAGCCCCAGGCCATCGACACGATCGTTCGTGGCTTTCGCGAAGGCAAGAAATACCAGACGCTCATGGGCGTCACCGGTTCCGGCAAGACCTTTACGATGGCCAATGCCGTCGCGCAGCTCGGCAAGCCCGCGCTGGTCATCAGCCATAACAAGACGCTGGCGGCCCAGCTTTATGAAGAGTTCAAGGAGCTGTTCCCGCAGAACGCGGTCGGCTATTTCGTCAGCTATTACGACTATTACCAGCCTGAAGCCTACATTCCGCAGCGCGACATCTATATCGAGAAAGATGCCAGCCGAAATGATGACCTGGACCGGCTCCGCCTATCCGCGACGAGCAACTTGGTCAGCCGAAATGACGTGATGTTGGTGGCCAGCGTGAGCTGCATCTTCGGCCTCGGCTCGCCGATGGAATATAAAAAGAAGGTCGTGCCAATCGCGGTCGGCGACACGATCGACCGCGATGAGCTGCTGCATCGGCTGATCGATCTGCAATATGGCCGCAACGATATCGACTTTCGCCGCGGCACGTTCCGCGTGCGAGGAGACGTCGTCGAGCTGCATCCGGCATATGAGGAGTTTGCCTATCGCATCGAGATGTTCGGTGAGGAGATCACCAACATCGATTCGATCAATCCGCTCACGGGTGAAATCCTCGCGAGCCACAAGCAGATTTTCATTTACCCGGCCGTCCACTATGTCATGCCCGAAGACCGCCTGCAGGCCGCGGTGCAATCGATCCGGGAAGAACTCGATCTTCAGGTCATGCGCCTTCGCGGCCAGGGCAAGCTGCTCGAAGCGCAGCGCCTCTTGGCGCGAACCAAATATGACATCGAGATGCTGCTGGAAGTCGGCGTTTGCCCGGGCATCGAAAACTACAGCCGGCATCTGGATGGGCGTCAGCCGGGGGAAAAGCCCTACACGCTGATCGACTATTTCCCCAAAGATTTCCTACTGATCATCGACGAATCGCACGTGACGCTGCCGCAGCTCAAGGCGATGTACAACGGCGATCGTCAGCGCAAGGAAGTGCTCGTCGAGCATGGCTTCCGCCTGCCCAGCGCTCTGGACAATCGTCCGCTACGTTATGAAGAGTTTGAGAAAATGTGGTCGCAGGTGCTGTTCGTCTCAGCGACTCCCGGAAAGATTGAACTTGAAAGCTGCGGCGGCGAAGTGGTCGAGCAGGTAATCCGCCCAACCGGGCTGGTCGATCCGCAAATCGAAGTGCGCCCGGCTCAGGGGCAGGTGCCTCATTTGCTTGCAGCAATTGGTGAACGCGTGAAGCTCGGCGAGCGCGTGCTCGTCACAACTCTTACGAAGCGTCTTGCGGAAGATCTGAGCGCCTACATCCAGGAAGCCGGCTTCCGCGGCCGTTATCTACACAGCGAAATCCAGACGCTCGAGCGCGTCGAGATTCTCAACGACCTGCGTAAAGGCGATTTTGATGTGCTGGTCGGCGTCAATCTGCTGCGAGAAGGGCTCGATCTGCCGGAAGTCTCCCTGGTGGCGATTCTCGACGCGGACAAGGCAGGGTTCCTGCGCAGCGAAACCTCGATCATTCAGATGATCGGTCGAGCCGCGCGAAACGTAAATGCGAGCGTGGTGCTTTATGCCGACACCGTGACCCCGGCAATGAAAAAGGCGATCGACGAAACTGCCCGCCGGCGCGAGCTGCAGCTTAAGTACAACGCCGATCATGGCATTACGCCGACGACGGTGAAGAAAGCGATTCGCTCGAGCATTGAGTCTGAAGTGAAAGCCCGCCGCACCGTTCACGAAGCCATTCGGTCCAACGAAAACGAGTACGACCAGACCGAGTTGATTCGCCTGCTGGAAGAGGAAATGCTGCAAGCCGCGCGGAACCTGGAATTCGAGCGGGCCGCCCAGCTTCGCGACAAGCTCAATGAGCTTAAAGGCGCGCCGGTGATCAAATCAGGCAATGCCTTTAATCCCGCGGACGCCGAGGAAAAGAAAATTTGGGAACCCAAGAACAAAGGGCGCGGGAAGCGGAAGGTGGCAAAGTAAGCATTGCGAATTTCGCAGCTTACTTACTGCTCGTCGGCCGCGTTTCGGGCGAACAGGTTGAGTTGCAGCGCCGAGTGGATCTCGTTTTCGACTCCAGCTTTCCCGTAGCCAGTATTCATCGGAATCCGGGTCACCGATGATCCCACCTAGCATCCACGTCTCGTGATAGCGGTCCCGCCAGCCACCAACGGCATCTCCACCAATTTCCTTCAGATCGAAACAGTGGTCTCCGCGCGACCAGGTGCCATCATCATATTCGAGCGCGCCATCAAGCGACACACGGCCAAATTGAGGGTCTAATTTCCAACAGCCTTCCGCGTCGATCGGGTTCACTTGGAGATCCGAAATCGCCCGCTCGTGGAACTTTCCGTTTCGACTGAACGTCAAAGTGACGTCGGCCACCATTGGTTGATGATCGTTGATATAAAAGGTGTGCCGCCATACGCCGACTACATCGTCTGCGCGATAGACAGGCGGTTTTGGGCGATAGAAGTAGTCGCAGATCATCGAAAGCCCGAGGAGCCCAATCAGCATCGTCGCGGCTCCAAACACGAAATAGCGTAGCCGCACATTCTTCGGATAAAGACGATGTATCATGTTCCGCGCCCCTAGGATCGGCCGGCATTTCGAAGATCGCTCGAACCGGCGCGGAAATGGCTGGAATCACCTCGCCGCCGGTGATCGTGTCAGCTTCAATCATTTCCGGACTGAACGATCACAGTGATAGTAATTCTAGCCATTCCACCGACTCGATTGAAGGATAAATGCGTGCTCTTTCCCGCCGAGGAGCTCATCACGTGATATAATGTGGCAATTGTTCAAAGCATTCCGTTTCCCAGGGTGAGTTGCCGATATGGACGCTTTTCCAAAGTTTGAAGAACTTCGTGATTTGATTCAACTGGCGCGCAAGGAGGACTTGCGCGATGACGACGTGACCAGCCGGCTGATGGTGCGCGAGGATGCCGTCGGCGTGGGCACGCTGGTTCAAAAGGAAGTAGGCATCGCCTGTGGCTTACCGATCGTCGAGATGGTTTGCCGGGCTTACGACGAGCGGCTGCGCGTCGAGCAGATTCCCGGCTTCCATCTGGAGATCATTGAGGGGCGCTTCAGCGACAGCCAGCGCACACCACTGCTGCGCATCCGTGGGCCGATGCGGTCGCTTCTGTCGGCCGAGCGCGTGATACTGAATTTCCTCCAGCGCATGTCGGGCGTGGCGACGCTGACGCACCGCTATGTGCGCCGGGTCGCTGGCACCGGCGCGCAAATTTACGACACGCGTAAGACCATTCCCGGCGTCCGCCTGCTCGATAAATATGCCGTCCGCGCCGGTGGGGGCCGCAATCTTCGCATGGGCCTCTACGATGGTTTGCTGGTCAAAGACAACCACATTGCGACGGTGCCTTCCAAGGATTTGCAGGGCTATCTCTCGCAGATCGTCAATCAGTGCCGCGCGGAAGATCCCAAGCGGTTGATCGAGGTCGAAGTGGATACATTCGATCAGCTTCGCGAGGTTCTGCGCGTCGATGGCGTCCAGGTGATCCTGCTGGATAACATGGATTGCCCGCGCATGGAGGCGGCCGTCGAGTTGCGAAACAAAGCCGGGAAGAAGGGGCAAATCGATCTTGAAGCGTCAGGCGGCGTCACACTCGAAACCGTTCGCTCCATCGCCCAGACCGGCGTCGAGCGCATCTCTGTCGGCGGCCTGACGCATTCGGTCTCGGCTCTGGATATCAGTCTTGATATCGAAGAGTAAGCAAGCGAACGGCTAGGCGGCCCGCTTCCGAGTCGTCGCTGGCGGGGTGTCGACTGTCATCGGCTTGTCGCTGGATTCGAACGGCATCACCGGTTCATGGTTCCATAAAGCAGACAAGGACGCCGGCAGGCTTGGACTTGTCGAATCGCGATAAGCCGCTTCCTGCGCCAGCGCCGCTATCAATCGACGATACGCTTTGCCGAGGTTGTGGTAGGGCAAACCGGGAAAGTAATGGTGCAGCGCGTGGTAGCGAAGTCCAACTGGCGCCCACAATTCCGTCCAGAATCGGCCAGGGGTATCGATCGAATCGTGCAGTTGCTGCAAGCGCGTCATCGGACGCCCGTCGCTTTCGTAGCGATGCGCGCCCAGCGCGCGGATCGTGTTGATGAAGCCCGCCGTCCCGAGCACGACATACCACATCGCAAACGCCCGCCACGGCAGCATACCGGACAATGCTAAGCCGAGCATCGTGAGTCCAAAGGCCAGCGTGAGAGTCTCGATAATGTACATCCTGCTGCGTTCGGCTTTGGACATGTGCCGTTCGTAGCGATGGTTGATCGTCAGCGAAGAGGCGTGTCGCTCCAGCGCGTCGTGAAATCTTTTTGAAACCAGACCGACCGGCGTCAGCACCACAAAACGCAGCGCGCACAAACCCGGCAGCAGCAATGTGCCCGCCGCGAATCGCACAATCTCTCCCTTGTGTCCCGCCATCGGCAAATACTCCGGATCATCATTGGTGCCGTAGGTTGAAAGCTTGTGATGGTCCTTGTGCATCCCGACATAAACAAACGAAGGCAGCATCAGCGGAATGCCGATCAGCACATCCCATGCGGTCTGATAACCGTTGAGCGCCCGCCCTCGAATGTGGCTGATTTCGTGTGAAAAAATGCTGGCGCGATAAAGCGAGAGAATGGAAAGGGTCGCCAGCGGATAGGTCTTCCACGAGCCGAACCCCAGCGCAACACTTATTGCGAAAGTGCACCACCCCACAACCGCCAGTAGAATAAGCTCGATCCAATAAATTGCCGGATTGGGACGGTATAGGTCGGCCACTAGCCGGCGCGCAGCCTCGGCTTCGTCCTGTTCGCGCTGCGGACAGCCATCGCGATCCTCCCCTGAACGTGCGATTGAAGGAAAATCGCTTGACATTCGACTTTCATTATCGACAAAGGCCACCGAAAGATTAGCTCGGCTCCGACCGCCGATTGACGGTTCCAATTTGCCAGCACTTGATTTTTCCAACCAAACGCTAGAATCCGCTGGCATTCCTCGCCCGGCCTCGTGGCGGAATTGGCAGACGCGACGGATTCAAAATCCGTTACCCCAAAGGTGTGAGGGTTCGAGTCCCTCCGAGGCCATTACCTTCTTCATTTCCCAAGTGTGCGCTCTGATCCCGATTCGATAGGATTCATTGGAGTGGCGCCGCGTCCGGCGCGCTGGCTCGCGAAGATTCCCATGCGCAAACGAATTGATTCCCATATTGAGCCACTCGAATGCCGCAGGCTTCTGTCGGCTGCGGATGCCGGTTCTGCTCCGGTCACTGCGCCTCATTACGACCATGTCGTAGTCGTGATGGAGGAGAATCATTCCTATTCGCAGATCCTCGGCCCATCCATCGATCCGCCGACGGCCTTTTTCCCGGGCACTTGGCTGAACATGCTGCAGGTGCCGCTGCTTCCGACGGTGGACACTTACATCCGCTCGCTTGCCGATCACTCGGCGGTCTTCACCAATTCGCATGGCATCGCCCATCCGAGCCAGCCTAATTACCTGGCGCTTTTTTCCGGATCGACGCAGGGCGTCACCAGTGATGCCACGCCCCGCACGACCTTTTCCGCGCCCAGCCTTGGCGGGCAACTCACCGCGGCGGGCGACAGCTTCGTAGGCTACAGCGAAGGTTTGCCGCACGCGGGATACACCGGCAACGATGTGGGCGAATATGTCCGCCATCATAATCCCTGGGTGAACTTCGCCGACGTTCCCGCAGCCAGCAACCGCTCGCTCGCCCGCTTCCGGAATTTCGCGAATTTGCCGACCGTCTCCTTTGTGATTCCCAATATTGATCACGACATGCATAGCGGAAGCGCCTACACCGCCGACCGCTGGCTCCAGAGCCACATCTCCGGCTACGCGAAGTGGGCCCGCAAGCATAACAGTCTGCTCATCGTCGAATGGGATGAAGACAATGGGACCCCATCCAATCATGTCGCCACGATCTTCGCCGGTGCGCACATCAGGGCCGGGCATTACAACGAGCCGGTGGATGACTATCGCATCCTCGACACGATCGAGAATATGTATGGCCTTACTCCCCTCGGCCAGGCGGCGCAGCAGACGCCGATTACCGACGTGTTCCAGGGGTGAGTATGGGAATCAATCCGTTCCATAATTGATCTCCAGCCTCCGCGCCCACCTCGCGCCGATCGCTAGCAGCACCACCACCAGCACGATCAGCCCCATGATGGCCGTGCCTGCTTTGGGCGGCTGCGTTGCGGACAGCAGCAGTTGCAGCGGCATCGACATGTCATTTTCCGGTGTCGCCACTACGGGGCAGAGCGACTGCAGATAAAAGATCACACTGACCGTTTTCAGCGTCGCGGGCAGAAAGACATTGGCACTTTCCCAGATCAGGACGATCGCTGCCGGGATGATCGGATTGCGCCAGATCAAACCCGCGGCAAGAAAGATGCTTCCATATCCCGCGCAGGCCAGCGCTGTCACGCCCATGTATGCGCCGATCTGCGACCAGCCGCCATCATGCAGATACTGGGTCAAAATCGGCCCGCGGTACATCCAGAGCATCGCGATCAGTTGCAGGGCGGTGCCGATGGTGAAGATCACCGACGTCGCGATCAGCCCGGCGAAGAACTTCCCCACCAGCAGCACTTCGCGACGCATGGGAGTCAATAGATAAAAGTGCAGGTTCTTGTCGACCATTTCGCCGCGAAAGAGATTGGTGAAGATCCCGACGCAGCCGAAGAAGATCGCCAGGCGAAGGTAGTAAAACTGGAAGATGGTGGCGAAGACGGTGTTGTCGGTCGTCAGGTTTTCCGGTTGCCGGTGTTCGATGCCCACGAGGCGGTCATTGAAGAAAACCAGCCGGGTATCGGTCTGCCCGTCGGTGTAATGATAAAAGTCCTTCCGGATCCTCTGGCGGTTTCCCATCTCCTGGATGCGCGTATAGTGGGAGTAGGGCGGCCCGAGTTTCTTTTCGATCTCCTGCCGGGTCATGTCCGGGCGGATCATCAGCAAGGCCCACTTTGAAACATGATGCCGTGCATCGATCTGCGCCAGTCGCGCTTCCTGCCTCGGGGCGATGATCGTGTGGGCCGTAAAAAGCAACACGGGAGCGAGGGCCAGCAGGTAAACCCAGATCCCCCGGCGCGCAAAAAAGGTTTTGCGCATCTCGATCCGCAGCACCGCCAGAATCTGTTTGAGCCAGAGCCCGATCATTTGGTCGCGTCCGCGTTCCCGATGAGATATTCGTAAACCGAATTGACATTATCGTCGGCCGGGGCGACGCCCTCGATGCGGATGCCGCTCAGCACGATGCGATTGAGCGCGCGATAAAACCGGTCCGCATCCCGCGTCTTGACCAGCAGCGCTCTTCCCTCTTCGACGACGCTCGCTTCAACGACATGGTCCTCGGCAAAGACCTTGGCTGCCAACGCGCCCGGCTGATCGCATCGAATCAGGATCTGCATCGGGTGCTCTTCGATTTCATTGCGCACGCCATGAATCTGCCCCTCGGCCATCACGTAGCCATTGCTGAGCAGAATGACCTGGTCGGAAATCAAATCCACTTCATGCAGGACATGGCTGGAGACAATCACATGCCGCCCCTGCGACGCGAATTGCCGGAAGAGGGCGATCGTCTCGGCTCGCACCAGCGGATCGAGTCCATTGAGCGGCTCATCGAGCACCAGAACTTTGGGATCGTGCGAAATCGCCTGCGCCAGCTTGATGCGCTGCCGCATGCCTTTGCTGTAGCCGGCCACTTTGCGATGGGCCGCATCACCCATCCGCACGAGATCGATCGCCTTGGTCGTCAGTTCCCGGCAGCGAGCCGACGAAAATCCAAAGAGGCGAAGGAAGGAGTAGATGAACTGATATCCGGTCAGCCCCTTCACGAACGAATCAAACTGCGTCGAATATCCCAACACCTGAAAAAGCTTCTGCGGCTCGGTCGGCAAAATCCCCAGCACGCTCACCTTCCCGCGCGTCGGTCGAACGAGTCCGCTCATGAGATTCATGAGCGTAGTCTTTCCCGATCCATTGGGGCCGACCAGGCTGGTAATGCCCGGCGGAATGTTAAGCGTAACGCGATTGACGCCCAGCACTTCGCCATAGAAGCGCGAAACATTGTCGAAGATGATCTGCCCGTCGCTCAACGAACCACCTCAAAAGCGCGTATGCGCCGAGCCAGCAGAAACAGACAAATCCCGCAGACGACGGCCAAAACGACCCATGCCGAGCTGACGGCCATGTCGGTTCCGCTGTCGTATCGAAGCAGGTCGGCCTGGATCGTGTGCACGACCTGCGTCAGGTCGATCAGCGCGCCGTAATTGGTGCGCATCACCTGATCGATGGCCGCTCCAAAACCCGCGCCGGCGAAAAAGACGCCCAGCACCAGTGCCCCCGCGGCGATCTTCCATCGCACCCAAGCCGACACGGCCAGGGCGATCAGCGATAGAACGAGAATCCAGATCACCAGCCCCAGGAAAATCCCCCACGCCAGCCAAAGATTGTCCTTCGCCCAGCCCGCTTCGGCGACGCTCGATTCGATAAAAAACAGGATCAGGCCCGGCACCCAGGTAATCAGCGACAGCAGCGCCATGAGTACGCTGAGCTTTCCCGCGACATATTCGCCGCGCGAAAAGGGTCGGCACAAATAGAGCGGCAGCGCTCCATTGACCAAATCCGGTGAAACCAGGCTTGGCCCGATCAGCGCAGTGAGCAGATAAGCCAACGCCCCCTGAACAATGCAAAAGTAGTAAAAGAAACGACCGCCCACCGCCAGCAGAGAGTCCGGCGGAATTCGCATGAGCATCAGGAACCGCTCATTGTGCGAGAGGTAGATGAATGCGGCGCAGCCCAAGGGGTAGAACAGGCAGACGGCCAGGAAGAGCACCAGGAACCGCGATTGAAAGAGCCGCCCATATCCGTAGCGCGTAAGAACGAAGAATCGCGCCCATCGCTGGGTGAGCCGGCCGGTGTAGCCTTTGTAATTGCGCTTGTAGACTGCCATCTTCAGTCCGTCATTGCCTTGAGGAAAATATCTTCCAGCGTATCGCGCCGGTAATTGAGCCGGCGTAGCTGAAGCTCGCGCGCCTCGGCCAGCCGGTAAACTTCTTTCAAATCAAACTCGGCCGGCACGGTCATCTTGAATCGTGCCGGGGTGACCACCTGGCAGGTGCAGCCGATGCGACCCAGATCATCCGCAAGTTCCGCGGCGCTGCCGGATGTTTCAATCTCCACAAATCGCTTATCCGCCCGGCGCTCGGCTTCCAGATTCGCATGATGCACAATGCGCCCTTTTTTCAAAATCAGCACCTCCTCGCAGGTTTCTTCCACATCGCGAAGCAGGTGCGAGCAGAGCAGCAGGTGCATGTGGCCCGACTCTTTCATGTTGCGGATCAGGCGGATCATCCGCTGGCGGGCGGGGGGATCGAGCCCGTTGCTGGGCTCATCGAGGATCAGCAGCCGGGGGCCATGCACGATTGCCTGCGCGAGCTTGGCCAACTGCTTCATGCCCAGCGAATAAGTCCCCAGCGGCCGATATCGCGCCTCGCCAAGGCCGACATAAAACAGCACCTCATGCGCCCGCTCGAGAGCCGCTTCGGATGGCAAGCCGGATAGCTCGCCCATCATCCGGACAAATGAAACCGCGGTCATGTTGGCAATCAGAGCATCGTTCTCCGGCATGTACCCGACGATCGATCTCACCGTCCCGCGCGCACGGGAAATATCATGCCCCAGCACCCGCGCCGTGCCGCCCGCGACCGGGCAGAACCCCAGCAACGTTTGAATGAGGGTCGATTTTCCCGCCCCGTTTGGCCCAAGCAAACCCAAAGTGCGACCGGAAAGGGAGATGCGCAAATCCTTGAGGATCTCCCGGCCGCCAAACTTCACGCTCAGCCCATCCAGCTCAATGACAGGCTGCGAAGCAGGAGCGGGGGCTGGAATTTCCATCGTTTGTGGCATCATAACGATCTGGCGGCTCTGGAGATAAACCTCTCTACACCCTTAATTGCCCTTATACGGGGATTGACGGTGCTCGGTGACAAATCTCTCAGCGAGCGAAGGAAATAGTGAATGGTGAATAGTGAATTGAATGCACCGTTCTTAATTCCTCTGCATCCTTCACGTCGTTAAATGACCCGGTGCACCGCACGGCGAAAAATGCCGCACCCCGAATGCACCAAAATGCACCACAACACCCCAAAATCACCACGTTTTGATGCACCAACGATGCATCCTTCTTGAGGGAAAAACCTCGAAATTCGCTCAATTTCGCGGGTGGCGCGCCCGCCATGCACCAAAATGCACCATTTTGCTAATCCTCTTCGGCACAGCCGCCGGAGGGTCATGACAGGGGATGCGATGAGTCGTGCGGCCAGAGGGACCCGGCACCGCAGAGGTCGACGGAGAGCCCAAGCCGACAGATAGCGCGCAGCATCAAGG